>ENA-OPYX01000746-OPYX01000746.1-human-gut-metagenome-genome-assembly--contig:-NODE-746-length-18694-cov-4.145742_pt1 | contig 18694 bp, 21 predicted proteins | sample MGYA00242639_ERZ504486 | MGnify/ENA primary metagenome ERZ504486 (study PRJEB26092, sample SAMD00036296) | human gut metagenome | host: Homo sapiens | study: EMG produced TPA metagenomics assembly of... | reverse complement strand
CCGATCGGATTCGGACGGCAACGGTGATCTGGTTGCAAACACACCGCACCGTTTCATTCCCCCCAAGCCGCGGCGGACGCACGGTCGGACTCCAGCCTGTTCTGACAGCCTCTGAAAACTCCCAGATCAGCCACAGATGTGAACATTCTTCGAGTCCTTTTAGTGCCTCTTCTTTGCGGTATTCCGGTTCGAATACAATAGTTCCTTTCGTATTCACAAGTTCCCGACTGTCTCGGAATCCGAATTTTGTCGGAAAGTCTGTTTGGATTTTTGCTATATATTTCAGTGCATTCAAATATGTTCGCTCCTTGTTTCCCCCAGATACTCCTTTAATCTGGCAATTTCATCTTTGTGTCCGGCATCATCAAGCGGTGTCTCCAGATAGAATGGAAGATCTTTTAGCTTTGGATGACGCATCACATTCAGAAGAGCTTCCAGTCCGATCTCTCCACCTCCGATCACTGCATGACGGTCCTTTCTGGAATCAAACGGCATCATACTGTCATTTAGATGGACAGCTCTTAAAAGCGGCAGTCCCAGTATCCGGTCAAATTCTTCCAGCACTCCATCTAGATTATGAACAATATCATATCCCGCCGCAAACACATGACAGGTGTCCAGACAGATTCCGATCCTTTCCGGATGCTGCACACCGTCCCGGATCTCTTTCAGCTGTTCAAACCGGTAACCGATCTCTGTACCCTTTCCACTCATCGTTTCCAGTAAAACCGTAATGTTCTCCGAACCTGTAATTGCCTGATCCAGTCCACGGATGATATTGGCAATTCCTGCTTCTTCTCCAATCCCGGTATGACTGCCCGGGTGGAATACCAGATTTTCTATCTGCAATTCATCCATACGTCTGATATCTTCCCGTATCACCGTACAGGCAAATTCATACGTTTTTTCTGTTGCACTCGCCAGATTCATCGTATACGGTGCATGTGCGAGAACCGGACCGAATGCATGATCTTTCCGTATCTTCTGGAATCTTTCTATTTCTTCCGGCAGATACGTTTTATAACTTGATCCTCTTGGATTCCTGCTGAATATCTGCATGGTATCAGCATTCATCTTTACTACGTTTTTCCGCAGTTTTTGCAAGTCCTCCTGCGATGGACATGTGTGTTCCGATTGTATACATTATTTCCCTCCATAGAATCATCTTAAAACTCTGATGCTCATTATAACATGCTTTCTATTTCAGCAAAAGAATCTCTTTTTCCGGCAGTTTCAAATAATCCGGAATTCCTTTTTCTTCCAGTTCTGCCCAGAGGGTTTTCTGTACATACCAGCAGATATCGTCGCTTTCTTCCGTCTCTCCTTTTAAGAAATATTTCCATTCGAATGGAAATTCTGCCTTTCCTTTTACCTTAACCGGAATACAGTTGTCTTCTCTTTCTCCCCATACCGGAATGAACTCGTGGGCGCGGAGCCCGATATGGGTGATATCCACATCTATCATCTGTTTCAGATGAAGACAGGTTCCCCAGTCCGGAATCCTGACATGATGTGCATCCAGACGTTCTGCCGGAACGATATTCTTACACCCGGTAAGTCTTGCAGCTTCTACCTTCTTTGGATGGTCAAATATCTCCTTTGTATCACCATAACAGATCTGCTTCCCGTCATCGATAATAAGAAGTTCTTCGCTGAACCGGTAGATTTCATCCCTGCTGTGGGACACCAGGATCACCGTCCCGTCATAATCACTCAAAAGTTCCATCATCTCCTGCTGCAGACGGTCTTTCAGGAAGACATCCAGTGCCGAAAACGGTTCATCAAGAAGGATGACGGACGGCTCATATGCCATAATCCTCGCCAGTGCAACTCTCTGCTGCTGACCACCGGAAAGCTCTCTCGGAAGTCTTTTTTCCAGCCCCTCCAGGCGGAAATGCCGTATCATCTTCTCTACCTGTTCCTGCTTCTTCTTTTTATCACCGGAAAGTCCGGCTCCTACATTCTGTGCCACGGTCATTGCAGGGAATAATGCATAGTTCTGGAACATATAACCGACATTTCTTTTCTGTGGTTTTAAACACGTTCCGGAATCGGAATCATACAGGATATGCTCTCCGATTCGGATATAGCCCTTGTCCGGATGTTCAATTCCCGCAATGCTTTTCAAAGTCAGACTCTTGCCGCTTCCGGAAGCCCCAAGGATTCCGATTCTCTTCTTCATGGATTTCCAGTAGACATCCAGTTCATATTCTCCAAGCTTCTTATGTATCTTTACTTCCATCGACATCTGTCTTTCCTCCTACCATCTCCGGATATTCTTCATATTCCGGCCTGTCACCAGATTCATGAGGAATATCAGCACAAATGCAACCAGCATAATGATCACAACCCAGATTCCGGCTGTCATGTAATCACCATCCTGGATAACCATTGCAATCCTCTGGGAAATGGTTCCCGTCTTTCCCGGAATATTGCCTGCAAGCATAGACGTTGCACCGTATTCTCCCAGTGCTCTTGCGAATGTCAGGATCGTTCCTGCCACAAGGCCCGGTCCTGCAGAAGGAACCGCAACCTTCCAGAATATCTTATATTCCGGCATGCCAAGTGTCCTTGCCGCATGGATCAGATTTACATCGATCTGTTCGAATGCCGCTCTTGCATTCCTATACATCAGCGGAAATGCGATCACCGTTGCTGCGATGATACAGCCTGCCCAAGTCTGTACAACCTTGATACCAAACTCCTCATACAGCAGAATTCCAAACGGACGTCTTCTGCTGAACAGAAGAAGCAGGAAGAATCCTGCTGCCGTTGGCGGCAGTACCATCGGCAGTGTCAGGATTCCATCTGCAATTGCTTTCACTTTCGGACCTGCCTTGATCACTTTTCTCGCAGCAAACAGACCAAGGAAAAATGAGAATATCGTTGCAACGATTCCTGTCTTCAATGATACATACAACGGACTGTAGTCCAGTCCCTTTAATATCTCTATCACTGCATCCATGTATTTTCCTCCTATTTCATCTATTACATCTATTACATACTTTATCTGTAATATACTTTGATAAACAGAAAACATGCAACCGTAACCGTCTGCATATTTTCTGTGTTTGTACTCCTATAGATTTTCTTATCTTTCTACATCTGTATCAAAGTAGTATGCATCAAAGAATTTCTTGGCCTTATCAGATAATACGAATTTGTAGAAGTCTTTTGCTGCCGCAGTCTGTGTCTTATCTGCCTCATCATTCTGTACCTGGCAGATCGGATAGATAACATCACCTGTCAGATCATAGCTTACTGTCTGAAGGATATCGAGTTTGTCTTCATATCCGTAAGTATCTGAATAGTATGTTGTTCCCACTTCGCAGGATCCTTCTGCTACTGCTGTAAGTACTTTGCTTACATTGTCTTCCTCACTGATCTCAACTCCACCGAGTGCCTGTGATACCTGGGCTGTTGTAATGGCATCTACTTCCCCGTCTGTTTTTAATGTTCCGAGATTTACAAGTGCCTGTCTTGTATACTTTCCAACCGGAACACTTCCTCCTGCAAGTGCGATACTTTTGGCATCTTTCAAATTTTCAAGCCCTGTCACCTTTGTTCCGCTGTCCTTTAGAGATATAACTACTACCTGGTTGTTCAGGACGTTTGCTCTTGTTCCGTCTACTACCAGTCCGTCTGCTTCGAGCTGATCCATCTGCTTCTGTGCTGCCGAGAAGAGCAAGTCGCATTCATATCCTTCTTCAATCTGTGTCAGAAGCGTCCCCGAACTGTCTGCGTTGAAGGTGATCTTCACTTCCGGATGATCTTCGTTATACTCTTTAGCAAGTTCTGTCATAACTGTATTCAGACTTGCTGCGATGAATACCTGGATCTCCGTCTCTTTTTTGATGTCATCTACTGCCTTTTCTTCTGTCTTTTTGTTTCCTCCGCATGCTGCCAGTGAGACTACCATCACTCCCGCCAGAAGGACAGCTGCGATTCTCTTTACTATCTGGTTTCTCATAATACTTTCTCGCCCTGTTCTTGTGTTTTTATAAGTTTACCAGTTGCTATATCTACACCAGGATTATTTCCTGCCACATTCCTGTACATTTCCCCGCAGAACATCCAGTCCGTGAGGAAGTCTCGGAAGAATATACTCCAATGCTTCCGTCACTGCTTTCGGACTTCCCGGAAGATTGATGATCAGTGTCTTCTTCCGAATTCCCGATACTGCCCGGCTAAACATCGCACGGTCTGTAACCGTCATGGAATAATTCCGGATTGCATCTGCAATTCCATTTGCCATGCGGTCACAGACTGCACAAGTAGCTTCCGGCGTTACATCCCTTGGTGCGAATCCCGTTCCACCTGTTGTCAGGATCAGATCAAGCTGCCTTTGATCCGCCAGACGGATCAGCTGCTTTTTCAGTCCTTCTTCGCCGTCCGGCAGAAGAAGTGTCTCTTTTATATCAAATCTGATATGTTCTTTTTCTTCACTTTCTCTTAGCATCTTTTCAACCGCCGGCCCGCTTAAGTCTTCCCTCTCCCCGGCAAATGCTTTATCACTCAGTGTGATCACCGCAGTGCTGTATGGCCGGTTTGCCTGCGGCATTCTGACTTCTACACTTTCACCCACACAGATGTTTCCACCTTCCAGCACTTCTGCAAAAATTCCTTCTCTCGGCATGATACAGTCTCCCATCCGCCGATAGATTGCACAATGGCTGTGGCATTCTTTTCCAATCTGTGTAACTTTCAGTCTGACAGTATCCCCGATCCGTATCTCGGAATCTACCGGAACATTTCTCAAGTCGAATCCCTCTATGATCAGATTCTCTCCAAATGCCCCGAAATCCACATCTGCTCCCTGTTCCCGGAACGCTTCAATCTTCTCCAGTGCAAGGAGACTGATCTGTCTGTGCCATTTCCCGCCGTGTGCATCTTCTTCGATTCCCCAGTCCGGTTACGATCCTGGCAGACTCTACCGGATACTTGGCAGTTCCTCTTTTTTTGCTGATACAGATTCCTCTGACTACGCCTTTCTTCTGATCCATCCTGTTTTTATCCTCCAATCTGTGCCATCTGATGTGCTTCTGTAATCTCCCCGGCTTTTCAAAACAATGTGCCGCCGGCTTATTCTCTATGGCATGCTTTATCTGTTCTCTTATCTCATCATCTGTTCCGCTTTTCAGTAATTCTTTAAGCGGATATATATCCCCGTAGCACAGACACGGCTTCAGGTCTCCGGTTGAAGTCAGCCGGATGCGGTTACAGGTGTTGCAGAATTTACCGTGCATCGCACTGATGAATCCGATGCTTCCTTCAAATCCCGGGATCCGGTAATATACCGCAGGTCCGTTTCCATGTGTTTCCGGATCTATCCGAATATCCGGATACTCTTTCTTTATTTCATCCAGTAATTCCAGATTCGATACACCTGTATTCCTCTTTCCACAGCCAATCGGCATCAATTCTATAAACCTGACATCTACCGGCAGTTTCTCTGCCAGTTTTACCAGTGCTCTCCATTCCTGTCTGTCACCGGCATCCTGCAACACACTGTTTACTTTGGTCCGTATTCCACTTTCTGCCGAAGCCTCCACTGCTTCCAGCACAGTATCACAGGCATCTGTTCCGGTGATCTTGTAGTACTTTTCATGATCCAGTGTATCCAGGCTGATATTTATCCCATCCAGTCCGGCATCCTTTAATGCTTTCAGATTTTCTTTCAATAGGACGCCGTTTGTCGTCATCGTCACCTGGATGATACCCGGAATCTCTTTTATCATTCCGATCAGATCCACACAACCTTTTCTTACCAGCGGCTCTCCTCCTGTAATCTTGATCTTCCGGATTCCAATCTCTTCCGCAAGCGTGCATATTTTTTTAATTTCTTCGTATGTGAGGATCTCAGACATAGCCACCTGCGTAATTCCATCCGGCATACAGTACCTGCATCTCAAATTACACCGGTCCGTAATAGAGATTCTCATATAATCAATTGTTCTTCCGGCAGCATCGATCATACGTCCTTCTCCTGTCCGGCTTTCCACACTCCACTTTTTCCACCTGTTTTCTTCAACAGCCGGATATCCTTCATGCACATACCTTTATCCACTGCTTTACACATATCGTAGATAGTAAGCAGTGCTACCTGTACACCGGTAAGTGCTTCCATTTCTACACCGGTCTTTCCGACTGTCTTCGCTGTGCAGCGTGCTTCAATTTCACAGGCTCCCTCTATATATTCAAATTCTATCGTAACCTTGCTCAGATTCAGGATGTGGCACAGCGGAATCAACTCCGATGTTCTCTTAGCTCCCATGATCCCTGCAATTCTGGCCGTTCCAAGAACGTCTCCTTTTTTCATTCCGCCTGTTTTCACTTTTTCGAAACACTCCTGCGACATTGAGATTCTTCCCATTGCCGTTGCTTCACGCACTGTGTCTGATTTTTCACTGACATCAACCATCACTGCATGTCCCTGTTCATTAAAATGCGTAAATTCTCCCATGATTACTCCTTTTTACTATGTGATTCTGCTTATATCCTGATTACCCGGACGGCTTCTCCTTCTGTATACGTCCGTTCACCTTCCGGCAAAAATACCAGGCAGTTACTTCCGATTCCGTTCTTAAGCTGACCGTTTTTCTGGATCTGTGGTAGATATACACCGCTTTCATCGCATCTTCCTTTTACAATCCGTTTCATTTTACCTGTCTTTACAAATGTCTGTTTCAATATTTTCATCTGATTCTTCTGCAAATACCTGCCGGCTTCCATATCTGTCAGATAGCCGCCGGCTAATACTTCAAATAACGCTTCCACAGCAAATGGATTGCCTGAAAGCGACAGAACCGGAGTTCCATTCACCACCGAAAGCATCGTCGGCATTCCGGGTTTTACCTGTATCCCATGAAATAACACGTTTCCGGTCAGATTTTCTATGACACCCGGCAGAAGGTCTTTCTCTCCTACCGACACACCTCCGGTTGTAAGGATCAGATCTGCTTCTTTCCATGCTTCTCTGATCTCATCTGCAATTTTATTTTGGTCATCTCCTGCTGTCTGATACCGTACTACCTCGCAGTCCATCTCTCTTAGCCTTGTACACAGCCAGATTCCATTCGCATCGTAAATTTTTCCCGGTTGCAGTGGTGTCTCCGTATTCTGTAGTTCATCACCCGTTGTGATCACCGCTGCCTTCAGTCTTTTGTACACCGTAAGGTTTCTTACTCCTGCTGCCGTGACAGCTGCCAGCAGATAAGAATCTACCGGGGTTCCGGCTTCTGCCAGCAAATCTCCTGCCGAAAAATCTTCTCCCGCCGGGCAGTAATTTTCTCCGGGCTTCGCATTATGATATATCCGGACTGCTCTTTCGTCCCATTCTGCATCTTCCTGCTTTACCACACAGTCTGCGCCTTCCGGTATCATCGCACCGGTCATGATCCGTACTGCCTGATACGGCTTTAGCACAAGTTCCGTCTTCTGTCCGGCACACACGCACCCTGTAACTTCTAATGTAACCGGATGCTGTATATCCGCCTTGCATATATCTCGGCTTCTCAATGCGAATCCATCCATTGCGGATCTTGGAAACGGCGGCTGTGTCACTGCCGCATATACCGGCTTTGCCAGAATCTGTCCCAGACAGTCTGCCGACCGCTTTTCTTCTTTTTTTCTTACAGGCATGCAGGTTTTAAACAACTCCTGCGCCTGTTCAAGTGTTACTCTGGATGGCCGCACTTTATGTCTCCTTTCCAAATGGGCAGACCGGATAATGGCATTCCCGGCATCCCAGGCAGAGTCCTCCATGTCCCATCCGGATAATCGCTTTCCGGTCAATCCGGACTCCTGCCGCTATTCTCGGAAGGATCAGGTCAAATACCGTCGCCTTTGCATACATCACACACCCCGGAAGTCCGACAACCGGTGTCCCGTCCTCAAAATATCCAAGACACAACATTGCCCCAGGAAGTGTCGGTGCTCCATAGGTTACAATCCCGGCTCCGGAAGCTTTGATCGCCCCCGGCGTCTTATCATCCGGATCAACACTCATTCCTCCTGTACAGATGATCAGATCCACTCCTGATTTCTTCATATCTGCAATCGCCTGTGTAATCATCTCCATGTCATCACTGCACAGCACATGTTTTATCATCTGTATCCCGAATGCTTCCAGTTTCTTTTCTACTACCGGCGTAAACTGATCCTTGATCAGGCCTTTATAGACCTCACTTCCTGTCGTGATCACACCTGCAGTCTTTAATTTCCACGGTGTCACCTTCAATAATGGTTCTTTCCCTGCTGCCTTTTCTGCTTCTTCCAGTTTCTTTTCATCTATGACCAGCGGAATCACACGCATTCCCGCAAGCTTGTCTCCTTTTCTCACTGCCATATTCGTATGTCTGGTCGCGATCATGATCTCATCGACACTATTCACATCATATAAACGCCCGACATCCACTTGAAATAAACCGTCAATATCCGCAATCAATTCAATCTTTCCTTCTTTTACTTCTGACGGATGCATATTTTCATTCTGTGCGATCTTACGCAGGCGTTCCGCACCTTCATCTTCATGAAGCATTCCATCTGTCTTCTCCCAGACATACAGATGTTCTTTTCCAATCGAAAGCAATACCGGAATATCTTCTTCTGTGACAACATGGCCCTTCCGGAATCTTGCATCTTTCGTTACTCCCGGAATGATCTGTGTCATGTCGTGACATAATACATGTCCTGCTGCATCTTCTGTTCTGATCAGTCTCATATTTTTCTCCTCATTTTCTTTTTGTTTACATTATTATCATGATATATTCTGTATATAGCGGAATAAAAAATCTGCCGTTTTCTCTATCTCTTCCAATGTGAAGACATTTTCGCAATCCAGAATCTCCACATCACTGATCACTGCCAGACATTCTTCTGCCAATAGCGGCATGGTTTTTCCGGTCCCCTTCCGGTGCAGCATAATCTTCGGCCATGGTCCTTGTTTAAATCCTTCCGTCAGGATCAGATCTACTCCGTCTATCTTTTTCAGAAATTCCTCCGGATCTGTCTGCCTGTTTTCCATCAATACCGCTTTTTCCGATGAGATCAGTCCCGTCACATCTGCCCCGGCTTTTGTGAAACGGTCACTGTCTTTTCCTTCGTGGTCAATTTCAAAGCGGTGTCCGTCATGTTTCACAATTGCGATCTTAAGTCCCCGTGCTTTCAGCTTTGGGATTAATCTTTCCAAAAATGTCGTCTTACCGGTGCCGGAATATGCAACAAAAGATACAATCGGAATATCTGTGTGCAGTTCTTTATCCGGTCTGACTGCTGTCCCGGCAGACTTGCCGCAGGATTCTCTGTTGGATATACTGTCTGATTGTCCTGTAAACACCTGATATTCCTCCCTGGTATTGATATTTTGGAATTTATGGCTTCCATCCGACAGTCCTTCTACCGCTACATAACACACTCTCAGACGCCCCAGCAGATGCTTTACTTTCAAATCTCCGGATTCCAGCTGTTCTTTCAGAATCTCCAGTATAGATTTCCGATACCATGCACAGAGAACGTATTTCTTTCCGGTCCTGTCTACCGGGATTACTGCATCGACTCCATCTGTCAGATAATGTTCCAGTTCCTGTGCCGTAACCCAGTTAACCAACGGCATATCACAGGACATTACCCAGACCTTATCATAGCTGCATTCTTCCAACACCGAGCAGAGTCCCATAAGCGGACCCTTATCCGCTTCCCGGTCTTCGATATGCCTTGCTCCTATCTCAGGATAATCCCGCCGGTCTTTTACCGAGAGCAATATCTCATCTGCGTCTTTTAGATTTTTCTCTATCTGTTGTAAAAATGTCTTCTTCCCAATCAAAAGTCCTGCTTTATCCTGAGCCATCCGGGTGCTTTTCCCTCCGCAAAGTATCACTGCGCTGGATCCGGACTTTATCTTATCCAATTCTGCATTCATAATATAAAAAACCTGCTCTTTCTGAAAAAAAGAGCAGGCAGACACAGAGAACTTGCCATGTATTCAAAAAATCTGCCACTGGCAGTTCTTTACAGATGCTTGGACATCCGGCAACTTCTCTTGTATATCTCAGGTTCTGCTCTCCTTTCCAAATATGCGGGAGGCAGATACGTTTCCACATCTACCCTGAGGAACTAACATATCTGTCGTTCCTGGCCAACGTCCCATCATCACAATTCTTTTATTATGTCTAATTTTGATTTCATTTTGCATACATCAACGTCTCAGATATGATACTTTATGTGATCTTAGGTATGAAGGCTTCGGAGAAACCTTGTATTTTCACTTATTTTAACATGCATATTATAAACGTAGTTCTCCGTTCTGTAAAGAAATATCTCTCACAATCTCCGGAAAAGCAATCACCGGCGGCTGATCTGCCACGTGCTCTCCAATCTCTTTTTCCATCCACGCCAGATTATACCACCTGTGGAATTTATAACCACAGTTTGTAAACCAGCCAACCATACGATATCCCAGATGTTCATGATAACGGATACTTGCATTGGTCAAATATTCATCTTCTATTTCCGTACAGGCGATACACGCATTCATATTCAGTATATTTTGCCTCTTTAATATTTTCTCCAGCTTATCATACAGTGCTGTTCCGATTCCCATTCCTTTTTTATTTTGGTCCACATAGATAGATGTCTCTACATTCCATCCACCTGCCGGTCTGTCGTGAAAGGCACTTGCATATGCATATCCGCATATTTCCCCATTTAACTCTGCCACAAGATATGGATATCTCTCCAGCACGTGTCTGATTCTTCCTCGGAATTCTTCCACGGTCGGCACATCATACTCATATGTAATAACTGTGTGCTCGATATAAGGCGCATAGATTGCAAGCAGTGCTTCCGCATCTTCCTCTTTTGCAATGCGGATCTTCATTTCTTTTTTCTCATTCTGATTCATTCTATCTTCAGCTCCAGTCTGCTTATTTTTCATTCTCACTATTATAAACATATCTGTAAAAAAATGTCATCTCCCTGCAAAGTTTTCCTTGCAAAAGAAATGACATTTCTGATACTTTTCATTATCCCTGGTTCTGTGCTGCAACCAGCTGTGTTGCTCCGTATTTCGCACGAAGCTTTGGTTTTTCAATCTTTCCGGTAGGATTACGTGGGACATCTGCAAATATAATCTTTCGTGGTCTCTTATATCTTGGAAGCTTCTTACAGAATTCCTGAATATCCTCTTCCGTACATTCTACTCCCGGCTTCAGTTCAATGATCGCCGCAGATATCTCGCCCAGTCTGTGATCAGCAAGCCCGATAACAGCTACATCCAGAATTGCCTCGTTGGTACGCAGGAAATCTTCGATCTGCACCGGATAGATATTCTCACCGCCACTGATGATAACATCTTTCTTACGGTCAACCAGAAAGATAAAGCCATCTTCATCTTCCATCGCCATATCTCCGGTATATAACCATCCATCATGCAGAACTTCTGCGGTTGCTCTTGGATCTCTGTAATAACAGGTCATGACTCCAGGTCCTTTGACTGCAAGTTCTCCAGTCTCGCCCTGTTTTACAGGCTCACCCTGTTCATCAATAATCTTCGTTTCCCATCCATATCCGGCTTTTCCGATAGCTCCTACTTTATCAATATTGTCCACTCCAAGATGTACACATCCAGGTCCGATAGACTCACTTAAGCCATAGTTCGTGTCGTATTTGTGATTTGGGAAGTATTCTTTCCAATGTTTGATCAGACTTGGCGGTACCGGTTGTGCTCCGATATGCATCAGTCTCCACTGGTCCAGATCATAATCTGCAATATTCAGTTCTTTGTTGTCAAGTGCAAGAAGAAGATCCTGCGCCCATGGTACTAACAGCCATACGATTGTACAGTGCTCTTCAGATACAGCCTGTAAAATTGTCTTCGGACTTGTTCCTTTTAACAATACTGCCTTTCCACCAGTCAGAAGACTGCCGAACCAGTGCATCTTGGCTCCGGTATGATACAACGGCGGAATACACAAAAACACATCGTCTTTTGTCTGACCGTGATGATTCTGTTCTGCTTTTGCCGCATGCATCAACGATTCATGATTATGCAGGATTGCCTTCGGAAATCCTGTTGTTCCGGATGAAAAATAAATAGCTGCATCGTCATCGTCGTTCACATCAATCTTAGGTGACTGACTGGAACAGTTAGCTGTATGCGCATTGTAATCCTCCGCAAAACCGGGACATCCGTCTCCTACAAAATATAACAGACGTCCTTTGCTGATCTCGTCTGCAATCTCCTCTACTCGTCCGATGAACTCCGGCCCGAATACCAGAATATCTATCTCTGCAAGTTCTACACAATACTTGATCTCATCCGCAGAATAACGGAAATTCAAAGGTACCGCCAGTGCTCCGGTCTTCAGGATTCCGAAATAGATTGGCAGCCATTCCAGACAGTTCATCAGGAGAATCCCCACTTTTTCTCCTTTTTTGATTCCTCTTTCAACCAGCAGATTGGCAAATCTATTTGCCTTTTCGTTAAATACATTCCATGTAATTTCTCTTCTGTAATAAGCTGCACGGGATGGTTCAATCAGGTCAAACTCCTTCCATGTAGTTCTTTTTGTCTCCGGCATCTCCGGATTGATCTCTACCAGCGCAACATCGTCTCCGTACAGGCGGCAGTTTTTCTCCAATATATCTGTAATCGGCATTGGAAAATTCCCCTTTCGTGTTCATTTCATATTTATTATGTTTTATATGATTCTTAGCGTCTTTAGCTTTCGTACTTTAACGCTTTTATTCATTAAAGTCTATAATACTCAACTTTCCTTCAAATGTCAATCTATATTTGTATTATTTTCCATTCGATCGAATTTTTCTGCACTTTTGTTTGATTTTTCTGCTTCCCCAGCCTATAATATGCAACGGGTGATAAAAATGAATTGGATACATAATCATAAACGCGCATTACTGCACATAAACCTTGCATTTATCGGTGGACTGACCGGTGTCTACGCCATCTTAGTCCGCGGTGGCAACTTCGGTGCCGCACAGACCATGAATCTGATTGAAATGATCTTAAATTTTGCTGAAATGAATCTGACAGATGCTTTTCTGCGTCTGGCGATTTTTATTTTATATGGTCTTGCAATCATTGCAGCTTTCTTAATCGGGAAACGTTTTTCCTCCGTAAAATCTTATATCGCGCTGGTGATAGAAACTGTCTGTGTATGGATTGCCGGAATCATTCCGTCATCCGTTCATCCATTGATTGCACTGTTCCCTGTATTCATCCTGAATGCATACCAGTGGCAGACGTTTACTACTCCGGAATGTTATAACAGTTCCACCATCTTTTCGACAAATAACTACAAACAGACCGTTCTTGCGTGGATGAGATATCATATGACTCATGATCAGTCACAGAAAAAACGCGCATGGCTTTTTACAGGTACACTAATTTTCTTCCATTTAGGAGTTCTTGCCGGATATTTTGCAGTAAAGCACGCCGGAATTCATGGAATATGGTTTACATTCGTGCCGCTCATTACAGCCACCTGTCTGGTGCTTCCGATTGGTGAGGCAGAGATACTTGAGGTTGATGTTGGGATTTAATTCAGGAAGGCATGATTACCCGGACCTGCATAAAAAGTAGGAAGCCGTTCCTGTTCAGGTTCCGTCGGTGGGAAATACTAAAGCGTAACCGTAGTGGCTTCCGCTGGGTTACACTTCCGGGCATTTTATTTATTAACATCCGCTGCCAGTCACGACTTGAAGGAAACAATAGATAAGGATTATTGTGAATGTGGAATGCCGTTAGAAACAATTAGAGAGTCAGAAGCACCGTTAAAGGAACGAAGCGAACGTGTTTGAGGCGAACGCCGAGTTTGAGCGTAGTTCCTTTGCTTTTAGGTGATTCTGACTCTCTTAGTGTTTCTTATGGTATGGAACCTGAACAAGAAGCCTTATCTATTGTTTCCTTCAAGGACTGAGAGGCCGCTTCCCAGTTAATAAATTAAATCCCAATTCTCCTATAATGCCGCTTTATATATCTCATACATGTCTTCTTCATGCAGCACCTTCGCTGATCCTTTGCTTCCCTTGCATCCGATACTGCATTTATGTGCCATCAGTTTCAACTCATCATCGCCCGGATCAATGCCAAGTTCATGGATAGATGTTGGCATTTTAATCTCACGGTAGAAATCTTCCATTGCCTCTATTCCGCGTAAGGCCACATCATCGGCTGTTCCTTCCGGATCCACCTGCATAACATTCATCGCAAACTTTTCGAATCTCGGAAGACAGTCTTTGTATACATATCTTGCCCAGGATCCCCAGATTGCAGCAAGTCCTGCACCATGTGCCACATCATAGATTCCACCTATCTCATGTTCCAACGCATGAGATGCGAAGTCTCCTCCGACGACAGCGCCGCAGCCGGTCAGACCATTATGCGACAAACTTCCTGCCCACATCACTTCTGCCCGGGCATCGTAGTTCTTCGGATCACGGACCAGAATTCTTGCATTTTCAATTACGGTACGCATCAGACCTTCTGCAATGCTGTCTGTAATCTCCATATTCCCGCCATTTGTAAAATAGCGTTCCATCGTATGCATCAGGATATCCGTGCATCCGCATGCAGTCTGATAATCCGGCAGTGTCATGGTAAGTTCCGGATTCATGATCGCAAAACGCGGTCTTCCATAATCACTGCTGTATCCTCTCTTGACCCATCCTTCTTCTTTTGTGATAACAGAAGAATTACTCATCTCGCTTCCGGTTGCTGCAATTGTAAGTACAACACCAATCGGAAGACAGCCTGCTGCCTGACGCTTTCTGTCATAGAAATCCCATACATCCCCTTCATTGGCTACTCCGTATCCGATTGCTTTTGCAGAATCAATCGCACTTCCTCCGCCTACTGCAAGAATGAAATCTACACCTTCTTTCTTTGCAAGCTCGATTCCTCATACACCAGAGAAAGTCTTGGATTCGGTACTGCTCCTCCAAGTTCTATATAATCTACCTCTGCATCATCCAGAGAAGCCTTCACTTTATCTAAAAGCCCGGAACGTCTGACACTTCCACTTCCGTAATGAATCAGAACTTTTTTACAGCCCTGTTCCTTTACGAGTCCTCCACATTGGTCTTCTGTATTCTTTCCAAATACAACTTTGGTCGGTGTGTAATAATTAAAATTATACATAAGTTCTCCTTCTTTCCCACATACCTAAAATATGCTACAGATTTCTCTATAGCATATTCTAATCTTCCTCTTTACTTTTTTCAACAATCATTTGCAGCCTTATACCATCATCTGATATTATTTTTTCTTATACACTCCTTCAGTGCCGTCATCAGTTTATCTGCATCAATAGGCTTTGTAAGATGCCAGTTCATCCCTGAAATATGGCTGTTAATGATATCTTCTGCAAACGCATTTGCACTCATTGCTATGATTGGTATCTTATCCGCATCCGGTCTTTGCAATGTCCGGATCTTCCTTGTCGCATCCCATCCATTCATATACGGCATCATAATATCCATAAAAATCACATCGTAATATCCCGGTTCCGACTCCTCAAACTTCGCAACTGCTTCTTTACCGTCTGCCGCACACTCTACACAGATTCCTTTCTCTTCCAGCATTAACTTTGCAATCTCCAGATTCAACTCATTATCTTCTGCGATCAATGCATGCAAGCCTTCCAACGGAATATCTTCTGTACTTTCTGTATTCACATTCTCTGTATATTGCATCAGATTCTGTACCCCGGTCTTAAATGGAATCGTCATAGTCACAGTTGTTCCACAGTTCTTTTTACTCTTTATCTCAATTGTCCCGCCAAGTCTTTCTGTAATCTTCTTCGCTATCGCAAGACCGAACCCGGTACCTTCATACTGTGTCCGGCTTGTCTTATTTTCCTGCGAAAACATCTCAAATGCGTGTCCTGCAAACTCCTCACTCATACCAATTCCATTATCTGAACACCCAAATTCATAAAACGCTCTCTCGTCATCTTCCGATATTTCCCTGCACCACACACTCACATTGCCGCCTGGCTTTGTAAATTTCACTGCATTATCAGTAATTACTGTCAGAAGTTTTTCTATATAAACCGGATTTTCCCCATCAGATACATATGATTCAGCTCCGATTTTTTCCAGTCCACAACATAATCAATCTTTTTTTTACCTGCCTGCATCTGTTGATCTGTGTTGACTCGGTTTAACACTTGCCGCCAAATTAAACGGTATATCATTTTCGACAAATTGCTCCGTCTCTAACTTGTTCATATCCAGAATATCATTTACCATAGAAACAAGATGCCTGGCGGATTCCACAAGCTTCTCTCTACATTTTTTCTGTATCTCCAGATTGTCCGGATAACGATCTGCAAGCTCGGTCATACCGATGATTCCATTTATCGGTGTCCGGATATCATGACTCATATTAGACAAAAAGCCGTGATTTAAGCGCTGCATCTTTCCTGGCTTCCGCAACCTGCTGTAGCAGTTCCTGTTCTTTTTTCTTAACATCACTGATACTGCGGATCGCACACAGTACATGGGTCAGATTACCGTCTTTGTCCCTTTTCTTCTCGATAAAACGAAGTTTATGCCAATTGCCATCTTTCATCTGATACTCCATCACAATGGTCTCTTCATTCTTCATTCGTACAGGCAGTGTCGTTATATCTGTAAATTTAAGAAACGCTTCCTGATACTCTTCTGCCACTAACTTCTTGCATACATTCCTGTTTCCGGAAAAGACTCTCCGGATTTTTATAATTCATATTCTCAGCATCCCGGTTTGCAATTTCTTCAAACCAGTCTTTCGCAATATCAATTCTTGAAATATACTGATAGCTTTTAGCAATAGCCTCTATAATCTCATTGCTTAGTTTCGCTTCATCCAGTGCCTTCTGTAATTGTTCCTGAATCGCTTTTTCTTTATACAGAATAACGTCCACGTTCCGGTACCCCCAGGAATATGTAAAAATTTTTCCCGTCTGCTTTTCCTTTCACTGCATAAGCCTCATAATAACTATCTTTTCCGTCTTTGGAAACACTGTGATAATAATAAGTGAGACTTTCCTTCTCCTGAAGTCGCTTTTTCAGATTTCACATTTATGCCAGTCTAAAAATTCTTCCTGCTCTGTTTCCGGAACGAAAGCATCTGCATACCGTCTTGTAAATTCATCATAATCAGCAAATATCGTGTGTTCCTCTCCGACAAGCTGTTTTGCGTTCGTATTTTCAACCAGCCGCAGAATTTCATATTTCCGGAATTCAGTCCAGCCGGTATAATGACACATACTCCGTGAACAGATTTCTTTAAAACATAAATATCCTCCGATGACATATCCTGTTGTGTATTCAGCTGTAACTCTTCTTTCCGTATTGCCATAACATTTCTCCTCATAGAATATATCCATACATAGCATAATAATATTATACACTACTTCTCTAAGAATGTGTCAATGTAATATTCACACATAAATGTTAACCAATTGTTCGGCTGATGTTGACTTTCACTTTTTAGTATGTTAACCTTTTGACTATATCAGTTAACAAGTGATTTATACTACATATAAAGGAAGGTAACACCATGATTTCAGAAATTCACACACACGAAGATCCCGTATTAACACGCGAAGAAGCAATTGAAATTCTTAATACTCCTGATGAGCAGTTAGATACTCTCATCGAACGCGCCGGGATTCTCCGTAAAAAATATAAAGGAAACCGTGTCAGCATTCATATTCTGACCAATGTCCGCAGCGGCAACTGTACTCAGGACTGTGCTTACTGCGCACAATCCTGCCGTTCTGATGCAGACATCGACACTTACAAATGGGTAGACGACGACAAATTATATAATGATAATGATTTTGTAAATGAATATCATCTTTCCCGCCACTGCATCGGATTAAGTGGTATGGGATTCACCGATGCCGATATTGAACAGCTCGCCGGGCGTATCCGCAAGATGAAGGAAACCGGAACACATCTCTGCTGCTCCATTGGATTCTTAACCGAAAAGCAGGCCAAAATGTTAAAAGATGCCGGGCTTGACCGCATCAACCATAATCTGAACAGCAGCCGTAATTATTACAGCCATATCTGTACTACGCACACCTTTGACCAGCGTGTGGAAAATATACATATGCTTCAACGGATCGGATTTGAAATCTGCAGCGGTGGTATCATCGGTATGGGAGAAAGCAAAGAAGATGTGGTCGATATGCTTTTGGAACTAAAAGAGATCAATCCGGAAGCTCTTCCGATCAACTTCCTGCTTCCGATTCCAGGTACTCCTCTTGGCGATCAGGATATCTCCGGTCTTACTTATGAATATGGAATGAAGGTCCTCTGCCTTGCAAGACTTCTGGTCCCTCAGTCTGACATCCGATGTGCCGCAGGTCGTGAGGTGTATTTTAAAGGACATGAAAAAGAATTATTAAGTGTGGTCGACTCCATCTTTGCCTCCGGTTACCTTACTGCCGGTGGACAGGGAATCAACGATACGATCCAGACGATAACCGATGCCGGATTCACTTACGAGATAGAATCTGCGTAATTGGGATTTATTTAATTCAGAAAGGCACGACGACCCGGACCTGCATAAAAAGTAGGAAGCCGTTCCTGTTCAGGTTCCGTCGGTGGGAAATACTAAAGCGTCAAAATTATGCTAAAAACGGGCTTCCGAAATTTGCAACTCGCCATTCGGCTCAAACAG
>ENA-OPYX01000743-OPYX01000743.1-human-gut-metagenome-genome-assembly--contig:-NODE-743-length-18729-cov-4.735996_pt1 | contig 18729 bp, 22 predicted proteins | sample MGYA00242639_ERZ504486 | MGnify/ENA primary metagenome ERZ504486 (study PRJEB26092, sample SAMD00036296) | human gut metagenome | host: Homo sapiens | study: EMG produced TPA metagenomics assembly of... | reverse complement strand
ATCATTTCCGATGTACCATAACTTACATAGGAAACAATATCTTTTTATGAAAAACTTCCGGATGCCACTCCGGTTTTATTCATGGTGTAGCACGCGAGGCGCGCATGGGAATTTAGCTCAAAGTTGCTCTGCCCACGTTGCCCCTACACACCCACCGGGAACCTGACGCGTCCTCCTTATACAACCCTTATCTAACCCTTATCTAACTCTCTTTATCCACCGCCTCAAACGTAATCACAACCTTAAACAAATCCCCATCCAGGTAAATATCAAAGGTTCCCCCCTGCAATCCCACAAGGTTCTTGGCGATCGACAAGCCCAGTCCGCTTCCTTCCGTGCTTCTCGACACATCCCCACGGATAAAACGCTCCGTCAGTTCCTCCGCCTTGATATTCAACGGGTTTTCCGAGATATTCTTGATCTCCAGCACGACTCTGCAGCCGACCCTTCTCGCCTCCGCGTACACCCTCGTATTCGGCATGGCATACTTGGCGATATTATTATAAAGATTCTCCACAACACGCCACATCCGGCGGCCATCTGCCATGATCACCAGTGGCTCCTCATCCATCTTGCAGACCATCTGCAGTCCTCTGGCTGCAAACTTCTCCTCAAACTCCCCATTTGTCTGTCGGATCAGTTCTCCGAAGCGGATAGGTTTCATATCCAGCACCACATTACCGGAGCTGACTTTCGACGCCTCCACCAGGTCCTCTGTCAGCTGTTTCAGCCGTTTGGATTTGTTATCCAGCACTTCGATATAACCCCGGATCTTCGGATCCTGGATATCCTCTCTCTTCAGAAGATCTACATAATTGATAATAGAAGTAAGCGGTGTCTTGATATCATGAGATACATTGGTGATAAGATCCGCTTTCAGTCTTTCACTTTTTAACGTTTCCTTCACAGCGTTTTGCAAGCCTTCGCCTACACGGTTGACAGCCGCAGCCATCTGGCGGTTATCACCCGTCAGATCTTTCTCATCGATCTTATAATCCAGCTGACCGCTTGCCAGCCTTGCAAGGCCATCATAGATCACCTGACGTCCTGCATTTTCCCGGATCATATATAAAAGAACCACACCATCTGCCAAAAACAGCAGGATCAGACCGAATCCGCCGAAAAGAGCTGCCAGCAGATAGTTCATTAACACCAGTCCGACAAATGCCACGATCATCCGACCGGAAGTTGTACGTGCCATATATACTTTCTTACAGCTTTTCACGATGGTATAACAAAAACTGGATCTCCACAGCTTCTTTGCTTTCCAACGGCGGATCACACTGAGATACGCTCCAAGAAATACCGCCGCACCAAGAATTTCCCCGGTAGTTATAACGGTAAGCCAAAAGCCGTCCGTAGGATTGCCGCTTCCTGTCAGCCCTAATCCCGCTATACCGACCATACCGATCAGTGCCATACCACAGATCGCAAGCATCACCTCGGCAGGGATACGATCTGCAGGCATGGTATGCACTTCTCTGTCCCGACATACCAGACCGCTTTGCAGAGTAATGATAAGCAGGAACAGGATACCGGCAACAAGACTGATAAGCATGCCGACTACCAGCCCATTGCCCCAGCCTGCATAATTTTCATAAGATACGTACGCAGCGGAGATCTCATCGGAATAAGGAAATGATACATCTACAGAAACTATGATTTTCTCATTTTTTCCGGTTACGGGATCATTTTGAAAATAATTATAGATCCACTTTCCGGCATCTGTGCCATTGTCAGATACATCTTTCAGTTTTCCGTCTTCTCTTTCTGCGACAAATACCGGCACATCTTCCATCAGATCTTCCAGACTTTTCGGATCTACATTCCCATCTGCCCATTCTGACACATTGGTATATACTGCCTTGTTATCCAAATTCTGCACCATGAAGATCACGTTGGTCTTATCATCCATCTTGATTGCAGACTGGTAAGAGCTCAGCTGATCAATGGCATTCGATAATTGCTGATACAGCTCAAACAGAGATACCTTTTTCGGATTGGTTCTGGCATATTCCGCCAGAGTCTCTCCGGATTCCGGAAGTACGGTTTCAAAATCTCTTGCATAATTGTAAAGATAACGGAAACGAGGTGTGTAATCACTGATATCTACATCCTCAGTGGGGCTTGTATCGTTCTCGTTGTCATCTTCGTCATATTCACCGTCTTCATAGTATTCCTCATCGTCTTCGTCATATTCTTCGTAAATGCCATAGTCTGCACTCCAGATTGCATCCTGAAACTCATCCCAAAGACCATTATCCTTCAGTTCCAGAAGATCCTCTACGGTATAGGTAGTTGCCGGATTCTGCTGGCTGGTTTTTGCATCCAGTCTCGTGATATCCACCAGCTTGGTCTTATCCAGTTTTCCTTTTGTTAAAAACGGCTTTCCGTCACTCAGTGCATTACGGACTTTATTTACCTGTGAAGCCATCCGCTGTCCACAATCCTGAGTCTCCAGATAATTTTTCTCGTTGTAATAATTGCTTGTCAGCTCTTCCCAGCTGAAGCCCTGGCACATCAGACCGCCAAAGATCATGGCAAAGACGGAAAAACAGGCAACCGCTGTCAGAAACAACGCGATCACGATCCCCTTTGCCCAGGCAGAATAAAATTTGTTTCTTTGTTTTTTCTCTTCCATTTTGCAGCCTCCCACGGAGGGTTACATCTTTTCTATCTTATAGCCGATTCCCCAGACTACTTTCAGATAGCGGGGTTCTCTCGGATTGATCTCGATTTTTTCACGGATATGCCGGATATGTACGGCTACTGTGTTGTCCGCTCCAATCGCCTCTTCGTTCCAGATATTTTCATAAATCTGTTCAATAGAAAAAACTTTTCCCTGATTTTTAATTAACAGCACTAAAATATTATACTCGATCGGGGTTAATTTTACCGGCTCCCCGTCCACCGTAACAGTTTTCAGATCATCGTTGACCACCAGACCGCCACATACGTATACCGCCTCTTTTTCTTCTGTCGCCAGATTTCCAAGCTGAGTATATCTTCTCAGCTGAGATTTGACTCTGGCGATCAGTTCCAGAGGGTTAAATGGTTTTGTAATATAGTCGTCTGCACCGATGTTCAGCCCAAGGATCTTATCCACATCCTCTGATTTGGCAGATAACATGATAATCGGCACACTGCTGGTCTCCCGGATCTTACGCGTAGCCCGGATCCCATCCAGATTCGGCATCATAATATCCAGAAGGATCAGATGCACTTCTTCTTTTTTCATGATTTCGATGGCCTGCAGTCCATCGTACGCCTTTAAAATGTGATATCCTTCCTGTGACAGATAAATATCAATGGCATCCACAATCTCTTTATCATCATCGCACACAAGAATATTGAACATTTCTTCACCTCATTTCTTCTTCCTCTTTCCTTTTACGCTGTCAGTTTATCAGGGAAATCTTGTTTTCAGGATAGGGAAAATCTTAAGATATTTTAAATTTCTGTTTTATATACGATTTTATCATATCACATCTTTGCATCAAACGAAACTTACAAACATCTTACAGCTGAAGTCGTGTTACTGCTCACTCCGTGTTCAGCAAACACAATAGTTTTCTTTTCTTTACAGAAAGAGAATTTTCCGATATACTTAGTTCACCGTTTTTGTTTTGGGAAAGGAGACTCCGACAATGTTTCGTTTATGGGGAAAAATATGGACCGATAATCACATGATGAAAGACACCGTGATCTGCAACGATACGGATGACACGAGGACCCATAAGATCTTCCAGTCTCTCGAAGAGATCTGTTATCTCTGGGATCTGAGCAAACCGATCTGGCTGGACAATAACATTATGGATTTTAAACGCCACGATAAAACCCGGTTTACCTCCGATAATTTTATTGAGACGATCGATTTTGATTATCTGGAAATTGAAGTGATTGAAGAGTAGTTTGTATGGAAAGCAGGCAGACACCGCATGCTGGTGTCTGCCTGCTTTATGAAAATAACAAGTTAACGCTCTGCTCAGATCAGATATTCGCGAATCACCTCCCTCATAATATGCTCTTCCTCCGGTGTCAGCATATGAGAAAATTTTGTCTCACTTGCCGCCGTCTGCCGGATCCCCTCTGTTACTTTATCGATCAGCTCCTCTCTGGTCTGCTCTTTCAGTGCCTGCTCATCCGGCACCGGTTTTCTGGCGGGCAGGGTATTTTCCATATAATCCAGAAGACCATCAAGAATCATATCTTCTTTATTCATAAAGCCCATAAATTGCTTCATCAGAAGTAACAGGGCGAAGATTCCCGCCCCGGTCAGTACATACTCGTAACGCAGCAGCTGTGCCTGCTCATAACGGTAAGTCCCATAGACTGCCGTCAGAATCAAAAGGAAGCACAGAACCGCGCTGTAGCCGATTCCCTGCTTCCACTTTTGTATCCCGATTCCCAATGTTTTTCCCCTGGCAAGCTGCGTCCTCACAAATGCCTCCGGATTATTGATCTCCTGCTCTTTCGTCAGACGCATCTGGTACTGGTTCAAAAATTCTTTTGTCCATTTTCCTTTCGGTTCTGTTATCCTGCGTACATCCCGTATGGCTCTGCCGTAGAAACGGTCGACCATAAACATACACAGGATTCCAAGAATTCCCGCTCCGATCATCCCGTAAAACAACACATTTTGTTCCATCCAAATATGCAGCATTTCCGTACCCCCTTATTTCAATACTGAATTGGCAGTCACTTTTCACATCCTCCCACAAACGCCTGTCCATCCCGCACCCCCGATCGCCGAATCCGGAAGTCATGCATTTGCAAAACGATGTTCTGGAAATATTATATCCTCCACATACCTGATTTGAAACTAAAATCGTTCGTCAAATTCTTACAGGTTTTTATCATGACAAATCCTTTTCTTACAGTGCTTTTACCATCTCTTTCACGAGATTCGCACAGTGACGTGCCGCCGCTTTTTCAAATGTCGGATAATCCATGGTTGCACTGTTATCCGCTTTATCAGAAATGGCACGCAGAACAACAAACGGAACATGGTTTAAGTAGGCCGCCTGAGCGATCGCTGCTCCTTCCATCTCGGTACAGCTTCCTGCAAATTCACGGATCAGTTCATCCTTCACTTCACTGCTTGCCACAAACTGGTCACCGCTGACCACTCTTCCTTCAAACACCTGAATATCCGGGTTCGCTTTCTTACAGCATTCTGCTGCTACTTTACGGAGTGTCTCATCTGCTTTAAAAGAAAATACATTCATCTGTGGAATCTGGCCCTTCGGATAACCAAATTCTCTGGCATCCATATCATGCTGCAAGGCATCGGTAGACACAACAATATCACCGATGTTGATCTCTGCCTTCAGGGATCCGGCGATTCCGGTATTGATCACCGCTTCTGCCTGAAAATCATCCACAAGAATCTGTGTGCAGACCGCTGCATTTACTTTACCGATTCCGGAACGTACTACGACAACTTCTTTTCCATTTAATGTACCCTGATAGAATTCCATGGATGCTTTTTCTTTTACACAAACTTCTTCCATCTGACTTTTCAGTTCTTCTACTTCGAGCTCCATTGCTCCGATAATCCCGATTTTTTCATCTTTCTCTCCTGTTTCTTTTTGTCCGTAACTGTGAAAGTACTGAACAGTTACACTTTTTATAAAAGTACTCATATCCTCTGTAATTCCGGTCTTCTCCTGCTTCCCGGGAGTTTTGCCTGCTCTTCATTATAACAAAGCATCATTTTTTCCTCAACCTTTTTCCTTCCGTTTTGCTGTTATGACAAATTATAACATTTCGATTCCCCTACTGGAAATCAGACGTAATATTTGTTATAATGAGCGTTAGCGAGCGGGAACAAACGAAGTTTGTTCATCGGGAGCGGCGAATGGCGATCATGATAGCTGCGAAAGCAGCGTCAAGCACCGAAGGTGCGAATCATGATATAATAGCTTGTAGATCTAAAATGTACCGGATTCGGAAGTACATGTAAAATTAAAGGAGGAATTATCATGACATACAAGACAAAAGGAACCTGCTCTTCTCAGATCGACTTCGACCTGAAAGACGGCAAAGTATACAATGTTCGTTTTACCGGCGGATGTAACGGCAACCTGAAAGGAATCGGTGCTCTGGTAGAAGGACAGGATGCCCGCGACGTGATCAATCGTCTGGAAGGAACTACCTGTGGTTTCAAATCCACTTCATGTCCGGATCAGCTTGCAAAAGCCCTGAAAGAAGCGCTGAACCAGTAATCAGGAAATATATCCTGTTCTTTGCACATACGTAACACAATGCCCCTGTCAAAAGGTCGACATAACAGACAGATCTCTGTCAGACATGCCGATCTTTTGACAGGGGCACTTTTTATTTTTGATACAGCTGTTCGTAAAACTATCTGTCCCACTTATCACAAAGATTATTGATCTGGCTGGTCAGTTTCGCAAGGTCTTTGTTTGCTCCGCCTTCGTTATGACGGATCACCGTAAGAAGCCGCTGACCGGCTGCAACCAGTCGCTGATATACACCGGAACCTTTCGACTGCGGTTTTGTCTCCTGCTTGCGGATGAACACACCTTCCGGACAGCTGATGAATGCTGCTTCTTTCAGATCGTAAACAGTTCCGCTGTACGGTGCCATCGCCGTATAATGAAGTTCATCTTCCAGTCTTCCGGTCAGTACCTGACAGGAAGTATCTTCTCCATGGCACACAAATACCTGTTTTGGCTTCTCTTCGAAAGCTTTCGCCCACTCCATCAGTCCCTCATTATCTGCATGACCACTGACGCCAGGCAGAACTTTGATCTCTGCATTGACCTGAATCTCTTCCCCGAACAGTTTGATCTCTTTCGCTCCTTCCACCAGCGCACGCCCCGGTGTACCGATTGCCTGATATCCCACAAACAGAACCGTACATTCCGGTCGCCACAGATTGTGTTTCAGGTGATGCTTGATCCGACCGGCATCGCACATACCACTGGCCGAGATAATGACCTTCGGGCGGTCATCAAAGTTGATGGATTTGGATTCTTCACTGGTGATGGAAAGTTTCAGTCCCGGGAACGTGATCGGATTGATTCCTTTATTGACCAGCTCCATCGCCTCTTCATCAAAACAGTCTTTGTGGTGTTCATTAAATATAGTAGTTGCTCCTACTGCCAGCGGACTGTCCACAAACACCGGGAAACCATCGTGTCCCTGTATCATATGATCTGCCTTGATCTTACGGATAAAATAAAGCATCTCCTGTGTTCTTCCCACTGCAAACGAAGGGATCACCACATTCCCTCCCCGGTCAAAGGTTCTCTGGATCACTCTTGCCAGCTCATCTTCATAGCTGGCCCGTGGACCATGGCTGCGGTCACCGTAGGTAGACTCCATCACCACATAATCTGCAGATTGCAGATACGTTGGATTCTTAATTAACGGTTGATCCTTATTACCGATGTCACCGGAAAATACGATTTTCCGTTCTGTATCATCTTCTTTCAGCCACAGTTCGATGCTTGCTGAACCCAGCAGGTGACCGGCATCCACGAACCGTACCTGAATCCCGTCAGCCAGTTCCAGGATCTGCTGATATGGGCATCCCACCAGATGAGAGATTGCTCCCTGTGCATCGTTCATATCATACAGCGGCTGTACCGGTTCCTTGCCGGAGCGCCGTCCTTTTCTGTTTCTCCATTCCGCCTCAAACATCTGGATATGAGCACTGTCACGAAGCATGATCTCACACAGATCTACCGTGGCATATGTCGTATAAATATTTCCCCGGAAGCCTTCCGCATACAGAACCGGAAGTTTTCCGGAGTGATCGATATGTGCATGTGTCAGCAGTACAAAATCAAGTTCCGAAGCCGGCACAGGAATCGGTATATTCTCAAAATTATCCGGTCCCTGCTCCATTCCACAATCTACCAGAAACTTTTTACCGGCGGCTTCCAGAAAATAACAGCTCCCTGTAACTTCATGTGTCGCACCCACAAATGTTATCTTCATAAAAACCCCTCCTTTTCTTTTATTTTCAGAATCTTATCGCGTTTTGCTTCTATATTCTTATTATACGCGTATATATGCAGAAATGCAAAATACTTTTCCTTTTTATTTTTCTTTTTAATAATTATGGGTTTCTTGACTTTTTTTCTTAATAAGATACAATGAAACTATTAAAATATTATATGTAAAAAACATTGATTCTACTACTGCCCTTTCGGAAAATCAATCGCAAAACAACAGACGAAAGATTCCGGGAGAGTATTATGCATTCAGGAGGACATTATGAAACATATCGTACTTACCGGCGGCGGTACCGCAGGTCACGTAACACCGAATATTGCTATGATTCCAGCATTGAAAGAACAGGGATTTACAATTTCTTATATCGGTTCCTATAACGGAATTGAAAAAAAGCTGATCGAAGAGATGGGAATTCCTTATTACGGAATATCCTCCGGTAAATTGAGACGTATTTTGACGTAAAAAACTTCACCGATCCTTTCCGTGTGCTGAAAGGATTTTCCGAAGCCAGAAAACTGCTGAAGAAACTGAAACCGGATGTGGTTTTACTCCAAAGGCGGATTTGTCAGTGTTCCTGTTGTCATTGCGGCAAAGCGTTGTAAGATTCCGGCAATTATCCATGAGTCCGATATGACTCCGGGACTTGCCAACAAGCTTTGTATCCCGTCCGCTGTGAAAGTCTGCTGTAATTTTCCGGAAACTGTCAGCAAGCTTCCTGCTGATAAGGCAGTCCTTACCGGAACTCCGATCCGTCAGGAACTTCTGCAGGGTGATCCGGAAGCAGCTCTTCGCTTTACCGGGCTGAAAGCCGGTAAACCGGTTCTGATGATCATTGGCGGAAGCCTTGGTTCCGTCGCTGTCAACACCGCTGTCCGCAACATCCTGCCAGATCTGTTAAAGGATTTTCAGATCATCCATCTTTGTGGAAAAGGAAAACTGGATACCTCCCTGACAGATACAGAAGGTTATGTACAGTATGAGTATATTAAAGATGAACTTTCAGATCTCTTCGCTTTGTCTGATCTGGTAATTTCCCGTGCCGGAGCCAATGCAATCTGCGAAATCAGCGCCTTAAAGAAACCAAATCTGCTGATTCCTCTTTCTGCCAATGCCAGCCGCGGTGACCAGATTCTGAATGCCCGTTCCTTCGAACGACTTGGTTACAGTAAAGTTCTTGAAGAAGAAGAGATCACCAATGAGAAACTGCTGCAAACGATCCGTGACCTGTATGCAAACCGGGAACAGTATATCGAAGCAATGGGCAAGAGCAGCCAGATGGATTCCATTGGTAAGATCGTTAGGATGCTGTGTGATTGTGTGAAGTAAGTGATTTCTGATTCATGATCTGCATATCTCACAACTATCCGCTCTCTTATATATGTAAAACGGTAACTATTCAGTAGCCACTGTACCGCGAGGTGTTTTGGCATGAATATGCCAAAATCCCGAGACATACAAGCCAAAATGCCATCACCGAAGGTGATTTTTTATGCATTTTGGCACGTAACTGTGAAGGTACTGAACAGTTACGTAAAACGTTTATATCCTTTATAAAACTGACAGGACGATAAGTAATATCTGCTTATCGTCCTGTCAGTTTTTGTTACGTTATCACTTCGAAAGTTACTTTAATGCAGCTGTCACTTTCGCAACAATCTCATCTCTGACTTCATCTTTCAGTTCGCCCGGTTTCCAGGTAATTCCTGCCTGATCGCCATTATAGCGCGGAATCAGGTGCATATGAAAGTGAAATACCGTCTGACCTGCCACTTCACCATTGTTCTGTACAATATTAAAACCATCGCAGCCCAGTGCTTCCGTCATGGCTGCTGCCATTCTTTTCGCCAGAACCATCGCTTTTGCAGCCATCTCTTCCGGAATCTCATACAGGTTTGCATAATGATGTTTCGGAAGGATCAGGGCATGTCCTTTCGTTGCAGGACCAAGATCCAGAATCACACGAAAATCATCATCCTCATACAGGGTAGCGGACGGAATATCTCCGCCGGCAATTTTACAGAAAATACAGTCACTCATATTTATTCTCCTCTCTGTTTTGCATTATTATTCTTTTGTAACTGTTCAGTACCTTCACAGTTACGAGCCAAAATGCATAAAAAATCACCTTCGGTGATGGCATTTTGGCTTGTATGTCTCGGGATTTTGACATATTCATGTCAAAACACCTCGCGGGACAGTGGCCACTGAATAGTTACGTTCTTTTTACTTACCATGATACACGCATTATCAGAAAATTTCCAGTCATCTTGCAACATATTCTTTTCTGTTGCGATATGTGGTTTTTTTATGCACCGTAAACAGTACTGTCAATACAATTCCACCGATCAGACCGCCCACATGAGCCGCATTATCAATCTGCGCCGCCTGTGAACCGTAGTAGATCGTAACCACAATGACAAACACCAGCCGCCGGATCACTATTTCTCTCACCTGCTTTTTGTTTTTGATCATCAGAACAAAAACTCCACCGATAATTCCATAGATTGCCCCGGAAGCACCTACGCTGACAATGTTGCTCTGCGACTGAATATCCATATACAGGGACAACAGATTACCCACCAGTCCGGAGCCAAGATAGATTGCAAGGTATTTCCAGTGTCCCACTGCATTCTCCACCATATCTCCCATAAACAGCAATACCGCCATATTATTTGCAAGATGATAGATTCCAAAATGCAGAAACATAGAAGTAAACAGCCGATACCACTCTCCATTCAGAATGAACGGTCTGCAAGCGGCACCCCACTGCAACATAAACCCGGTATCCTCTGTACTCCCCAAAAACTCCATGATAATAAAAATCACCACATTGATCCCGATCATCAGCAGATTCATCCAGTTTAACGGTCCCCTGAAAATTTGTTCCAGTGCATCCGGTGTGTTACTGTTCTGGCTGTTCATCCGGTAATACGCTTCCCGCCTTCTCTGCTCCTCCTGCTGCCAGTCTTCATCCTGATACCGGTTCATATATTTTCCTCCTGTCAGACATCAGTTATATTTTCCTCATTATATGCCCACACTTTCTGTTTTACAAGGAAAATCAACGAACCTGTCTGCTATATCTTCACCTGGTATATCAGGTCAGCAAACCGAATCTGATCGCCATTGATCAGTTCCTGTTCTTCTTCTCCATAAAGTTCCTGCTCATTGACCCAGGTTCCGTTTCTGGAATTCATATCTTTCAGATACCAGTTACCTGCCCGTTGTTCGATACTGGCATGGACCCGGCTTACTGCTGTGGATGGCAGGACAAGATCTGCCTGTTCTTTCAGTTGTCCGATGATGGTGAGACGGGTTGCTTTTTCTATCCGAAACTGCCTGCCACTTACCGGGTGCAGTTCCTTCAGAATCAGACCGCCTTGTTCTCCTCCGTTTGAAAGAATCTGGGTATAGGTATCCCCTCCCCATGGAATCCGCTTTTCCCATGTGATTTCTTCTGCTTCCGGCTCTTTATCCTTCTCCTCCCATTCTCTGATATCTGTTTTCGAATGCCTTGGCGCTTCTTCCGATGTTCCCTGATAGATCGCAAATTGTTCCTCAATCTGTCGTTCTTCGTTTTTTTCTTTTTCTCACAACCACCCTGCCAGATCAGAACAATTAATACCGCCATCACACCCGATGCTGCCCAGGTTCCCAGATATTGTGGAACATATTCCAGAACAGCATACCCTGCCAGTGCATACAACAAAACTCCGATAATTCCCAGCACCATTCCGACCAAGACAGGACTCACCCGCCCGTTTTCTCCTTCCTCCTCTTCTGAAGAAAAGAAATCTTCCAGTACCGCTTGTCTGTTATCTCCGAAATATGATGTTTCCTGATGTTCTCTGCTTTTCTTCTCCTGACAGGCCTGAAGTTCTGTTTCTGTCGTTTTTCTCTCTTCCATCAGCCGCCGTTCCAAAACACTTTGTAACCCCATTACCGAGAACGTATCCTGGATCGCATACTGGTAAAGTTCATAAACTACCGATACTCCGGTCTGTTCCTGATGATCCAGTCGTGGAAGCAACTCTTCCAGAAGTTCCCGAATCCCCTGTTCCAGTTTTTTTCTCCGCTGCCGGAAGACAGCAAAAAGAGGGATAACAGCTGACAGGATCAAGATAAATATAATTCCAATCCAGACAGATCTGATCTGCCGGTATCAGATATTCCTCCAGCTGTACCAGCACCTGTAACAGCCCCTGAATAATAAGAAGCACTTCCGATCCTTTTACCTTTTTTAACCTGCTTTTTTCTGCAAGCGATATTTTTGAGGTAATATCATAATAATACAGTTTTTTCTGATCCATTCTTCTGCACTCACACCCAAGAAGTCCCTGCACCTGATTTTCGGTCATCATTCTTGTGATATAATTTTCTGTCTTCTCCCCGGTCTCCACCACCAGATAATTGTGCTGCAAATCTCTTCTGTAATCCATCTTCATCTCTAAAAACCTTCTTTTTATGTACGAAACGCAATCACTTTTCTCACAAATATAACTGGTCGTATGATTTTTTGTCCGATCTTTGTCTCAAACTCCAGATGCGGTCTTCCCCATACGGATACTTTTCCTGTTATCTTTACCCGTACTTCCTTCTGATTTCCTGTAATCTCACCTGAGATACCTTTTCCCGAAAATCCACTTTCACTACGCTTTGTTTTCCATTTTTTCTCTGCTTTTTCCTGTCCTGTTCTTCCTTCCAGCACACCATATCCACTTCCCTGAACAGATACCTCACATGCTGCCTGCGTATACCAACATCGCAAATACACATAAAAAGTAAGCGAAAGCAGAAAGGTAAGAATCATCACACACAACGGAACTACCAGCGATGCCTCCACCGTAAGAGAACCTTTTTTCCTTCGTCTGTCCCTTTTCTTTATCTGATTTGCTTCCGGATCCCTACTGTACCTTTTCTCTTTTCCTGTCTCTTCCATACTTCAGCTCCTTTTTTGTATATTCACAAACCTTTTCATCTGTTTCCCGTTCTCAGATATACTGCACCAGATATCCGGCCAATAAAAACGGTACAAAAGGAAGTTCCTTTTTTCTTCCCATTCCCAATGCCAACATGCAGACCCCAACCGCTGCCGCCAGAAGAATCGCTGTCTGAAAAATCACACATGCCTGCTGTATTCCCTGGATCCATCCGATCCCCATCAGCACAATTCCATCTCCGCTTCCTATCTGATCCGACCTCCACAATGATGCAAGCCACAGACAGATTCCCGGAAGAAGACCACTCCAGCAAAGTTTCTGATCTGTTCCTACATATATAAACGCCGTCAGAACAAAAACTGCCACGGTCCACACAATATCCACTTCTTTTCTTCGCCAGTCAGTCCAGCTGTTTACCATCAGATAACCGGTTGTCAATACTCCCATCTTTTTCCTTTCCGCACACTGCCACAAATATTTTTGGATCCCTGACTTTTTTAACCTGTGTTTTCACGACATCGCTCACATTGGATATATGCCTGTATTTCAGATTTTTTCACCAGACGGACGGTTCGTTTCAGCCCGCTGCAGGATGCCTGACTGTGATAGCAGTCTCCTTTTTCCGTATAGTAAACCAGGGCACTGTCACCGCCGCACCGTTCACAGGCATGATATTTTCCTCCATATTCATTCCGTTTTTGCTCCACCTGTGTTTTTATTCCCCGATGAATCGAGAGATCCAGATGGGTACAAGATTCTGATGTATGATATACGCTCTCATACTCTGTCACATAAACCATTTCTCCGCCATCTGTTCCCTCGTTGTCTGTATTTTTCGGGTCATATCCGGTCCAGGTATGCACCACACTGCTGTTCGTCACCTTAAGTTTTGATACCGGAAGGATTGAAAATGGCAGTTGATACAACACTGTAGCTTTCAGTTGAATCTTATGATTTTCATATCGGGATCCGATCAGACTCACTGCTGCGCCATCCCCGAGTTCCGGAAGATGTGCTTTTGCGTAAGCGATGCAAACACCGGAAGAAAGTACTCCTGTCGGCGTGTTCACCCCGGAATCCCCGCTTTCCACACTGGCATACATACCAAGCTCCTGCGCGCTCTGATGCAGAGATGTTTTCACAAGTGCCTGCACCCGGTACAGATCTATTATTCCAAGCAAGGTACAGATTCCAAGCAGAAATAAAGGGATAACCAGAGCTGCTTCCACAGTAAGCACCGCCGGGATCTGCTGCTTTTTCCCCCGGGTCTTCCGAAAGAAACAAAGAAATACTCTCCGTTTGTTTTTGCAGATAGCCTGAAGAGATCCTTTACCTTTCTTTTGTTTTTTTATTTTCGGAGAGTATATCTTTATTCCTTTCTTTATGACTGTCTTCATTCCTGTCCTTTCCATATCTGTATATCCGTCTTTTTCAGACACCTTTCCGTCAGTCACTTCCCATTGCATATCCGTAATCTCTTTGCAAAGAAAATGTCTTTTCCGCGAAAGTCACTCCCATGTCAACTTCCAGATAGATCACTCCCTGATCCAGACGAAAATTTTCTTTTCCTGACATTCCCCGTATTACCGCTTCCACTATATCCATCGTCCGCTCAGTCTGAACCTCTGGCTTCCCTGTCATCAGTAAAATCCCAAGATATTCCTGATATGTCATGCCCTTTTGTTCCACAGCCCTGCTGTTTTTCAGTAACTCCGTAATCTTCGCCAGCTGATGCAGCGATACCATCCAGGTGTCTCCTGTTTTTACCAGCGGAACCTTACCGCCCGTCAGCAACTGTCTTACATCCAGCAGACTCTCTCCGAAAGCCCAGGCTGCCTGCAGTGCAAGACTTACGATTCCTTCCAGCGCCGGAAATCCTATGGCAGCACAGATGACAAGTGCCATTTCATGAATCTCTGCCTGTCTGGTCGGATCCTGTAAAAGATACATCATATTGGCAGCTTCCCTGGCTGCCAGAAGACGGTATACCACCGCTTTCAGATTTTCCTGATCGGTGTTCTTTCCACCAATCACATACTCCAGCTGGTACCGCAACGGGTCTGTCGCATGCTCCATACTGGTATAGTCCGTAAGATGCTGCATCATATACGCCTGAAAAATCCCTCTTGTCAGAACCGTATCCTCCTGCGCCCCATAAAACGGTATCCCCATACCGGTCTGCTTTTCCCGTCTGCTGAGTCGTTTTCTTTTGGCAGTCCCTTCTGTGACAGCTCTTTTCCCGCCGGAACCACCAGTGCCAGAATGCTTTTTTTCTGTAACTGCCGGATCACATCCAGCGGATTGACAAAATCAGCCGGAACCTGGACCACAGCTGGTTGTTGTCCTGTATTGTCCGGATCCTGTCCCTGATTTTGACCGGCTTCTTTCCTGGCTTTTTCATAACTGTCCATAGACTGTTTTACATCGATATCACTCCCTCTCTTTTCCTGTTGTTCAAAAATATCTTTCTGTTGTTCATATTTTTTCATAAGAAGCTGTATCCCCTGAATACCAAGTGTCTCCTTCATGTAGTCCACCGCCTGCGCACGATATCCGCGTCCATGCTCATCTGACATCAATGTGTATGCAGTAATTGCCCCCAAGACAGACGAACATTTCCACAGATTTTCCCCACGAACACCTGATATTGCTCCATCCGGACGACAACTCTCTTCCATACATTTTTTTACCGTTTGATACATACGCTCCGGCTTCCACACCCCGGTTCCATAACTTCCATCCACCATAAAAACATGATATCTTTCCAGCAGTTCCCGGTCATACCCGGCAAATACCGAATACAGACCTTCTTCCACACCGGTTTCCGCCTGTACGCGCCCTCCTCCAATCTGTACCGACTGCAGAAGTACCTGAAAGACCAGCAGAAAGACTGCCAGAAAAAGACTGGTGAATACCGTTATACTTCCTGATTTTTTCAAGGGATACCTTCTTTCTTTAGGAAATATGTCGTAACTGATATGTGTTTCGTTGACAGGTTACTTTTTAGATGCTGTTACTTTGTTTTGTTATTTTTGCAAGAATATTATTCACCAGACTGACCAGCTGTTTTTTAAAGATGGCAACCAGCCCGACGAGAACGACAATGATCAGAATCAGTTCCACCGTTCCCAGCGCGTCTTCTTCCTGCATAAATCTCTGTAAGAGTGTCATATTTTTCCCTCCTTTCCGGCCCGGAGATATTTCTGATCGCCGAAACATCACAGATAAGACATGTTTCTGTTCTCCACCGTCAGACTGCGAATGTCAGCCATGCCGGCACCAGCAAAATCACAAACACCACGAGCAACATTAAAATCATCGGGAACAGCAGCCTGGTGGATGCCTGCTCCCCAAGGATCTGCGCCTGCTGCCTGCGAAGCCGCTGCGCCTGTTCTGCCTCTTTTGCCAGAATCTGCTCCACTCCAACGCTTCCTTTCTGCAGGCACTGTACCAGAATGGAAGACAATGTACGATAAGACAACAGTCCCCAACGTTCTCCCAGCTGTTCATAAGCCTCTTTTTCTCCAAGACCGCGTTCCATCTCTCCACATACTTCCACAAGTATCTCATAAGCCTTTCTCACCTCCTCCCTGCGCATATAGGAAACATAATCACCGGCAATCCGTTCTACAGATTTTCGAAGATTCATCCCTGTACTTAACAGCAGCTGCAGTTTTGTCACGATCTCAGGATAGTCCTGCTGCATCTGTTGCTGTTCTTCCTTTTTATGCTCTTTTTCTTTCTGCTGCCGATGCAGAAGTACCATAACCGGAAGGGCGAATGCCAGCAGGGCTACTCCGTACTGCATGCCATCTCCTACTTTTTTCCATACCAGCTTTTCTCCATGCAGTGTTTTCGGAAGCTGCATCCACTCTGAACCTTTTTCTGTATCTGCATTTGCCTTTTCCACCATATCTTCTACCTGCCTTTTTTCATCAGATATTTCAGGAAATACCAGAATATCCCAGCTTTCATTCCGTTCCTGCCCCTGAAGTCCTATGATTGCTGTCAGCGTTACCGCTTCCCCATCTTCTCTGATGTTCTCTCCATGCCTTCCTTCCCAGTCAAGAATCTCCGGACGACTGCTGAACCATCGAACAGTCACTGGGTACTCCTGCAGTTCTTCCCGAAGATACAACGGATGATCTACATGCTTCAGCGATTCATTTTCTCCAAGTATCTCTTTTTCAATTGCGCCGCGTACCTCAGAAAAAATGGTTTCTATCTCCTTCTCAGACAATTGTTTTTCTATTACATCCACTGTCATGGATTCCTTTTTCCGGTTTCCCTGCTCATCTCTCCATTCTACTTCGAGATTTTCTTCCTGTATCCCCTGACCATATGCCGGCCGTCTTAACTGTGAAATCTCCTGACCGTTCTCTGCCTGCTCTGTCACTCCCGCTGCAATCAGAAGCACTCCTGCCACCAGCACTGCCAGTTCCGTCTGCCAGATACACTCCTCTGTCATCCATTCCGGAAGCTGCCAGCCATGTTTTCTTCCCCACCGTTGAATCCACCTGGCACCTTTTTGCTTCCGGTTTCCTTTCTCTCCGGAAACCAGAATATAAAATATCCCTGTCAGCAGCAAAAAAGCACTTCCCAGTACTATATTCATACCTGAATCCTCACAATCTTTCTTCCCATTCGGAAACTGAAGAGATACACACCCAGACACCCTGTCATCACCAGTACTCCCGGCAGATTATGATATAAGACATCCAGAAATCCGCTGGAAGTCACCTGCATATAAAGGATCATCACTCCCGGAACCATACTCATCACCAGCTGTTCCAGCTTCTTTCCTGCGATCGCTACCTGAATCTCCCCGGTGACCCGTATCTTCTCTCCCAATACTTCTGCCAGATTCCCAAGAATTTTCCCGAGATTTCCACCGGAACGCCGCGCAATCAGAAAGATATCCCCAAAATTACGGATTTCCTCCACACCGGAGCGCTGACCCAGATTCCAGAACAGCTGCTCCACCGGTACACCCACCTGCATCTGACTTTCCATATATCGCAGTTCTCTCACCAGATCATCCCCATTCCCAAAAAGCCGTTCCATCTCTCTCCTGCATTCCATCACCCCCTGTTCCATCGAATATCCTGCTCGCACCGCCGTCTGCAGCCCCTGCAACACCTCTTTAAAATGATTCCGTAGAATCCGCCGTCTCCGCTCTGCCAACTCCTTTTTTCTCCAGCGGGCATACCAGATTCCAATCGGAATTCCCAGTCCCCATGCCCACCAGGATCGATAACAGAAAAAATTGATGATCCCTGTAATCCCGATACTCTGCAGGATACACAAGATCCATTCCTTCTCAGAAAGCACATATATTTTATAATTCTGCCTCACCGAAACAGCGTTCCAGTTTTTCCCTGTGCTGTAATTCCCCAATCCTTTTAAGTTGATCTTTTTCCCTTCTATACAGTCCATGCATCCGCACCTCTCCATTCTCATATCCCAGAATCTCTGCAATCTCTGCTACCTGTCGTTTTCCGTCTCTTGCCCTTTCCAGATGCACCAGAAGTTCTACCCCGGAAGCAATCTGTCTTCGTACTGCTTCAAGTGGCAGTTCCATCCCCATCAGCACCATCGTTTCCACACGGGAAATCATATCTCCGGTACTGTTGGCATGTGCGGTTCCAAGACTTCCGTCATGACCGGTATTCCGTGCCTTTATATGGACTCCCTATGTTCCCATCATGCAGAAATACAATATCTTTACTTAATATACACTGTATATAACGTTATTATCTTGCCATTCCACAGTTGCAAAAAGAAAAGAGCGCCTTTCACA
>ENA-OPYX01000741-OPYX01000741.1-human-gut-metagenome-genome-assembly--contig:-NODE-741-length-18737-cov-3.063514_pt1 | contig 18737 bp, 27 predicted proteins | sample MGYA00242639_ERZ504486 | MGnify/ENA primary metagenome ERZ504486 (study PRJEB26092, sample SAMD00036296) | human gut metagenome | host: Homo sapiens | study: EMG produced TPA metagenomics assembly of... | reverse complement strand
TCAAAAATTCAGTCAAAACAGGATGATGTAGATATTGTGATCTTAGAAGATCTCTCTGAGATTACAAAAATGTTATAATACGAAAAGAACACGGAACGATTACTACTAGTTTCGTGTTCTTTTTGTTTACAGCATTAATTTATATAAGGTTTATCATTTGGCTAAAATTATATAAATCCAGATATTTCATTAGCAAAAAATGAGTATTTTGCATAAGAACTGAATTTGACTTAGCACATTTTGAGTAAAATAGACAAACGAAAACTTGGCTTGAATGATTTTTTTGTCAGATATATTATAATAGCATAAGTTAATTCATGAATTAGTAGCGAATCGAAATACAACCAACAGAGAAATATTTGGAGGATAAAAATTATGGCAAATGAAGTAAAAATCTTAGTAGCATGTGGAAGTGGAGTAGCAACATCAACAGTAGCACAGGAAGCAGTAAAAAAGATTTTGGCAGATGCTAACATCCCAGGAAAAATTTTAAAAGGAAGCATGAGTGAGATTCCTTTAAAACAAAATGATGTAGATTTAATCTTAACAACAACAAATTACAGAAAACCATTAGAAAAACCTTGCATTAGTGTATTTGGTCTGATTTCAGGAATCAATGAAGGCAAGATTAAACAGAGTATCATTGATGAATGTCATAAAATTCTTGGAGAATAAGATCAAATAAATAGGAGGAATAAAAATGGATGCTGTATTTAGCTTTTTTAAAGGAATTGTAGATTTAGGAGCAGCGGTTATGCTGCCAATCGTATTGATCATCATTGGTCTGTTCTTCAGAATGAAACTTGGACAGGCAATCAAATCAGGATTGATGGTAGGAATCGGATTTCAAGGTCTTTGCTTAGTTGTTAACTTATTGACAACAAGTATTCAACCAGTTATTAAATATTATCAGACAATGGGTAGCGGATTTACAACAACAGACTTAGGATTCGCAGCAGTAGGAGCTGCATCATGGTCTGTACCGTTTGCACCAATTGTATTGCCGTTGATTGTTATCGTGAACTTGATCTTACTGAAATTAAAATGGACAAAAGTTATGAACGTAGATATTTGGAACTATATCCATTTTATCATTCCAGGAGCAATGGCATATGCATTAACAGATAGCATTGCAGTAGGAGTCATCGTAACATTAGCATCATCTGTTTTAGCTTTATTCATTGGACAGATTGTTGCAAAACCATGGCAGGAATTTTTCGGACTAGAAGGAACAACATGTTCTACATTATCTTATATCGGAACAACATTCCCATTAGCAACATTATTTAATAAGATTATTGACTGCATCCCAGGATTAAATAAAATCGATGTTAATATGGATAAGATTGAATCTAAATTAGGATTTTTTGGAGATCCAGCAGTCATCGGTGTTGTTGTAGGTGTATTACTAGGAATCATTACAAAACAGGATATCGGAACAACATTATCAATTGGTATGGGAGTTTCAGCAGTATTGATCTTAATCCCAAGAATGGTAACAGTTATGATGGAAGGTCTTACAGCTTTAGGAAATGCTGCAAGTGCTTATATGAAGAGTAAAATGGGTGATGATGCAGAAATTTACATCGGAATGGATATCGCTTTAGGATTAGGAGATCCTTGCTGTATCACATCAACAGTTATTGCAATCCCATGTGTTATCTTAATGGCATTTATCATTCCAAACATGACATATTTCCCAATCGGATTATTAACAATTGTATGTATGTAACACCAATGTGTGTTATGGCAAGTAAAGGAAATTTATTCCGTAGTATTGTAACAACAATTTTATGTTTATTCTTAGTTAACTTCTTAACAAATCTTCTTTGCACCATGAAGCAACATTAATGATGAAGACAACAGGTGTACATATCAGTGGAATGGTAACAGATGGATTTTTTGGACAGAACCCAATTTTGTATCCTGATCGGATTCATCCATAGAATCATTGGATAGGAGGCTTAAACTTATGGGACACACAAATCATTATCTGGCAATCGAGGGAGAAGCAAAGGACTGGGAAGAAGCGATCAGGCTTTGTGGACAGGCAATAGCAGATGCCGGATATGCAGACGAAACTTTTATGAATGCGTGTATTGAACGTGAAAAAGAATATCCAACAGGACTTCCAAGTGAAGTCCCTGTTGCGATTCCACATAGTAAAGTAGAAGGAATCAAAGATAATTGCGTATGCTTTCTAAGATTGAAAAATCCAGTAACGTTTTATAGAATGGATTCAGACGAGGAAAGTATAGAAACGACAGCAGTTTTTAATTTAGCGATTAAAGATGGCGATCAACATTTGGAATTTTTACAGACATTAATGCAAGCTGTTATGAATAAAGAAGTCGTTGAAAACTGCATGACAAAAGAATTAAATGAAATTCCTCAGTATTTGCAGGAACAGTTAGGATGACATACATAGGAGACATTTATGAGAAAGAGAAGTACAGAAATTCTTGAGAAGCTGATTTTAAGTAATTCAAAAAGTATGGAAGTAAAGAAACTCATCACAACATATAGGATATCATTAAAAACACTAAGAACAGATGTAAATGAAATTAATGATTTCTTGTTGGAAGCAAAAATGTCTCCAACAAAATTAAATGAAAAAGAAAAGCTGATCCTTCTGGAAAAAGATATCATGAAAATTCAAGATCGATTGAATCATATGGATACTTATTCGTACAAAATGTCAAGAGAAGAAAGACAGATTTACATCATTGCAGAGTTGCTGATGAGTCAAGACTATATAACAATGCAAAATCTTGCAAAGAAATTAAATGTTAGTAGAAATACAATCTTAAATGATTTTGAAACCGTAAAAGATTATTGCTTGGCATTTAATGTAAATGTTTTGATGAAAAGTAGTAAAGGAATAAAGATTGAATGTGATCAAAAAGACAGAAATAATCTTTTAATGCAGATTTTTCATGATCTTGAAGATGATTATATGGAAAAAAGTTTTTTTCATCAACTGATTCAAAGAAAATTAGGTATGAAGATTCCTCTGGAAATGATAAAAGAGGATCTGAGAGAATATATGGAACAGCAACATATGTTGGTGTCTGATCGAGTATTTTCTTATGTTTCAATTTATCTGTTTGTTATATTAAATAGAAAGATAAATAAGAAAAGAAGAACAGTGGAAAAATTAACTGGAGATACAGCAAGTGATAATCTTTTAAATTGGTTTGCAGACAAATATGAAGTCAGCATCAATAAAAATGATGTAAAAGATTTTGGACGATATATGAAACAACATGATTTTAATATAAGTTCAGAACAAAAAGAAATCAATGATGTTGAATTATATGGAATCATAGTATATTTTCTGCAAATGGTCGGAGAAGACATAGAATGTAGTCTTCAGAGTGATACGGTTTTGATCGAATCGCTGTTAGAACATATAAGGACATTAAAAAATTGGGAAGATTATGATTTTGAGATGCCTTTAAGCGATGAACTTCCGATTCCAAAAGAAATTTTAGAAAAAACAATTGAAAAAAACAGTATTATTTTAGAGAGATATTTAGGATATCCATTAACAAAAGAGATGAAAGAATCAATCATGATTCATATATGCGCGGCTTTTGTTCGAAATCTTGAATATTTAAATCTATTAGAAGTATTGATCGTATGTCCAGGAAGTATGGCAACAGGAAAATATCTAGAGGCGCAGGTTAAAAATTATTTTGACTTTAGAGTTGCCGCAGTGATACCAAGTAGAGACGTTGAGGAATTTTTAAAGAGCAATAAGATTGATTTTGTGATCTCAACGGTAAACGTAAGATCAGAAAGTGTCCCATGCGTAAAAGTGCAGGCACAGCTAACAATGAATGATATTAATGCGATACAGAATATTGCATTTTTATTAGGTAGAAAAGAAAATAAATCAGAAAATGAAAGTCGCTATGTAGAACAAAATTTTTTGGATGTTATGAAGACTTTTCTTGAAAAATTAGATGCTAGCAAGAGAGATGAGTTTTTTGATGAGGTTTATGCATTGATGGAAACGAAGATTCAAAGTACTGGTAAAAGTATTTTAGCACAGATGCTAGACCCATCAAAAATTATGATAAAACAAGAAAAAATAACATGGGAACAAGGAATTTTACAAGCAGCTGATATTTTAGAGAAAAAGGGCTGTGTTGGTTCTGATTACGGAAAAAAAGCAGTAGAAAATGTAAAAGAATATGGTGATTATATTATTATCAGTAAAGGAATTGCTTTAGCGCATGCAGGAAAGAAAGAGGCACATGTCTACAAAGATGGATTAAGTCTTGTAATGTGCCCAGAAGGAATCGAATTTACGGAAGGAAATATCGTATATTTGGTATTTTGCTTTGCAGTTGCGGAAGAAAAAGATTATCTGAAGTTATTCCAGGAAATTATTGCGTTAGGCAAAACACAAAAAAAGATGAAAGATATCTTACAGCAGAAAAATGTTGTTTCTTTATACCATTCATTGGTATTTTAAATGAAAATGTATTTTTATAAAAGATAGACAGGAAAGGGTGTTTGACATGAAAATCAATATCAAAGAATTCACAGGAAAATGCAGTTGTGGCAGAGACCACCAATTAGTTGTAGATGACGTAATCTTAGAAGAAGGAGCATTAAAAAAACTTCCAGAAATCTTAAACAAAGAACCATACAATCAGTATAAACATCTTGTTATGGTATGTGATGACAATACCTACGAAGCAGCAGGGAAAGAAGTAGAAAAATTATTAAATGGAATTTCTGTGATCAAATTAGACCCAGAAAATCTTCATGCAAACGAGATCGGAGTAGCAAAAGTCAAAGAACAATTAGATCCGATTAAAGAAGTAGACTGTATGATCGCAGTCGGATCAGGAACAGTTCATGATCTGACAAGATATAATGCATATGAAAGAAAGATTCCATTTATCTCAGTTCCAACCGCAGCCAGTGTAGATGGTTATGTATCTACAGTTGCAGCTATGTCATGGTATGGATTTAAGAAGAGCATGATCGCAGAATCGCCTATTTTAGTCGTTGCAGACAGCCGTATCATTACAGATGCACCAATGAGACTGACAGCATCCGGAGTCGGAGATCTGTTAGGAAAATACACGGCCCTTGCAGACTGGAAGATCACAAATATTCTGGATGGAGAATATATCTGTGACCGTATCTGTGAGATGGAATATGATGCACTGGATAAATTAAAAGAATCCTTAGACGGATTAAGTAACAGAGATATCAACGCATATGAAGAATTGATGTATGGATTATTATTATCAGGACTTGCCATGCAGATGACAGGACATTCCCGTCCCGCATCCGGAGCAGAGCATCATATGGCACATTTCTGGGAGATGGCAGTGATCAATGATGAGATCGATGCATACCATGGAGAAAAAGTAGGAGTCGGACTGATCCAGGTAAGTGACATCTACCATGAAGCAGTAAAATATTTAAAAGAGGGCAACTTCAAGGTAAAAGATCATGTGGATATTGAGACAGACCTGATCGAAAAGACATTTACCAATAAAGAATTATGCGAAAGCATCAAGAAGACAAATGATCCAAATCTGTTAGATATGATCGATCCAAAAGTATTAAGAGAAAAAACAGAAGAGATCATCAGGATCATAGAAGAGATTCCAAAAGCAGATGAGATCGTTGCAATGTTAGAGAAAGTACATGGAGTAAAAAGCTTAGAAGACATCGGATTTACACCGGATATGAAAGAGAAAACAGCAAGAGTTGCACCATATATCCGTGACCGTATCACATTTATGAGAATTCTGAAATTCTATGATTTTTATGATGATGTGATCAAATAGGAGGGCAGCTCATGTTTGAAAAAATCAAATGTTTTATCCTTGATATGGATGGAACGATCTATCTTGGGAATGAACTATTCCCATTCACCAAAGATTTTTTAAAGAAAGTCGAGGAAACTGGAAGAGAATATTATTTCTTTACCAATAATTCATCAAAAAGCCAGCGGGCTTATATTGAGAAACTTGGGAAGCTTGGGATACCGATCAAGAAAGATCAGATGATGATCTCAAGTCATGTGATCATCAAATATCTTAAAGAACATTACGATGGAAAGAGTATTTATGTGCTAGGGACCCCATCCCTGATCCAGGAATTTCAATATTTTGATATGAACCTGACAGACGAAGATCCAGATATCGTAGTCTTAGGATTCGATACAACCTTAACTTATGAAAAGCTTTCCAAAGCATGTCATTATATCCGAAATGGCTGTACATACTTTGGAATCAATCCAGACTGGAACTGCCCGATGGAAGGTGGAACATTTATTCCAGACTGTGGTTCCATGGCAAAATTAATTGAGGCTTCAACGGGAAGATTTCCAGAATTCTTTGGAAAACCGTCGAAACATACACTGGACTATATCATCCAGGAAACGGGATACGAACCGGACGAGATCGCTATTGTAGGGGACCGGCTGTATACCGACATCGCAGTTGCAGATCAAAGTGATGTAATGTCAATTCTTGTGCTAAGTGGAGAGAGCACAAGAGAAGATGTAAAAACAAGCGATGTAAAACCGAATGTGATCTTAGAAGATCTTTCTGAGATCACCAAAATGTTATAACGCAAAAAGGACACGGAATGATCACTACTAGTTCCGTGTCCAATTTTATCTTAAAAAACATTATTAAAATTTTAATAGCAAAAGTTATAAATTGATATTTTTTCGTGTACGAGCAACATTCGTAGAATCACGAGAAATAAGTTTTGATTGTATTCAATACGGATTCACACATTTATCATCTTGAACGAAGAAGTCATCCTTTTCCTGAATCTTTTCATAAATCATATCAAATGCTTTCTTTCCTTTGTTTTCCATGTAATGCTCCACGGTCGTTAATGAGATTGGAAGCAGACTGGAAGCAAAGTCATTGTCAAACCACATACACTGAAATCATCTGGAATCTGATAGCCTTTTTTAAGGATCGCATCCATGATCCCATAAGAAACCATATCGTTGTTACCGATGAATGCAGTAAGATTTGCGAGATTTCTGTCATCAAGACATTCATTGCATAATTGATAACCAACGCCGTGTTCTAAGAAAATATTTTTACGTTCAAGTTCTGGATCGATTTTGGCTTCTTTTACAATGATATTATAAGGTTCATTCATACAAAGTTTCTTATAGGTGTTTTGAATTGCTTTTAAACGTTGATAACGCATGGCAAGAGACAGGCTTTTACCAATCGTGGTTGTTAAAAATGCGATATTACGGTGTCCAAGTTCATATAAATGTTCAGCCATCAAAACTCCAGCAGTATAGTTACTTGTCTCGATGACATTCAGATCAATATCTGTTGTTTTATCTCCGATAACGATCACGGGATATTTCTTAGCAATCTTTTCTAAAAACTGTGGGCATTGGGGCATCATAGTAAAAACAATACCACTGACATGTAGTTTGATCATATCCTGAAGGAACTCTTTTTCCAAGGTTTCATCACGAAAAGTCGTGATGATCAAAGTTTTAAATCCTTTTTGATAAGCAGCCTGCTCAATGGATTGTGCGATCGTAGAGTAATAAGAGTTTGATATGTTAGGGCAAAAATAGCAATATATTTTGCGGATCTTTGAGTATTGTAAGCGGGTGTACCATTCTTTTTTGGGGAAGAAGAAATCTCATATCCTAATTTTTTCGCAGAGGACAGAACCTTTTCAACCGTTTTATCGGAAAAAGAAACTCCTTCGCGTTTATTTAAGATCATAGAAACAGAACTTACGGAAACACCTGAATCATTTGCAATGTCTTTTAATGTAACTTTTTTATAATATGACATAAATCCCTCCTGAATAACATTAAAAGTTTAATAAAAAACAGAAAGAAACTATCCAAAATAGACAAAATTTAATGAGAATTATTAGTCAATAATCTGTATTTTTATTAAAACAATTAAAAATAATTGAATAAAACAATTAAAAAAGTTAAAATTCAATTAAAGAAACAGAGATACAAAAATTAAAAGTTTAATTAATTTTAACACATTTATTATTCCGGAACAATAAAAATGTATTCTCGAGAGCGTGATATGAAAAAGGAGGTTGCATTTATGAAAGTTATTCAGATTTCAGATTTCCATTTAAGAGGTGATGGAAATTATCTTTCCAGAAAGTCAGATACAATGAAAGCCTTTGCATCAGACGATCGATTATTTTTGTTCAATGAAGGATTATGAATTACCAGAATTTTTTGTAGTGACTGGGGATTTGTCTGAGGGTGGAACAAGGGAAGGATATGAGTTTATGAGAGAGGGACTTAGAAAACTTCCAAGACCAGTCTACATTGTTCCTGGGAACCATGATAAAAGAGACTTCTTTTTAGAAATGTTTACAGAGGAAACTCCGGTAAAAGAGGATATCAAACCTTATATCTGCTATACAATCGATGAATATCCAGTTCGAGTGATCGTAATTGATACAAGCAAACCATCTTGTCATTCGGGTGGATTAAGCGATCGGGTAGCAGAGTGGCTGGAAGAAAGAATTACAGAATATCCTGAGAAACCAACATTAGTATTTACACATCATCCACCATTTGTAACAGGATTGCCAGCAATGGATGAAGGATTTTGATCAGGCAGACAGACTTGCACAGATTTTAAATAAACATGAAAATGTTACGTTATGTTGTGGTCATATGCATACTGCTATTTTTACATCATGGCATAAAATTCCATGTGTGACGATGTCCACCGATTGCAATGCAGATGGAAGTTGATTTTAGGGGGAAAAAATGATATAAACCTTACAGAGAAAGAGAAAAAAGAGGAATTCAAAGGTGGAGGAGATCGCTTCTTCCTTGGAAATCCAGGATATTTGATTCATGACCTTCAGGGAGATCGTATTAATACACATTATCAGATAATCCCAACGGGTGCCGATTATTCAGGACCATGGCCATTTAAATACTATGAAGGGGAAGAAGATTAACAAGAAGGAGGATGAAAATATATGGATAAAAAAATGAAATTTTCGCAAAAAATTGCAACAGATCACATTGTTGAAAGTGACGGTGCAATGGTATTGTTTCTTATTATATGGAACAGCAGCAGGAACTGTATTTAATAAAGTGTTTTTCTCACAGACAGGAAATGGAACAACAGCGCTGATCCTTTCTTATATGTCATTTGCGATTGGATATATTGCGGGTCCATTTGGTGCGATTTTCTTTGGACATATTGGTGATAGAAAAGGTCGAAAAGTTACGATGTATGCCTCTTTATTGATGATGGGAATTTCGACATCGATCATCGGAATCCTGCCGCCAGCAGCAAGCGCAGGAGTCGGAGTAGTTATCGTTCTTCAGTTAATGCGTCTGGCACAATGCTTTGGACGTGGTGGAACATGGGGTGGAGGAATCTTAATGGCATACGAAAATGTGCCAGAGAATAAGAGATCTTTCTATGCAGCGATTCCACAAATCGGTCTTCCGATAGGATTCGGATTATCTTCTATTTTGATCGCAGTACCAACATTGTTATTACCAGAAGATATTTTCTTTACATGGGGATGGAGAATTCCTTTCTTGGCAGCAATTATCTTGACAGTGATCGTTATCCGTCAAAAAGGTGAAATGATGGAAACAGAAGATTATAAGAAGGCACAGGCAAAATTAGAGGCAGAAGAAGCAGAAGGAAAGAAACATAAAGTTGGATTTATTCCAATGGTAAAAGGATACTGGAAAACATTACTTCTTGGATGTGGTACAAGATGGGTGGATGGAACATTTTATAATATTTTTATCGTATGGATCTTGTCCTATTGCATTAACTGGCTTGGAATGCCACTGATCCAGACTTATATTATTACGATCATAGCATGTATTTTTAAGATTCCATTTACACTGTTTGGTGGATGGTGTGCACAAAAACTGGGAAATACAAGAACATTTGTAATTGGAGCTTTAGCATCAGCTGTTTTGAGTATTCCTACACTGAAAGTTATTGAATTAAGCAAAGGAAATCTAGCGATCACAATTATTGGAATCGTTCTTGGCTGGAGTATTGCGTATAACCTGATCTGGGCTGTTATCAGTTCTTTATGGTCTTCTTACTTTGAAACAGAAGTACGTTATTCAGGAATTTCTTTTGTATATCATGTGCCAAGTTTCTTAGTAGCTGGGATGGTACCAATCAATCTGTACATTGCTGATTAACTATGGAAAAGGTGATACGATTTATGTAGGTATCTATTCTATCAGTTGTAGCGCTGATCAGTGCTGCATGTGCATTGGCTCTAAAAGCTCGACATGATCGAGGAGAGAAATAAAGAATGAAGGGATTTGCAGGGAAATCATATGTTTGAAAAAATTAAATGTTTTATTCTTGATATGGATGGAACGATTTATCTTGGGAATGAACTATTTTCATTTACGAAAGACTTTTTAAAGAAAGTTGATGAAACAGAAAGAAAATATTATTTCTTTACGAATAATTCTTCAAAAAGCCAGCAAGATTATATTGAGAAACTTGAAAGGTTTGGAATCAGGATCAAAAGGCAGCAAATGATGACATCCACACATGTGATCAGTCGATATTTGAAACAACACTATGAGGGAAAAAGTGTTTATGTGCTAGGGCCCCCATCCCTGATCCAGGAATTTCAATATTTTGGTATAAATGTGACAGAAGAAGATCCAGATATTGTAGTTCTTGGATTTGATACACCTTAACTTATGAAAAGCTTTCCAAAGCATGTCATTATATCCGAAATGGCTGTACATACTTTGGAATCAATCCAGACTGGAACTGCCCGATGGAAGGTGGAACATTTATTCCAGACTGTGGTTCCATGGCAAAATTAATTGAGGCTTCAACGGGAAGATTTCCAGAATTCTTTGGAAAACCGTCGAAACATACACTGGACTATATCATCCAGGAAACGGGATACGAACCGGACGAGATCGCTATTGTAGGGGACCGGCTGTATACCGACATCGCAGTTGCAGATCAAAGTGATGTGACATCAATCTTAGTGCTAAGTGGAGAGAGCACAAGAGAAGATGTAAAAACAAGCGATGTAAAACCGAATGTGATCTTAGAAGATCTTTCTGAGATTACTAAAATGTTATAACGCGAAAAAAGATACCAAATGATTCACTACTAGTTTGGTATCTTTTTTCATTGATCAACGTTTATCCAATTAAAACATGTTTCCCTTCAAATGCAAATCCAAAATGACAAATCTGTTCTTTCTTAAATCCATCAGCAATCAATTCAGCATCATAATTTTTCTCATCAATCTGCAATAAAGCCTTAGATACAGTCTCTTCCAAAGAAGCTTCTGTCCGTGGATTATGCACCTTAAATTCCAGAATGTAAGCAGTTTTAGATTTATCAAAAGGTTCTAACATTACATCATATCGTCCAAATCCACTTTCACGATTGGAGGTTATCTTATAAGTATCAGAAAGTTCAACGATCAATCCAAGAACAAATCCGTGATAAAATCGTTCTGGCTGGGATGAGGCAGAGGCTTGCTTTCCAGTATCAAAAGAGCTGAATGTGGAAGTGGCAACCTGGTTCATGTAATCGTTCATATAATCGATATCTTGGCATAAAAAAGCTTTTAAGAAATCATTATAAGGAGTAGAATCTTCAGAAAACCAGTCTCGGATCATATCTTCAAACATTAATTTTACTTCTTTATTTGTAAGTTCCAGTGAATAGACAAAGCGACCTCTTTTTTCATCAAAGGAACGATCAGACACTTTTAAATAACCGCTGGCAAGTAACAAACTCCAGATAGCACCGCGTTTTTTCTCTAACTGATCAAAAATAATTTCTTCATCAATTTCAGTTTTTAAGCATCCACCATTTAAAATATCTTCCATGATCATTTTGGTTTCAGGATTGCTTATCTGCAATAATTTACTGATCAGAGCATTAGAACTTGAATGAACCCAATAAGGTTTCAACAGCTTCTCTTTCAAGAAACAAGTAATAGACCATGGATTATAAATATCCTTCTGTGAGCCAAAAGTAAACCCATCATACCATGACTTTACAAGAGATTCTTTGTCAGATAATTGATAGTTTTTTAAAGCATTAAACACTTCATTTTCGGTAAATCCAAACTGCTTGCTGTATTTTTCGGAAGTGGTTGTGATAATGGAAAGATTGTTAAGATCAGAAAAGATAGATTCTTTGCTGATCCTTGTGATACCGGTCATCAAACCACGTTCAAGGTAGGGATTCGTTTTAAATGCAGCATTTAATAAACTGCGTAAGAATCCAGTGAGTTCATCCCAGTAACCATGAATATAAGCTTCTTGTAATGGAGTATCATATTCATCTAAAAAGATTAAAACTTTCTTCTGATAAAAGCGGCTGAGATAATCAGACAGATACATCAAAGTCAAACTTGCAACGTCATCAGGCATATCCATATTTACGGAATTTATAAATTCCCAATCTTCAGAATTCAGGATTTTATCATCTTTGATATAAGAATGAATGCTAAATAATTTCACAAGGATCTGTAAGATTCCACGTTTCGTTTCTTCAAAAGTACGGCCTTTGATATTTGCAAAACTAAGTGAAATCACAGGATAAGTTCCCTGCAATTTATGATATTTCTGATTATTCCAGATCGAAAGGCCTTCAAATAGATCAGAACGGTCTTTGTATTGTATAGAAAAGAAGCATTCCATCATATTCAAATTTAAAGTTTTTCCGAAACGGCGAGGACGTGTGATCAAAGTTACAACATCCTGTTCTTCCCACCATTCTCTGATAAAATCTGTTTTATCGATATAAAAGCAATGATTTTCACGAAGAGAAGCAAAATCCTTGATTGCCGAGAGAAATTGGTAATGGCATGATATGAAATCTCCTTTCCTGTTGTGTTTTACGTCACGTACACTATAATTATAACTGAAGAAAGAATTGATTCCAGAATAAAATTAACACATCACGAGAGGAAAATGATATGAATTTTGGAATTATAGGATTTGGCAGAATCGCCAGAAAGTTTGTACAGGCAATTGAGGCAACAGAGGAAGGAAAGATTTATGCAATCGGCTCACGTTCAGTTTCCGTGGATGATCCATATTTAAAGGAACATCCAGAAGTCAAAGTATATAAAGATTATAGAAGAACTGCTAAATGATCCGCAGGTAGATGCAGTTTATATCGCACTCACACATAAATTTCATAAAGAATGGATCTTAAGATCATTGGAACACCATATCCCAGTATTAAGTGAGAAGCCATTAGTGTTAACATCCACAGATGTAGATGAGATTCAAGAAAAAGTAAAGAAAACAAAGACATTGTGTACCGAAGCATTAAAAACAAAATTTAACACAGGGTATGATCATCTAAAAGAAGATCTGAAGAGAATCGGAAATCATCCAAAACAAATTTTCATGCAAATTTCTGCTCAGATTCATTAGAATTGCCTAAGATCATCATTTTATTTGATAAAGAACAGGGTGGGCATTGAATGATATTGGAAGTTATGTGCTTGGATTTATTTTAGGAATCCATGAAGAAGAAATTGATAAGATAGAAACTGAGAGAAAAGATATCGAAGGTATCAATTATTATTTTAAATCAAAGATTTATTTTAAAGATGGATGCATCGCAACCGCCGAAGGTGCAATTGATCGAGAAATGGATAGATATGCAAAAATCGTCGGAACTAAAGGAGAGATCATGATTCCAAATTATAACAGGATCATTGATTATACGATCCATTGGAATGATGGAACAACAGAGACGAAAAGTTATCCATTTAAAGGAAATGATATGACAATGCAGATACAGAATTTTATGGAAGATGTGGGAAATGGAAAGGTACAGAGTGAGAAACATTGTCTGGAGGATACGAAGAAGATTCTGGAAATTAGTGAGATGATAGCAGCACATTAAAATCATAAAATTATTTGTATGACAACCTGAATAAAAAATGCGGAAATAGGGAAAAATAAAGAAATAAAAAATGCGGAAACATGCCAAAATGCCCAATAAAAAAATGCGGAAATGAACAAAATCGCTGTGCAGATGGTCTAATAAAGACTGTAGCGCAGCGATTTTATTTATTTCATAAGAAATTTCCTAATTATTAAAACTTTCTAATGGATTATTCCGTATATAATAATGTACAGTACAAAAAAACAAGAAATGAGTGGCATGCATGCGAATTGAACAGAAGTTAATCAAAAGAATAAAGAAAAAACAAGATAAAGAAGCTGCAAATACACTGATCTCATATTACTATAAAGAAATCTATGCATATGTATATCGGCAGACAGGAAATGAAGAACTTGCGCAAGATCTGACACAGGATATTTTTATACAGATCCTGCAAAAGATCACAATGTTTGATCATAAAAAGGCTTCATTTCGGACATGGATGTATAGGATCGCATCGAATAAGATATGTGATCATTATCGAAGCAAGGTACATCGTTTGTCATTAAAGCAAGAACAGATTGATATGACAGATGAGAATCTGGAACTTCATAGTGGTAATTTAGGAACAGCAATCAGGGATTTGTCCGAGTTGATCATCCATAAGGAGCTGATAGAGGACATTATGGAAATTGTTTCGCTATATAAGCAGGAGTGGCAGGAGATTTTTTATATGAAATGTTTTGAAGAAAGAACATTTCAGGACATATCGCAGACATTAAATATTTCCGAAAACACAGTGAAATCAAGGTTTTATAAAATGATACGACAAATAAAAAGCGAGGTGGACTATCAGTAATGAAAAAAGAAAATAATCAGGAATTTTATGTAGAACAGATGGATGTTTATTATCCGCTGCAGTCAGAGATACAAAATGAAATTGAAGACATCATTTTAAAAGGCATGCCTCAAAAGATTTCATTTCTAAAAAGAATGAAAAAGATTTATCTAGGACCTGGATTAAGAGTCATTTATTATAAGAATCTTTCTGTATTTTTTGCGACATTCATAATTTATTTTATTGTATGTCTTGGACTTGTACTTTCTTTTGAGGAAGAGATCAGACAATTTGGGGCAGCTTTTTTAGGAATGCCCATTTTCTTTCTATTGTTTTCTTACTTTACTTGCTATATGGACGAACAGACACAGATCAATGAATTAAGAAATACGATGTATTATTCGATGAATTATATTGTGAGCCTTCGCCTATTTTATACAGCAGTCGTATTATCTCTGGTAAATACCAGCTTTTTATTCCTTAGTGGTATTAGGGAGAAAGCAATCTTATCGGTTGGAGTTGTTGGAGTTTCAAGTATGTTGGTCTTTGCGATCATTGCTGTATATATTTATCACAGATGGAATAACTATAAGTGTTTTGCATGTCTTGGTGCAGTGTGGGTATTGCTTCTTGCAGTCGATCTATGCGATTACCAGAAGCAAAGATTTTATTCCTTTTTGAGCATATTCCATTAGGAATTCAAATCGCAACAATGATCTTATGTTTTGTGGCTTTATTTATTTTGGTTGGAAGAATGGAGGAAAAGGATGCTTACACTTTCGCATATTAGAAAAGATTATGGAAAATTCACAGCAGTTGAAGATATAAATCTGGAACTTGAAAATGGTTTATATGCCATGCTCGCACCAAATGGTGCAGGGAAAACGACATTGATCAAAATGATCACAACACTTTTGTATCCGACAAGTGGAGAGATTTTATACGATGGAATGGATATTTATAAAATGGGAGAAACATACCGGGATGTGATTGGTTATCTGCCACAGCATTTTGGATATTATAAAAATAATACACCAGCGCAGTATCTTGATTATCTTGCAGCGCTAAAAGGGATTTCCAAAGAAGCTGCAAAAGAAAAAAATCCCAGAATTATTGGAGTTAGTGGGATTAAGCGATGTCTCCAATAAGAAAATGAAAAAATTCTCTGGTGGAATGATTCAGCGTGTAGGGATCGCACAGGCAATGTTAAATGATCCCAAAATTCTTGTATTAGATGAACCAACTGCAGGACTTGATCCAAAAGAGAGAGTAAGATTTCGAAATATATTATCCGTATTATCCAAGGATCGAATAGTGATCCTTTCAACGCATATCGTATCAGACATTGAATCTATTGCAAATCATGTCATTATGATCAAAGAAAAACATTTATTAAAAATGATACAGTTCCAAACATCTGCAAGGAACTCGAGGGGAAGGTTTTTGAGCGATTGATCAATGAATCCGAGATTCAGGAATTCGAACAAAAACGAATTATTTTGTCCATGCGACAGGAATCAGAAAAATGATGGTCCGATATTATAGTGAGGAAGAAGATAATAATGCAAGACCGTGTACACCAAACCTTGAAGATGTATTTTTAGTCACTTACAGGGAGGAAAAATAACATGCGGATCATAATCAATGAATGTAAAAAAATATTGGATATTCGAATCATACTGTTATTATGTATGTTCTCTATTTTATACTATATGACATTTACACAAATATATCGATATCCAACTGGAGGACAGTTAACAAATACAAAGTATGACATTCCATTTACGGCAGAACTAGTGAAAGAATGGGGACAAAAGTGGAAAGTAAAAGATGAAATACAATACCAGGAGAAACATCAAGAATTAGAAAGAGGTTTTGCAAAGATCATAAAACAAGATCAAGAGCTTTCAAAAAGAGGGATTGTGGATTATGAAATTTTTAATAAAAAATATGAAGAACTTGGTCAAAAAACAACTTTATCAAAGCAGGAAAAAGAACTTGGTAAAATATTAGAAAATTATGTGTTTTATAATGATAAGACATCAAAAAATTTTTTTGGATATACAAGCTTTAGAACATATCAGAGAGTTTCAAGGATCTGAATATGGAGTTTCGGATAAAAAATATAAAGAATTAAAAGCAGATGGATTTTTTGATGGAACGAAGTTATATCAAAAGGCAATCGAAAAGAGGGTAAAAAGAGATTACATATCATTAGTACATGAGGGAGTGTTTTACATTTTGCAAGAAGATATGGTAATGATCGGTGGTTTGATCATGATCTGTTTTTTTGCATTGATCATTCCATATCAGCTAAAACAACGTTTAAGACAGGTTATTCCGATTCTGGCAACGACGAAAACAGGAAGAAGGATTTATCAGATTCAATTGATAGCAAGTGCACTTGCTGCACTTTTTGTTGGAATTCTTCAAATGGCTGTATATGGGATCATCTGGCATTTGAAGGGATTATCGGTATTTTGGAGATGTGAGAGTTGGGGAATCGCATCAAATTCTTACTGGTGCGATAAGCTTTCTTTTGGAACTTATATGTTACTTTATATGGCCCTGATCTTATTATTTGCAATCGCAAGTATTGTGATCATTGATTTTATCGGCAGAACAATTGGAAATTATATGGGAGCTGTTGCGGTTTCAATTCCAGTATGTGGGGTGATGATGTTTCTTATGAGGAAAATTTATTATATGCTCTTTCTGATCACAAATGATCAGGTTCTGGCATACTGGGAATTATATGCACTCGCAACATGGCTCATAGTGATGCTTCTGTTTTATAAGATCAGAAGTAAGCGATGGAAAAAGGTGGATTTATGAGAATTTTTAAATTAGAGTTTCAAAAGATCGTAAAAAATCCAATGCTTTGGTTATTGGCAGTGATATTTTGTCTTGTGAATTGTTTAATTATTTACAATGAGGCGGGAAATAAGGATACATCCAAAGAATTAGTGATCATGCATGACATTATTAAAAAAACAGATGATACAAACCACTCACGTCAAGCTAAAAATAGAAATGAAAGAAAGCAGTTATCCGAGGCATATCAAGAATATTACAAAGAAAATATCGACTTGTATGACAAACTTGATATGGCGAAGATCCTAAAACAAAAAGAAGAAATGCTTCAGTATCACCCCAAGGGATTTATGAAGAAATTCGTAAAAGATAACTATGAGCATCTGCAAAAAAGAGTGGAGGAGATCAAATCTGATAAAGAATATAACGATGCTTTTTATCCAGGACAGTATTATGAGATCCATTCGTTATTATATTCAAAGTTAGGGAAAAAATTAATCGTGGAAATGAGTCTTTTGATGGCACTCAGTATTTTGTTTATCATGGATTATGAGAGACTGCAAAAGACAAATGATCTTGTAGATGCAACCAGAACTGGGAAGAGAATCATGGATTGTAAAGCTTTTGCAGGGACGTTAAGTGGAATTTTATTTTCAGCGATACTATGCAGTGTTACATGGATTTATTTTTTTTACTGCGTATCATTCAAAGGACTATGGAATGTCTCGGTTGCCTCTACACTAGTTGCAGAAAAAAGATATTCGGGATGGTTTTATCCATTTGTTACATTCTTTAAAATGACGCAGATACAATACTTGATCCTAACACTTACCGTATATCTTGGAATCATCCTGTTGATTGCACTGGCAACGATCGCAATCCAATTCTTGCTAGGGAACAGTTATTTTTCATTTGCTATATTAATTCTCTTAAACATGGCATTGTTCCTAGGTGCTTACTATTCGAATGTAACATTTATGGATGTCATATTACGCCTGCTAAACCCAACAAATCTCTATATTACAAGCGGAGCCTGGTTTATGGAAAATGACATTACATTGTCATTTGCAGGAAATGAATTCTGGATTATAGGAGTGACGGGGGGTATGGATGATTTTGTGTGTTAAAATAGCAAGAAATTTTAAGTTGTATGACAGAAATGTATCGAGTATTCATAAAAACATAAG
>ENA-OPYX01000738-OPYX01000738.1-human-gut-metagenome-genome-assembly--contig:-NODE-738-length-18823-cov-3.853872_pt1 | contig 18823 bp, 25 predicted proteins | sample MGYA00242639_ERZ504486 | MGnify/ENA primary metagenome ERZ504486 (study PRJEB26092, sample SAMD00036296) | human gut metagenome | host: Homo sapiens | study: EMG produced TPA metagenomics assembly of... | reverse complement strand
CTTGTCTGGCTGAGACCGGACCACTGGATTCTGATGTTGAGGCGTATTTTAACGGGGGCTCCAATGGAGGCACCTCATTTCTGGCTGGTCTATGTGATCATCTGGCTGTATGTACTGACGCCGTTTATGCGGTATATTGTACATAATATTCCCGATACCGTATTGTCGGGTGTGATAGGGGTCGTATTTGCAAATTTGTGCATTTGGACACCTATCTACCACTTTACGGAATCAACTCTGTGTTTGGCATTGTGGTGGATTCTTATGCAGGGCACATTTTTTACTTGGATATTTTCTTTCTGAAAAATGCAGCAGAAAGGTAGAAAATTTTTTCATGTTTACAGGATTTCTATCATTTATTGAAACCTGTATGTGGATCTGGAACGGAAATGATTATGTCAATTATATTTATCAGAATTCGCCCACAATGATGTGTTTTACGGCAGCTATCTTTTTGTTGGTAAAGCGCCTTGCGTCCCAAAAAACAAAAAGCAGTTTCTTTGTGCAGAGGATCAGCCGGTACAGTTATTCTATTCTGCTGATCCACTGGGGCGTACTTCATTTTGTGGTCAAACAGAAACTGCATGTCAATGTGCTCGGCGGTGGCATTGTCGGCGGCTGTATTGTGATGATGGTACTGACTCTTTTTATCTCAGCAATCGGTGCAATGATCCTTGACAATACGCTGCTGAAATGGCTCCAGAAACCTTTTACAAAAAAGCAGAGACAGAAATAAAAATACAAGGTATGAATTTGTCCATAGATTCATAAAATGATATCAAAAATCAGAATAAAAAACGATGTTTAACTTAAAAACGGTCACTGGTATACATAATATTTTTATGGTAAACCAGTGCCAGGACACAGAACTGCTGTATGAAATCAGTCATATAATTTTATGCAGATGGACTGGCACAGAAATGGAGTGTTCTATGGACAGACAGACAGTCGAACGGCGCAGGGAATATGTGCAGAATATCCGCAATTCTTTTATGAGGAAAACGGGATGCAGAAGAGAGAGACCAGAGAGGTGGATGATTCTGCACCGGAAATGGGGGCTTGCGGCATCACTGAAACTGCGCATTTTTTTATCTGTATGTATATTGCAGCTTTTTTAGGCTGCATGTATACCCATACGGATTTGTGTGGTTACAGCACGCAGACGATCACAGAAATGATCTGTGATAATCATTATTATACAAATCTGAAAAATTATGTTATGATACATTGAGCGCAAGTGAGTCAACATACATGTATGATTGACGAACGGCGAAATTTGAGCGCGAAAGAAGAAATGGAAAGGATTTTTTTAAATGACAAAATTAGCTTTATCCGATGAGATACTGATGAAGATTGATAAACCGGCGCGCTATATCGGTAACGAGTTAAACAGCGTGGTAAAAGAGAAAGATACGGTTGATATCCGATTTGTGATGTGTTTCCCGGATGTTTATGAGATTGGAATGTCACATCTTGGTATTCAGATTTTATACGATATGTTAAATAAAAGAGAGGACGTCTGGTGTGAGCGCGTCTATTCCCCATGGTCGGATCTGCATGCAATTTTAAAAGAAGAGAATATCCCGTTATTTTCTTTAGAGTCGCAACAGCCGGTAAAGGATGCGGATTTCTTGGGAATTACGATACAGTACGAGATGTGTTATACCAATATCTTACAGATCTTAGATCTAAGCCAGATTCCAATCGAGGCAGCAGACAGGACGGAAAATGATCCGATCTTAATTGGCGGAGGTCCATGTACCTATAACCCGGAACCGATTGCGGAATTTTTTGATCTGTTTATATGGGAGAAGGCGAAATTCCTATGATGCACTGCTGGATCTGTACAAAAAAATGAAGCAGGAAGGAGCTTCGCGCAAGGATTTTTTACATGAGGCCGCAAAGATTCCTGGTATTTATGTACCATCTTTATATGAAGTAAGCTATAAAGAGGATGGAACGATCGCCGGATTTGAACCGGTGTATGAGGATGTGCCACGCACGGTCACAAAACAGATTGTTACAGATATGACGCAGGCAGTTTATCCGGAAAAACCGATTGTACCATTTATCAAGGCGACACAGGACCGCGTGGTTCTTGAGATCCAGCGAGGCTGTATCCGTGGCTGCCGTTTCTGCCAGGCGGGTATGGTCTACCGTCCGACACGTGAAAAAGATGTGGAACGGTTAAAAAAACTTGCGTACCAGATGTTAAAGTCAACCGGACATGAAGAGATCTCTTTAAGCTCTTTAAGTTCTTCCGATTACTCACAGTTACAGGAACTTGTGACATTTTTAATTGAGGAATTTAAGGGAAAAGGTGTCAATATTTCTCTTCCATCTCTGCGTATCGATGCATTTTCCTTAGATGTTATGGGAAAAGTGCAGGATATCAAGAAAAGCAGTCTGACCTTTGCACCGGAGGCTGGTTCCCAGCGTCTCAGGGATGTTATCAATAAAGGTCTTACAAAAGAGGTTATCTTAGAAGGTGCCGGAATGGCATTTGAAGGTGGCTGGAATAAGGTAAAGCTTTACTTTATGTTAGGGCTTCCGACCGAGACAGAAGAGGATATGAAGGCGATCCCGGAACTGGCAAACGATATTGCGGTACGTTATTATGAGATTCCAAAAGATCAGCGGAATGGGAAATGCCAGATCACAATTTCAACATCGTTTTTTGTGCCAAAGCCTTTTACACCGTTCCAGTGGGCATCCATGCATGATCCGGAGGACTATATTGCGCGTGCGAAAGTTGTCAATGACACGGTAAAAGAGCAGTTAAACCGTAAAAGCATCAAATACAACTGGCATGAAGCTGATGTGACGGTGTTAGAGGGTGTATTAGCACGCGGTGACCGCAAGGTCGGAAATGTGATCCGCACGGTTTATGAGCGTGGCGGCATATTTGATGCGTGGTCCGAATATTTTGATTACCAGAGATGGTTGGATGCATTTGCGGAATGTGGCGTGGATATGGATTTTTACACCAAAAGAGAGCGCTCACTTGATGAAGTATTTCCATGGGATTTCATTGATACCGGCGTGACGAAAGAATTCTTAAAACGCGAATGGCAAAATGCCATGGAAGAGAATGTGACTCCAAACTGCAGGATGCGCTGCTCCGGATGTGGTGCCGCCCAGTTTAAAACAGGGGTATGTATGGCAGAGCGTTAAAAAAGATATTTAACGTTTTACATGAGATACTTAATGTGAAAGAAGAAAGGGTTAATGTAAGGTTGACATTATGATAAAGATAAGGATTAAATTCCGTAAATACGGTGTGATGCGTTTTATCGGACATCTGGATATTATGCGTTATTTTCAGAAGGCAATGCGCAGGGCAGAAATTGATATCTGCTACTCGGAAGGCTTTTCCCCGCACCAGATCATGTCTTTTGCGGCACCGCTTGGTGTCGGAATCACCAGTGATGGAGAGTATCTTGATATTGAAGTAAATTCTACCAGATCAAGCGAAGCGTCTATTAAGGCACTGAATGATACCATGGTGGAAGGTGTGGAAGTCACAGAGTATGTAAAGCTGCCGGACAATGCAAAAACAGCAATGTCCATGGTTGCAGCGGCGGACTATGACCTTTTCTTTAAAGAAGGGTATGAACCGGCTGCAGACGTTAGAACTTTTGCAGATGGCATCCGTCAGTATTTTACGGAAAAAGAAGAATTTCTGATCACAAAACAGACGAAAAAAAGCGAAAAAGTCATGGATTTAAAGCAGCTTGTATATGCATTTGATGTGTCAGAAAGAGACGGCAGACCGGTATTTTATTTAAAAGTATCCACAGGAAGTACGGATAACCTAAAGCCGGAACTTGTACTAGAAGCAATGTTTCAGGCAATGGGATATACTTATGACCAGAATACGATCCAGATTCACCGCAGGGATGTCTATGCCATGGATCCGGCAGAAGATGGATTTATTTCCCTTGGGAAAATGGGGGAAGTGATCGGGTAATATGAACCGTTTTATTATTACAACAACAGAAATCGAAAAAAAAGAATACCGCATTGCGGCACTCTGTGATGCCAGACAAAAACTGATCGAAGTGACCACGGAATCCCTGACCGGGACATCTGTGCTTGGAAATATTTATATAGGCAGGGTAGAAAATGTTGTAAAAAATCTGAATGCTGCCTTTGTCTGCATTGCACCGGGACAGAACTGTTACCTGCCGCTGCAGGAGCTGAAAAATCCGGTTTTTACCAAAAAACAATCAGAAAAAAAAGCAATTTGTGCAGGGGATGAACTTTTAGTTCAGGTGGTAAAAGAAGCATTAAAGACGAAGGATCCTTCCGTAAGTACGAACCTTACGTTTACCGGAAAATATGTGATCCTTACGACTGGAAAACGAAAAATCGGTGCATCTTCCAAGCTGCCAAAAGAGAAAAGAGAAAAACTGTTAAAGTTCGTAGAAGATTTTCTTTCAGGCAAAGAACAGATTCCATATGGTGTGATCATCCGTACCAATGCTGCGCAGGCATCAAAAGAGGAACTGCTTTTGGAATTGGCACAGCTTGAGGCAGAAGTTCAAAAAATCATCTCAGGCGCAAAATATTTGATCCGCTATTCTCTGGTACATAAAGAGGAACAGCCGTGGCAGAAGATGTTAAACGGACTTTATGAAACAGAACTGGGGGAAGTGGTGACGGATGACAGAGAAATCTTTGAGACAATCTGTAACATGTATGGTGTCGGTGCAAAACAGCTTGTAACCGGGGGCAGTGTGAGATCCAGGGTAGATGAAATACTCACCGGACATGGTCTTAAAATCCGCTATTATGAAGATGAAATGGTTTCATTATCTGCACTTAGCGGGATCACATCACAGCTTCACGATGCATTGAGGGAGAGAGTATGGTTAAAGTCAGGTGCATACCTTATTATCCAGCCGACGGAAGCTCTGACGGTAATTGATGTAAATACCGGAAAAAACATTGCCAAAAAAGAAATGCAGGAAAACTTCCTTAAAGTAAATATCGAAGCTGCAGAAGAAATTGCAAGACAGTTAAGGCTGCGCAATATTTCAGGGATTGTCATTGTTGATTTTATCAATCTGGAAGCAAAGTCGGCAGAGAGTGAACTTTTAAATGTTTTTGGAGCGGCACTGAAAAAAGATCCGGTACCAACGCAGATCGTTGAGATGACAAAACTCGGTCTTGTTGAGGTCACGCGGAAGAAAATCAAAAAATCACTGCGGGAGAGTTTGTCCTGACACAATCTGGAACATTTTACGGACATTTGAGTATCATCAAAATTAAGAAAGTATAGAGAGAATAAAAATGAATTTAAGTTTTATTGAGATTTTAAAAGTAATTTTTCTTGGAATCGTGGAGGGAATCACGGAATGGCTCCCGATCAGCAGCACCGGACACATGCTTTTAGTGGACGAATTTTTACAGCTAAACGCAAGTGATTCCTTTAAGGAAATGTTTTTTATTATCATTCAGCTTGGTGCGATCCTTGCGGTTGTAGTCCTCTACTGGAACCGGATGTTTCCGTTCCAGTTTAAGGATAAGGCGAAGCCTGTGATAAGAAAAGATATTTTTTCTTTATGGTTTAAAGTAGTGGTAGCATGTATTCCGGGAGCGGCTGTCACAATATTATTTGACGATTATATCGAAGCACATCTTCACACACCGGTTGTGATTGCGATCGCTCTGATCTTTTATGGTGTTGCCTTTATTCTGATTGAAAACTGGAATAAGACAAGAGAGCCAAAGATCAAAACACTTGCGGATATTTCCTACCAGACTGCATTTATGATCGGATTGTTTCAGGTTCTTTCCATCATTCCTGGAACTTCACGTTCCGGTGCAACGATCATAGGTGGACTGATCATCGGTGTCTCCCGTGTAGCTGTTGCGGAGTTCACGTTCTACCTTGCAGTTCCGGTTATGCTCGGCATGAGCCTCTTAAAACTCTTGAAATTTGGATTCGCATTTACCGGGGCAGAGCTTGTGATCCTGGGAGTTGGAACAGTGGTTGCGTTTCTTGTCTCCATTGTTGTCATCCGCTTTTTGATGTCCTATATCCGGAAACATGACTTTAAGGTATTTGGATGGTACCGTATCGTGCTTGGAGCGCTGATGCTGGTTTATTTTGCTTTCAGATAAAAATATTTTATAAATTTGTAAAAAATGGTTGACGTAACAAAAAATATATGCTAAAGTAACGAAGTATGCCGCACAGTGAGGTCTGAAAGTCCGTCTATACTGTATCAATCACAGATAGAAGGCACCATAACTGGCGAGTAATGATAATAGGAGGTGCCATATGTACGCAATTATAGCAACAGGTGGTAAACAGTACAAAGTATCCGAAGGCGATATCATTACCATTGAAAAGCTCGGAAAAGAAGCTGGTGAGAAAGTAACTTTTGATCAGGTTTTAGCTGTATCTGACAACGGTATCAAAGTTGGTTCTGATGTAGCAAACGCTTCTGTAGAGGCTTCTGTCGTAAAAGAGGGCAGAGGTAAAAAAGTTATCGTTTACAAGTACAAGAGAAAGACTGGCTATCACAAGAAAAACGGTCACAGACAGGCGTTTACACAGGTTAAGATTGAAAAGATCAACGCGTAATCGACAGGGAAAGTTGTTATGACAAAGATAACGATTTTCAGAAACCGTGACAACGAGTTTTTAGGCTTTGAGTGTCTTGGACATGCCGGATATGCAGAGGAAGGCGAAGATATTGTATGTGCAGGGATTTCCGCATTGGTCATCAATACGGTAAACAGTCTCGGCTTATATACGAAAGATGCCTTTTCCACTGATTCGGATGAGGAGACAGGAAAGATAAGCTTATCGTTTTCTTCCCCGGCAGGACATGATGCCGATCTACTTATGAAGTCATTGGTTTTAGGTTTGCAGGGAATACAAAACACTTATGGAAATGATTATATCATTCTAAAATTCAGGGAGGTGTAAGACATGTTAAATATGAACCTTCAGTTTTTTGCTCATAAAAAGGGAGTTGGTTCTACAAAGAACGGTCGTGATTCCGAATCTAAAAGATTAGGAGCAAAAAGAGCAGACGGACAGTTTGTAAAAGCTGGAAACATTTTATACAGACAGCGTGGAACAAAGATTCATCCGGGCGTTAATGTAGGTATCGGTGGAGATGATACATTATTTGCTTTAACAGATGGTATCTTAAGATTCGAAAGAAAAGGAAGAGATAAGAAACAGGCTTCCGTTTATCCAGTAGCTGAATAAGATGTACTGTGGACCCGACTATGAACACCCATCACAGATGGCACATCCATCGCAGATGGATGTGATAGCCGGGTTCTATTTGTATTAAGAATGTGACAGGTAATTCACATGTATTCAAAGTCAGGTTGAACCCTGCTTTATGTACGTGTTTTTGTTAAATTTGAGGTAGAAAAATATGTTTGCAGACAGAGCAACAATTATTATAAAATCAGGAAAAGGCGGGGATGGTCATGTCAGTTTCCGCAGGGAAAAATATGTGCCGGACGGCGGTCCGGATGGCGGAGACGGCGGCCGCGGGGGTGATATCGTATTCGTGGTCGATGACGGTTTAAATACACTTACCGACTATCGTCACAGAAGAAAGTTTGCCGCACAGCCGGGAGAAGAAGGCGGAAAACGCAACTGTCATGGAAAGAACGGCGAGGATCTGATCTTAAAAGTTCCGGCAGGAACTGTGATCAAAGATGCAGAGTCCGGAAAAGTAATTGCTGATATGTCCGGTGACAACCGCAGACAGGTGATCTTAAAAGGCGGCCGCGGCGGTCTTGGAAACCAGCATTTTGCAACATCTACCATGCAGGCGCCGAAATATGCACAGCCGGGTGGAGATGCCATTGAACTGGAAGTAAAATTGGAATTAAAGGTGATCGCGGACGTCGGTCTGGTCGGTTTTCCGAATGTTGGAAAGTCAACGTTATTGTCAAGGGTAACCAATGCACAGCCAAAGATCGCCAATTACCATTTTACAACCTTACAGCCAAACCTTGGTGTCGTAGACTTAGATGGTGCGAAGGGATTTGTCATTGCCGACATTCCGGGACTCATTGAGGGGGCATCTGAAGGTGTCGGACTCGGACTTGAGTTTTTGCGTCATATTGAGCGTACAAAAGTCATGATCCATGTGGTCGATGCAGCCGGAACCGAAGGACGTGATCCAATCGCAGATATCCGTGCTATCATGAAGGAATTAGAGGCATATGATCCGAAACTTTTAGAAAAGCCGCAGGTGATTGCAGCAAACAAGATGGATGCGGTGTACGGTGATGAGAATGAGATCGTCCAGTCTTTAAGACAGGAGTTCGAAAAAGACGGAATCCGTGTATTCCCGATTTCTGCAGTCAGCGGAAAGGGATTAAAAGAGTTGCTGTATCATGTTCAGGAGCTGCTCGATCACTGCGACAGCGAGCCGGTGATCTATGAGCCTGAATTTGATCCGGCACTGCGCTTCTTTAAGGATGAGCCTTATACGATTTCACAGGCGGCAGATGGAGCATTTGAGATTGAGGGACCAAAGATCGAAAAAATGCTTGGTTATACCAATATCGATTCTGAAAAAGGATTTTTATTCTTCCAGAAGTTTATGAAGGAACAGGGTATTTTAAAAGAATTAGAAGCCCAGGGAATCGAAGATGGCGATACTGTGCGTATGTATGGATTTGAATTTGATTATTATAAATAATAAGAAATTGATGTGATATTAATGGCACTGGGAAACGGTGCGGAAATGAGGAATGTTATGGCATTAACAAGTAAACAGCGTGCATACCTTGGCGGATGTGCAAGCACGATGGATCCGATCTTTCATATTGGAAAAGCAAGCCTTACACCGGAGATCATTACAGCGTTAGACGAAGCATTAGAAAAGAGAGAGCTGATCAAGGTGGCTGTATTAAAAAACTGTATTGATGATCCGAGAGAGATTGCTGCAGTGACTGCAGAGCGGACACGTTCTGAGGTTGTGAAGGTAATTGGAAAGAAGATCGTTTTATTCCGTCAGGCGAAGAAAAATACCAAGTACGAACTGCCGGGCTGATATGGAAGATGCAGAGTGCAGGATCGGACAAAAGCATTTAAAGAGGGTAGGCATTTTAGGCGGTTCTTTTGATCCGATTCATAAGGGACATTTAAATATTGCGCAGAGTGCGTATGAAGAATTTGCATTGGATGAAGTATGGTTTATTCCCGCCGGACATTCTCCCAATAAAGACGAGAAAAAAATGACAGCGGCAGATATCCGGGCGGAAATGACAGCTCTGGCTATCTATGATATTCCATATTTTAAACTTTCACGAATGGAAATCGATGCAGAGGGGACAAGTTATACTTATCTGACACTCACAAAATTAAAAGAGGCTTGTCCGGATACTGATTTTTTCTTTATTATGGGGGCTGACTCCCTTGATTATTTAGAAAAATGGTATCATCCTGAAATTATCTGTGAGAAGGCAGTTATTTTGGCTGCAGTACGTGATGATATGGATTTGTCGGAGGTTGAGAAAAAGATTTCTGCCTTAAAACAGCTATTTCCTGCTGAAATCTATCCAATCGAGGGTGGAAAAACAGATATTTCATCCAGTGAGATCCGTGCGGCTTTAAGACGCGGAAAAACAGATATTTCGCTGATTCCGCCTAAAGTACTGGCATATATTCAGGAACATCATTTGTATGAGGAGGATTAGATGATAAGACATGCAATTATGTCTGCGCAAATCTGACGGCAGCATCTCTTCGCAATAAGCTGGTCTGAAATGGAGATTATCATGGAATTAAATGAAATTCGAAAAAAGTTAAAAAAAGAACTGGATAAGGGTCGTTATGAGCACACGAAAGGTGTTATGTACACTGCGGGCTGTCTTGCCATGGCACATGAGTATTCCATGGAAAAGGCAATGCTTGCAGGATTACTTCATGACTGTGCAAAGTGTATCCCAAATGATCAGAAAATAGAAATGTGTGAAAAAAATCAAATTCTGATCAATCCGGTAGAATATAAAAGCCCGTATCTGCTGCATGCAAAATTAGGGGCATTTTTGGCGGAAACGGTATATGAAGTATCGGATCCACAGATTTTACATGCAATCAAAGTGCATACGACCGGTGAACCGGATATGAGCCTCTTAGACAAAATCATTTATATTGCGGATTATATTGAGCCTGGGCGGGATAAGGCAGAAAACCTTCCCTATATAAGGAAGATCGCTTTTGAAGATCTGGATGTCTGTATGGCGGAAATCCTGCATGATACGCTGGCTTATCTATCCAGCCGTGGTGGAAGTATCGATGCAACAACAAAGATGACCTATGATTTTTACCGTCAATACAGGAAAAAACATGATTGATGTTTCAAGTTTAAACATGCCTTTCTGGTGTGGTGTATGAAGCCATTGCCGGGAAAATAAACAAAAATAATAGGAGAGTGTAGATTTATGACTTCAGCAGAATATTGTAAAATAGCAGTGAAGGCACTGGAAGACAAGAAGGCAGAGGATGTGAAAGTAATTGATATCCGTGAAATTTCACCGATCGCAGATTTTTTTATCATTGCAGATGGAATGAACCAGAATCAGATTCAGGCAATGCGTGATGCGGTAGATGAAGCTTTATATAAGGCAGATCTTAAAGTACGGCAGGTGGAAGGCAATCAGTCTTCTACATGGATTCTGATGGACTATAATGATATCATTATCCATATTTTCTCGAAAGAGGACAGACTTTTTATGATCTTGAGCGTATCTGGAAAGATGGGAAAGAGATCAGTGTGGATGAACTGTAAAAAATAGTGATATGTTTTGTAAATAGTTTTATGAACATAAACGGAAAAGGCAGCTGATTGTTAACATGAAAATCAGCTGCCTTTTCCTTAATTTAAAAATCGCATAATACCGAATACTTTACCAAGAATCGAACATTCATTCACAATGATCGGATCCATGGTATCATTTTCCGGCTGCAGGCGAAAGTGACCGTCTTCTTTGTAAAAAGTTTTTACGGTTGCGGAATCATCTACAAGCGCAACGACAATATCTCCATTCTGTGCATCTGATTGTTTCTGTACAAGAATCTTATCACCGTTAAATATTCCGGCATTAATCATACTGTCCCCTTTTACCTTTAACATAAACGTTTCTGCATTTGGCATAAACTCAGTAGGAATCGGAAAGTAATTTTCGATATTCTCAACGGCAAGCAGCGGCTGACCGGCAGCTACCTGACCAATGATAGGGACATTTACGACTTCACGTCTTGTTAAGTTGAAATTGTCATCAATGATCTCGATGGCACGTGGTTTTGTAGGATCTCTTCGGATATAACCATTCTTTTCAAGAGTCTCAAGGTGTGAATGAACAGAAGAAGTTGACTTTAAATGAACTGCTTCGCAGATCTCACGAACTGCAGGCGGATAACCTTTGTTTAAAATTTCCTGTTTGATATATTCTAAAATTTCTCGCTGCTTACTGCTGATTTTGCCATATGCCATAAAGTGCCTCCTATTATACGATAAAATGTATTTTATCAATCTTGTAAGGGGATGATTCTGCCCTGTATTTATTTTATCATAAAACAAATGAAAATGCAAACGTATATTCCGAAAATTTGTTCGATTTTTCACTTGACAAACAAATGTTCGTGTATTATGATACAGATATACAAACAACTGTTCGCATGTGATGGAGGGTGTTTATGAGAAGCAGAAGAAAAAGCGGGAAAAAGCAGAAATCAGTTTTTTTGATCGCATTATCAATGGTACTATTTATAATAATGTGTTCCGCATGTTTTGGTACGATCCGGGCACAGGCGGCTGATGAAACCAGTGCCTATAAATATTATACCAGCATACAGATTACCCCGGGACAGACGTTAAATGACATTGCAGGGATTTATATGACCGATGATTATAAAGATACCTCAGCTTATATAGAAGAGGTATGTATGATCAATCATATCTTTCCGGATGATATTCATGAGGGCGAATATCTGACAGTGCCATATTATTCAGCAGAATATTTAAAATAGGTGCCCAAATAGCAGCGCAAAACAGCAACAAAACAGTAGGAACAAAACAGTAGTCTGTGGGGATGTTGTATTTTTCTTCAAAATAAGCTATAATAATTATATTCGGCATAAAAATATCCCGATGGAAGTGGTGATATTCAGGGTATATGCCAGGTACGGAGGATAGCGTTGAAGATATGTTAAAGTTTATTTATGTAATTCTTATGAACCTTTTCAGAGCACCATATATGATTCCAAAGATGCATAAGGAAGCGGATCATCCTGAAAAATATTCAGAAGAAGAGCGATATGAGCTTGCGCGCCATGTGATTCGCCTTATGAAAACGACTGGTGGAATTAAGACGAAAGCATATGGTCTGGAAAATCTCCCGTCAGAGGGCGGCTATATGATGTATCCAAACCATCAGGGAAAGTATGACGCACTTGGTATTATTTATACCCATAAAAAACCGTGCTCTATCGTCATGGATCGTGCAAAATCCAATACGATCCTCGTTCGGGAATTTATCGATCTGCTGCAGGGAAAACGTCTGGATAAGAAGGATGTAAGGCAGGCGCTTACAATCATTAATGAAGTTTCAGAAGACGTTAAAAAGGGGAAACGTTATATCCTTTTTCCGGAAGGCGGGTACGATTTCAATAATCGTAATAATGTATGCAATTTCAAGGCCGGTAGTTTTAAAATTGCTTTAAAGACAAAGGCACCGATTATACCGGTTGCCCTGATCGATTCCTATAAGGTTTTTAACAGTTTTAATCTGGGACCTGTGACAACACAGGTACACTATCTGAAACCTATTTTATTTGATGAATATGGTTCATTGAAAACACATGAGATTGCAGAACTGGTACAGCGCAGGATTCAGGAAAAAATTGACAGTATATTGTTACCGGAGACATAATATATGAAACAATAGAATGCATCTTCCATGAACATTCTATTGTTATGAATTAGAAAAAGTGTTATATGATATAAAATGTCATATAGCACTTTTTTAATAATACACAGAAATCAGATCTCACGTAATTTGACATATTTCGCAGCACTCCGGCGTCTTTCATCTTCAAGTGCAGCATAGTGCTTACGGGTAGTATTGACATCTTTATGTCCAAGAACATCGGCAACCAGATAGATATCGCCGGTTTCGCGGTAGAGGGATGTACCGTAGGTACTCCGAAGTTTATGCGGCGTAATATGTTTTAAGGTTGTTACAAGCTTGGAATATTTTTTTACCATATTTTCCACGGATCTGACACTTATGCGCTTGTTTTTGAAGTGATAGGAAGAGCGCATTGATACTTTCCGTCGGCCGCAGTGATTTTCTGGCGTTCCACCATATAATCCATGAGAGCTCTGCGGACTTCCTCTCCAAAATATACGACAACTTCTGCGCCACCTTTGCGGTGGATTTTAATGCCGTTATTTTTAAAGTCAACATCTTCCATATCGAGGCCGACACATTCAGAAACACGGATACCGGTTCCTAAAAGAAGTGTCATCATTGCCAGATCCCGGATTTTTGTCTTTTCATGATACTGTTGCTGTCTCGCAGTAAGATTCTCGCCAGATTCCACTTCGTCAAGGAGCTTTGCCACCTCATCGACATCCAGACGGATAATATTCTTTTCATGTATTTTAGGCATGTCTACTTTAACAGTTGGATCATCTTCAATCAAACCATTTTTGTAATAATAATGATAAAAGGAGCGCAGGGCAGAAAGTTTACGCTTCAAACCACCTTCGTCATTGGTGTGTTCCGTTCCGTCTTTTTCGTAGTATTTTAAATAAGAAAGATATTCCTCAATATCCATTGGTGTAATTTCATTTAAAATAGAGATTGGAAAATCTGTAATATCCATTTTAGCACAGACCGGATTGGTAGCATGCAGGTAATCAAAGAAACACCCGATATCATATGCGTATGCAATTTTTGTCCTGGAAGAGCTTGTTGCTTCAATGCCAATAAAAAAACTGTTTGCAAAAAGGGTGGCAGTGTTTCTAATAGTTTTCTTAACTTTACTTCATTCTTTACGTTTATTGTTTTCATAATATGCTTTTTTCTTTCATTGTGATCTTCCATTTTAAAAAAGTAACATAAGGCTTAAATTGCATTATTGGTACCGGACAGCCATCCTTGTATATTTCCGTTCTGGATTGCATGAAAAAGTTTCGTCTTACCCCCGGATTGTCTATATTTAACTGCTGTATCAGTTTCTTTACATATTCGCGTTTGGTATTACCGTCCATCTGACATGGATTTTTTACAACAGGAAGCTGATACTTATTCCGGAATCCTTTTACTTCTGCCTCAGATACATAAATCAGAGGACGGATTATGGTAAGATCAGAATCTTCCATGTAGGTTTTTGGGGGAAATACATAAAAGCGTCCCTCAAAGATCATGGATAAAAATGCTGTTTCAATCACATCATCCATATGATGTGCATATGCCACTTTATTACATCCGAGTTCTTTTATCGCCTGATTCAAGGCACCTTTGCGCATTTTTGCACATAAGGAACAGGTGGGTTTTTCATTTCGTTCTTCAAAGAGAATCTTTGCTATTTCTGTATTTACGATATGGTATGAGACGTCAAGATCATGACAGAGTTTTGAAACAGCTGTAAGATCAAAATTTTCATAGCCAAGATCTACGGTCACAGCTACCAGATCGAATTTTTGGGGATAAAAGCGGCGCAGACCACTCAGTGCATATAAAAGTGTAAGAGAATCTTTGCCTCCGGAAATACCAATGGCGATCTTATCGCCGGACTCAATCAACTGATAATGATCAATTGCTTTTCGCGTGTAGCTGTATAATTGCTGTAATTTCATATGCAGGCCTCCTGAACTTTCTTTATTATACAATATTTTAAGGCAAAGGTATATTAATTTTTAATCCGGATGATGCAGGATAAAATTATTACTTTTTTTGTTTAATGTGGGAAAGTATATGCAAATTGTTAAAAATATGTTAAATTTATAGTAGGATTTATGGTTATGAAATTTGGTATAAAAAATGGATTTGAAATTATGAAAAAAGGAGTAGATATGGATCATGAAATTTATAGTACAACGCGTATGTTCAGCCGCATGTCGCGTAGATGATGAGGTAACGGGCAGTATTCAAAAAGGTTTTATGGTACTGATTGGCATATCCGATTCTGATACGAAAGAGATTGCGGATAAAATGATAAAAAAACTGATCGGACTTCGTATTTTTGAAGATTCTGAAGGAAAGACAAATTTATCATTGAAGGATGTGAATGGAAGTCTGTTATTAATATCACAGTTTACCTTATATGCAGATTGCCGGAAGGGAAATAGGCCATCTTTTACAGATGCCGGTAAACCGGACATGGCAAAAGAACTTTATCACTATATTATTGAGAGCTGCAAAAATCAGATTGCAGTTGTAGAACAGGGGGTTTTCGGAGCAGATATGAAAATATCCCTTGTGAATGACGGACCTTTTACGATCATTCTTGATTCTGATGAACTCATACGATGAAAATCGTAAGAATGGTTGATTTTTTTGAAAGGAAATTTGAAAGAAAGGAGGAAAATGATTTTGGAATGCTATTTGGCATAACAGGATTTATGCTGGGTGGTATACGGTTTATTTTGATTGGAATTATTTTAGTATAATTTTTATATGGTATAAATGTCAGTGCGGGGAACGGGCTGATCCGCCCGGAAAGTTCTTTTACTTACAGGTTGTATGTGGAAACAATGTAAAATCAGAGGCTGTTAAGACCAACATTTTTATAAAGTCGAAAGCATCCAGATTCATTGGTACTGATACAAAAGTCAGCGAAAATTTCAAATTTGGAAATGGAGTTGGTTATACCGTACCGGGAGATGTTCCAGTCATTGGCGGAACAGCAAAGAAGAACCTCAGGAAACGGATGAAATGGCTTCTGAGAAAACAGTCGAAACGGAAGAAGCAGTAACTGAGAAAGTTGAAACCGAGACGGAAGAAATAGAAGAGATTCAGACGGAAGAAGCAGAAACTGAAACCGAAGAAACCGAAACCGGGGAAATTGAAACTGAGGAGATTGAAACCGAAGAAGTCGAAATAGAAGAAACTGAAATTGAAGAGACTGAAACGGAAGAATCAAAAGACAGACACAAGAAGTCTGTTAATTTGAACACGACAGAGCAGATTAAAGATCTTGCCGGAAGAATTGAACTTGCATTTGCAGTATTTGACACTACCAACAATACATTTACCAACCAGCAATTTATAAAACGTCCGATGGAATTTACCATATTGTATTCGGGTATTATGATCTCAATGATGCGGATGAGTTTATCCTTGCTTACCAGGAAACTGTTGAAGCAAATGACCTTGTATTGGAAAATGTGAGCGCCAGCGAACAAAATTATGCAAACGGCAGGCAGACAGCGACAATTTCCGTTGGAAATGAAGGGGTGAAAGATGCATCAGGATTTACTGTTGATGTATATGAGGATGATGACTGGATCGATACCGTGGATGTAAATGAAAGTATTGCTTCAGGAGAAGAAAAAGAGATTGAAATTACATTTTCAAAATCCGTATCGAAAGAAGTGCAAACATACAGGTTTGTGATCAATCAAGATGAAGATCGCAATACAAAAAATAATGAACAGGAAATTAAACTCGGATATGCAGATGTTTCGCTAAAAGCAACGGAATATTATCATGATAATATCATTGATGTGTATGCACAGATTTCTAATCTGACAGCACGAAATGCAGATGTGGAACTGAAAGTATACGAAGATTCGTTAGATGGAGATATTGTTTTCCAGAGAACGATCAAAGATGTCACGAATGCAGATTCTGTTGTTGTTCCATTTGAACTTGACAGAAGTAAAATGAATGTTACTCCGGGAAAAGACAAACTTTATATTGTTAAAGTTACAACAGAAGATGAAGTTTGTACGGGAGATAACCAGTACTTATTGTTGTTACCGACATTAGAATCAGAAATAACAGGTGTTCAGATCTGTGATGGAAGAGCAAATCTGACTTATGATTATGACACAAATAAAAATAAGAGTTATCAGCTGACAGCAACAACTACACCGACCGGAGTAAAAGCAAATGTAAACTGGAGCAGTTCTAATAATGCGGTGGCGACAATAGATGCTTCCAGTGGCAATTTAACAATCAAAGGAACTGGAACAGCCATTATTACTGCGAAAGCAGATGACTCAGCAAAGGCAACGGTGACAGTAACAGTAAAGTCCGTAGATAAAACGGCACCGAAAAATGTAAAGGTGAATTCTGTAAAAGTAGATAGTGTTACCTTAAGCTGGAATGCGCTTACTGCTGTTTCAAATAAAGGAAAATTTACAAAAGTTTCTACCGTTAAAAACGCGAAAAAAACAACTTTCCTTGATAAAAAAGTTTCTTCCAAAAAAATGTATTATTATAAGGTACGCGCATATAAAACTGTGAAAGGTAAAAAAGTATATGGCGCATATTCAGTAGTAAAAAAAGTAAAATGTAAATAATATAGATTTATTTGCAGGCTGTCATTCAGAAAAATCCCGTGTTAACCAGATATTTATCTTAACACGGGATTTTCGTATGGATGCATTGATGATAAAGTTTGTATAAATTTATATGTAGCAGAGTGTATTTTAGTTGTTTGATTGTCATTTCTTCTATTCGCAAAACACAAGTTTAACGAATAGTTGCATTCGGAAGCAAATAATCTGTAGCTTATTAACTCAATATACGCTGTGTCGGCAACAAAACTAATCAATTTGCAATTAACATTTTTACAAAAAAATCCCCATTAAGGCTATACACCTTAACAGGGACTTTTTTCCGGGATATTTCTATTTTATTTCTGTGCATCCATAATTTCACGGAATTTTAAGATCATGTCGACACATCCGTCAATACCAAGCTTTCCGGCATCCAGTGTCAGATGATAGCTGGTAGAATCACCCCAGCGCTTGCTGGAATAATAATTATAATAGCTGGCGCGCTGTTTATCCTTTTTCTGGATCAGGTCTTTTGCCTTATTCTCTGTGATATTCAGGCGTTTGCTGACAGCTTTGACGCGGTTTTCCATATCTGAATGTATAAAAATATTGATGCAGTCCGGATAATCTGCCAATGCGTAATCTGCACATCTGCCAACAATGACACAGGATTCACGATCTGCAATCTTTTTGATCGTTTCAAATTGTGCAAGGAATACTTTATGGTTCAACGGCATATCAAGAAACGGTGAAGAATTGTAGCTTCCAACGGAGTATGTATCCATGACCAGTGAGTATAAAAAGCTGCTGGTTGGTTTTTCATCGTGATTTTCAAAAATCTCTTCGCAAAAGCCACTGTCTTTCGCTGCCTGCTGTAATAATTCTTTGTCGTATAATTTGATGCCAAGTCTGTTGGCAAGTGCCTCACCAACTGCTTTACCTCCGCTTCCAAATTCACGACCAATGGTATATATCTTATTTGACATAGGAATCCCCCACTTTCTTTTGCAGCAGAATATCTTACATATTACGAAATATTTGTGCAATACATGCAAAACGCCTCGTTTTCATATGATGATATCTGTTTCTTTTGTATAATTATACTACATTTTTTTCAAAAAATTAAAAACAAATTTTTTCGAAATTTAATGCAAACTTTTTAGTATTTTCAAAAAAATATTCTGGGAGTGGTGCCGTATATTTTCCAATATATTCATTAGTATGCGGATGAATAAAAACCGATCGTCATGGCATGAAGTGTCTGCCCCTGCGTTTTAAAACGGACTTTTTCCACTGGAATATACGGTATCGCC
>ENA-OPYX01000737-OPYX01000737.1-human-gut-metagenome-genome-assembly--contig:-NODE-737-length-18863-cov-2.589720_pt1 | contig 18863 bp, 17 predicted proteins | sample MGYA00242639_ERZ504486 | MGnify/ENA primary metagenome ERZ504486 (study PRJEB26092, sample SAMD00036296) | human gut metagenome | host: Homo sapiens | study: EMG produced TPA metagenomics assembly of... | reverse complement strand
GACCTGAAGCCCGAGATGAGCGCCCCCGAGGTTGCTGCCGAGTGCGTCAAGCGCATCGAGAGCGGCAAGTACGATGTGGTGATCCTGAACTTCGCAAACTGCGATATGGTCGGCCACACCGGCGTGTTCGATGCTGCGGTCAAGGCCGTTGAGGCTGTGGATACCGCTGTGGATCAGGTGGTGTCCGCTGTGCTGAAGGCCGGCGGTTGCGCCTTCATCACCGCCGACCACGGCAACGCCGAGAAGATGATGAACCCGGACGGCACCCCCTTCACCGCACACACCACCAACGTGGTGCCCTTTGTGGCTGTTGGCTGCGGCGATGTGAAGCTGCGCGAGGGCGGCTGTCTTGCCGATATCGCTCCCACCATGCTGCCGTATATCGGTCTGCCCGTGCCTGCTGAAATGACCGGCAAGAGCATCATCGTGGAGTAATTTTCTCAGAAATTCCGAGCAGCGCACTTTCTGTAAAAAGAGGGTGCGCTGCTTTCTATATTATTGAAATATGGAGTTTGAAAAAAGTACTAACTATAAGATAGGAAAGAAAAATGAATCAAAATGAACAAGCCGCATTGCTTTGCGGACTAGTAATAGTTGCATGGCTGACAATAATTGTAGCTATATTGCTAGCGTTTCAAATACGGAAAAAACGAAATGAAAAAGCAAAAGAGTATGTTTTAAGTACGAGCGTACGGTATCAGGATATCCTAAAATTGAATCAGAAATTTCCTTTTTACGAACTTCAAGAAGAATATCACCTTTACAAAATAGTTAACAGCAAAGCGCAGTTGGACAGATTTAACTTTGATGCATTTCTTGAGGACAAAATAAGTGATGATCCGAGTATGTTTAATGAAATCATCAGAAGAGCAAAGGCGAATCGGAACTTTGCTTGTGGAACTATCAAAGTAAGATGGACAATGAAATAGCTGGATTACTGGAAAAAAATCAAATAGATAATAAAAGAATTTCATATAAAAAGTATCGAGAAATTGAAGAAAAGCTGATAGATGACATTGTGCAGAAACCAGTGATAGAACCATATATAGCGTGCTACGCAGAGTACTCAAGCCCAAAGGGAAGAAATTCTTATCAAGACCGAAAATTATACAATCTTGAGGAACTTTCAGTACATATTTTAAACGCGAAGAAAAAGAGAGAACAAAAGGAAACAAAATCTTATCAGCGCAGAATTATGACTGATTCTCTCCGGTATGACATTATGAAAAGAGATGGATTTCATTGTGTGCTGTGTGGACGTGGGGCAGAAGATGGTGTGAAACTTCATGTCGACCATATCATTCCGGTCTCAAAGGGAGGAAAAACTACTCCGGATAATTTACGCACTCTCTGTGAAAGATGCAATCTCGGAAAAAGAGATAAGTACGATGATAGCGGTATAAATTGAGAAAAGTTTGTGGCAGGAGAATAAATGCTTTAATTGTATCTGTGCTTTGAGAACCTTCCTTTTTCAGAGCAACCGTGCTACAATAAAAAAGAAACTTTTTTGTAGGAGAAGCGGATGGAAACAACGCATAAACAAATCGTTCTGGGCATCCTTGCCCATGTGGACTCCGGCAAGACCACCCTTTCGGAAGCCCTGCTCTACCGCTCCGGCGCGATCCGCAAGCTGGGCCGCGTGGATCACAAGGATGCCTTTCTGGATACCGACACGCTTGAAAAAGCGCGCGGCATCACCATCTTTTCCAAGCAGGCCCTGTTGACGGCGGGCAATACGGATATCACATTGCTGGATACCCCCGGCCATGTGGATTTTTCTACCGAGACAGAGCGCACCCTGCAGGTGCTGGACTATGCTGTGCTGGTGGTAAGCGGCACCGACGGCGTGCAGAGCCACACCGAGACGCTCTGGCGGCTGCTGCGGCGCTACCATGTGCCCACCTTTGTGTTCGTGAACAAGATGGACCTGCCCGGCCCGGGCAGGGAAGCGCTTCTGACCCAGCTGAACCGTCGGTTGGGGGATGGCTTTGTGGATTTTGGGGCAGAGCAGGCCGACCGGGACGAGGCGCTGGCTCTCTGCGATGAGCGGCTGATGGAGACGATGCTGGACCGGGGAAGCCTGACTGATACCGACCTCATCCCCGCCATTGCCCGGCGGCATGTGTTTCCCTGCTGGTTTGGCTCAGCCCTGAAGCTGCAGGGTGTGGATGCGCTGGTGGAGGGCCTGGACCGCTATACCCGCCCGGCCCCCGCGCTGGAAGCCTTCGGGGCCAAGGTGTTCAAGGTGAGCCAGGATGAGCAGGGGAACCGCCTGACCTGGCTGCGGGTGACCGGCGGCGCGCTCAAGGTGAAAGCCCAGCTCACCGGAGAGGTCGACGGGGAGCCATGGGCCGAAAAGGCCAACCAGCTGCGGCTCTACTCCGGCGCAAAGTTTACGCTGGCAGAGTGCATCGGCCCCGGCCAGGTGTGCGCCGTTACCGGCCTGACCAAAGCCCGCCCGGGCGAGGGTCTGGGGGCGGAACGGGACAGTGACCTGCCGGTGCTGGAGCCGGTGCTGAGCTATCAGGTGTTGCTGCCCGAGGGCGCGGATGTGCACGCCGCGTTGGGAAAGCTCCATCGACTGGAAGAAGAGGAGCCCCAGCTCCATGTGGTCTGGAACGAGACCCTGGGCGAGATCCATGTCCAGCTGATGGGCGAGATCCAGCTGGAGGTGCTGAAAAGCCTGCTGGCCGAGCGGTACGGGCTGGAGGTCAGCTTCGGCCCCGGCGGCATCCTGTATAAGGAGACTATCACCGAAGCCATGGAGGGCGTGGGCCACTACGAGCCCCTGCGCCACTATGCGGAAGTCCACCTCAAGCTGGAGCCGCTGCCCCGGGGCAGCGGAATGCAGTTTGCCACCGACTGCCGGGAAGAGGTGCTGGACAAGAACTGGCAGCGGCTGGTGCTGACGCATCTTGAGGAAAAGCAGCATCTGGGTGTGCTCATCGGGGCTCCTCTGACCGATGTGAAGATCACCCTCATTGCGGGCCGCGCTCACCTCAAGCACACCGAGGGCGGCGACTTCCGGCAGGCGACCTACCGCGCCGTCCGGCAGGGCCTGATGATGGCAGACCAGATCCACAAGACCCAGCTGCTGGAGCCGTGGTATGCCTTCCGGCTGGAGCTGCCCTCTGACAACGTGGGCCGCGCCATGAATGATATCCAGAACATGGGCGGCAGCTTTGACCCGCCCGAGACCGGAGCCGACGGGGATACCACCCTGCTCACCGGCACGGCACCGGCCTCCACTATGCGCAGCTACCCCATGGAGGTGGTGGGCTACACCCGGGGCCAGGGGACACCTGACCCTGACGCTGGACGGCTACCGTCCCTGCCACAATGCAGCGGAGGTCATCGAGGCCGCGGGCTATGAGCCGGAACACGACCTCGACAACCCGGCGGATTCGGTGTTCTGCGCCCACGGGGCCGGATTTGTGGTGCCCTGGGAGCAGGTGCGCAGCCATATGCATGTGGACAGCGGCTGGGGCAAGACTGCAAAGACCGAGGAAGCGGTGCAGGCCCGTCCCCGCCGGATGGCTGCCTACCGCGCCACCCTGGAAGAAGATGCCGAGCTGCTGAAGATCTTTGAACAGACCTATGGGCCCATCAAGCGGGACCCGCTGGCGGCGTTCCGCCCCACCCAGAAGCGGGAACGCCCTGATTTCAATGCCGAGCAGTGGGAGATCCAGCCCGAATACCTGCTGGTGGACGGCTATAATATCATCTTTGCATGGGACGAGCTGAACGCACTCTCCAAAGAGAGCCTGGAAGCGGCCCGCCACAGGCTGATGGACATCCTCTGCAACTATCAGGGCTTTAAGAAGTGCGTGCTCATCCTTGTGTTTGATGCCTACCGTGTGCCGGGCAGCCCCGGCAGCATAGAGCAGTACCACAATATCCATGTGGTCTACACCCGGGAAGCCGAGACCGCCGATATGTTCATCGAGCACGTTACTCATGAGATCGGCAAGGGGCGGCGGGTGCGTGTGGCTACTTCCGACGGCATGGAGCAGATCATCATTCTGGGCCACGGCGCGCTGCGTGTCTCCGCCCGCATGTTCCATGAGGAAGTGCAGAATGTGGAAGAGCAGATCCGCAAACTGGTGCAGGGGGAAGCATAAAATGTCAACCGAGATCACATCCGAATTTGTCTGGCACAACATCCCGCCGCGCCCGCGCGACAGCCACAAGGGCAGCTTTGGCACCGTATTGGCTGTGGCAGGCAGCGCATATTACCGAGGTGCGGCCCTGCTGGCTGCCGAGGGTGCGCTGCGCACCGGTGCGGGCATTGTAACGCTGGCCAGCGTGGAGCCGGTATTGGCAGCTGCGGTGGCCCGCCTGCCGGAATGCTGTCTGTGTCCCTGCGTGGCGGGGGCCGAAGGTGGCATCTCACCGGAGAGCATTCCACAGCTCCAGCGCCAGAAGGCGACGGTGCTGCTGCTGGGCCCGGGCCTTGGCGGTACGGCCCAGAGTGCAGCCCGCGCGGCAGAGACACGCACGCTGGTGCAGAAGCTGCTGCCCGGCTTTGCAGGCAGCGCGGTGCTGGATGCGGACGGCCTGAACGCCGCCGCGCTGCTGCTGCCATATCTTGGAACACTCCCCCACCCGGCGGGAGAGCTGATCGTGACCCCGCACCCCGGCGAGATGGCCCGACTTACCGGGCTTTCGGCGGCTGAGATCAACGCCGACCGGGAAGAAATCGCCCGGCAGTATGCGAAAAAAATGGAACGTCGTGGTGGTGCTCAAAGGTTCCCACACTGTTGTAGCTGCGCCGGATGGCCGTGCATGCGTGAATCCTACCGGCAACCCCGGCCTTGCCCGGGGCGGCAGCGGAGATGTACTGGCCGGTATGACGGCGGCCCTGCTGGCCTGCGGCCTGCCTGCATACGAAGCTGCAGCCTGCGCGGTGTATCTGCACGGTGCCGCTGCCGACCGTGCCGCTGCTGCGCTTGGCGAGTACGGAATGCTGCCGCATGATATCCTGTCCCAGCTGGGCCGGATATTTGCGGAAAACCACAGATAAAAAGAAAAGGGGTGTCTCTCTGTCTGCCGAAGAGACACCCTTTTAACATTGCATCACATCGCCAGCACTTCGGCCCACTTTTCCTCGGCTACCGGGATGCCAAGCTCCATGTTCTCCTTGCGGCTGCGATGCTCGCCCATGCCGGGGCAGCGCACCTCACGGCCCGGCTCTGCAGGCTCACTGGATGCCACATCGGCGGCAATGCGCAATCGGCATCAGGGCAGTGCAGGGCGGTGAAAGGAGTACACGAGCACACACCGACAGCTATGTGAAAAAACAAATGAATGTGCGAACTTCATAATTTTTTAAGATTTATTTTGTGAAAAAGTCATATTGAAAAACGAAAAGATGATTGATATACTAATACCACAATATCCAGTTGGACATGTTACTGGTAATGCAGGCAGGATCTGATGGAATGACGAATACCTTTTCTTTTGGGTGAATTGTAGCCAGATACTATGATTCCGGGAGAAATTGTACACGGGGTCATTCTGTTGGGTCTTTTTTTCTTTTGTCCGCTTCGGCCGGGCGGCAGGGTAAATGCCACCACACACAAGATAAAGGAGAACAAAATGAAGAACTACAAGCAGACTGCCTCCGACGTGCTGCGTCTGGTTGGCGGCGAGAAGAACGTTGTGCAGGTCGAGCACTGCTCCACCCGCCTGCGCTTCACTCTGGCAGACACCTCCAAGGCGGATGCTGCAGCCCTGAAAAAGACTGCCGGTGTTATGGGTGTTATTTCCAGCGGCCCGCAGTGTCAGGTGGTCATCGGCAACGATGTCATCGAAGTGTACGATGAGCTGCTCAAGCTGGGCACCTTCAACGCAGGTCAGGCTGCAGCTCCCGCTGCCCCCAAGGGCAAAAAAGAGATCGGCGGCATTATTCTGGACTACATGGTCGGCATCTTCCAGCCGCTGGTCCCCGCCATTGCAGGTGCAGGCGTTCTGAAGGCTCTGATGGTGCTGCTGAGCACTCTGGGCCTGATGAGCAGCGGAGATATCGCCTATAAGGTGTTCGTCGGCGTGGCAGATGCAGCTCTGTACTACCTGCCCGTCATGGTCGCCTTCACCACTGCAACCAAGTTCAACTGCAACAAGCTGGTGTCTGTGGCTCTGGCTGCTGCCATGATCCACCCCAGCGTTTCCGCTCTGCTGGCTACCGAGGGCGGTGCTTACTTCCTCGGCATCAAGCTGCAGAACATCGCTTACGGCGGCCAGGTGTTCCCGGCCATCCTGACCGTCATTTTCATGTCCTTTATTGAAAAGTGGGCCAACAAGTGGTGCCCCAAGGCCATCCGCGTGTTCTTTGTGCCCATGCTGTGCTTCGGCATTGGCTTCCCTGTGGCACTGGTCGTCCTCGGACCTCTGGGCTACAACATCGGTGCTCTGCTGACCACCGTGATCCTGGCTCTGTACAACACGCTGGGCTGGCTGGCCGTTGCTCTGCTGGCTGCCGTGCTGCCCTTCATGATCTCCATGGGCATGCATAAGGCTCTGGTCCCCTACGCAGTTGCTTCTATTTCTGACCCCGGCTTTGAAATGCTGTACATGCCTGCTTCTCTGGCACACAACATCTCTGAGGGCGGTGCCTGCCTCGGCGTTGCACTGAAGACCAAGGACGAGAACCTGCGCGCTACCGCAATTTCCGCTGGCATCTCCGGCCTGTTCGGCATCACCGAGCCTGCTCTGTACGGTGTTACCCTGCAGCACAAGAAGGTCATGATGTCCGTTGTGGCCTCCAGCTTCATCGGCGGTCTGTTCGTTGGCCTGATGAAGGTCAAGGCATTCGTTGCCATGGGCCCCGGTCTGGCTGGCATGGCCATGTTCGTTGACCCGGATAACGGCAAGAACATCCTGTGGGCTGCAGTTGGTCTGGTGATCTCTGTTGTGGCTTCCTTCGCACTGTCCTTCTTCCTGTATAAGGACGAGACCCCCGCAGAGGATGAGACCGCTGCACCCGCTCCCGAGACTGCTGCAGACGCAGCAGCTGCGGATTCCACCATCAGCAGCCCCCTGCAGGGCAAGGCCATTGCTCTGGAAGAGGTCAAGGATGAAGTTTTCTCCCAGAAGATCCTGGGCGACGGCATTGCCGTGGTGCCCGAGAAGGGTGAGCTGTACGCTCCCGCTGACGGCGTGATCGAGTCCGTGTTCGGCACCAAGCACGCCATCTCCATGAAGACCAATGCCGGTGCTGAACTGCTCATGCACATCGGCATGGATACCGTCAAGCGCGACGGCAAGGGCTTTGATCCGCAGGTCAAGGACGGCGAGACTGTCAAGAAGGGCCAGCTGCTGTGGAAGTTTGACCTTGACGGAATCAAAGCAGACGGTTATGATGTAACTACCCCCATCGTCGTGACCAACGCCGATGAGTTCACCATCAAGACTGTGGCCGAGGGCGCTGTGGTGCCCGGTGCCGCACTGCTGAAACTGGAGGCAAATAAATGAGTTTCCCCAAAGGCTTTTTCTGGGGCGGCGCTGTTGCCGCGAACCAGGTAGAGGGCGCATGGAACGTGGATGGCAAAGGCCCCAGCGTGGCCGATGTTGCCACCTACAAGCCCAACACCGACGTGAAGGATTACAAGTCCCATGTTGCCATGGACGACGCACACATTGCTGCCGCCATGGCCGACCCGGATGATACCTATTATCCCAAGCGCCGCGGCATCGACTTCTACCATCATTACAAAGAAGACCTGAAGCTGTTTGCCGAGATGGGCTTTACCATGCTGCGCGTTTCCATTGCATGGACCCGCATCTTCCCCACCGGCGAGGAAGCAGAGCCGAACGAAAAGGGCCTGCAGTTCTACAGCGACCTGTTCGCTGAGATGCACAAGAACGGCATCGAGCCGCTGGTCACGCTGAGCCACTACGAAATGCCGCTGGCACTGGCCACCAAGTACAATGGCTGGGTGGATCGCCGCGTGATCGACTGCTTTGCAAAGTTCTGCCATGCGTGCTTTGAGCGCTACAAGGATCAGGTCAAGTACTGGCTCACCTTCAACGAGGTGGACAGCGTGATCCGTCACCCGTTCACCACCGCCGGCATCATCCCCAGCCGCGTGCCCGAGGATAAGATGCTGGAGACCTGCTATCAGGCCCTGCACCACCAACTGGTGGCCAGCGCTATGGTAGTAAAGGACTGCCACGAGATCATCCCCGGCAGCAAGGTGGGCTGCATGCTGACCAAGCTCACCACCTATGCCCGCACCTGCGCACCCGATGATGAGCTGGCTACTCAGGCAAAGAATCTGGAAAACCTGTTCTATGCCGATGTGCATGTCTGGGGCGAGTACCCCCGCCTGATCCTCAAGATGTTCGAGCGCAAGGGCATCCACGTGGAAATGCTGCCCGAGGATGCCGCCACCCTGAAGGCAGGCTGTGTGGACTTTGTTTCCTGCAGCTACTATATGACCATGACCGAGTCTGTGGACCCGAACGCAGAGCGTACCCCCGGCAACACCGTGCTGGGTGTCAAGAACCCGTATCTGCCCTCCACCGACTGGGGCTGGCAGATCGACCCCAAGGGCCTGCGCTACAGCCTGATCGAGCTGTATGACCGTTACCGCAAGCCGCTGATGGTGGTGGAGAACGGCATGGGTGCCAAGGATGTGGTGGAGGCCGACGGCTCCATCCACGACCCCTACCGTGTAGAGTACTTCCGCCAGCACATCAGCGAAATGGGCAAGGCCATCGATGAGGGTGTTGAGATGTGGGGCTACACCACATGGGCACCCATCGACCTGATCTCTGCATCCACCAACCAGATGTCCAAACGCTATGGCTTTATCTATGTGGATCAGGATGATATGGGTAACGGTACTCTGGCCCGCAGCCGTAAGGACAGCTTCTACTGGTACAAGAAGGTCATTGCTTCCAACGGCGAAGATCTGGACTAAGCGGCAGTCTTAAGGTTTCAACGGAAGGAGGAGGGACCGATGCACATTCAGAAGGTGCTGAACAGCAGTGTTGTGCTGGTGCAGGATGACAGCGGCGAGGAATCCATCCTGCTGGGTAAGGGCATCGGCTATGGCCGCAAGGCGGGCGAGCCCATTGAACGGCAGCCCTCAGACCGCGTGTTCCTTCCATTGTCCAACCCGGACGCACAGCCTATGCTGGAGCTGTTTTCCAGCATTCCGGCATCCTATCTGGAACTGACGCAGGACATTGTGGACGACGCAGAGCAGTCGCTGGGAGTCAAGCTTTCGGCGCACATCTATCTGCTGCTGACCGATCACCTGCATTTTGCAGTGGAGCGCCAGCAAAAGGGTCTTGTGGTGACCAACCGCATCTTCTGGGAAATCAAGCATTTTTATCCCAAGGAGTACGCGGTGGGCCAGCGCGGCCTGCAGAAGGTAAAGGCAAAGCTTGGCATCGAGCTGCCGGACGAAGAGGCAGGCAACATCGCCTTCCATATCGTCAACGCCCGGCAGGACCCGCAGGCCGGCTACGATGCCATGCGGGCAGCGCAGCTGATCGGTGAGCTGTCCAACATTGTCACCTACAGTATGCACTGCCCGGTGAGCACCGAGAGCATCCACTATGCGCGGTTCGTGAGCCACCTGCAGTATTTTGCCGAGCGGTTCTTCTCCGGCAAACTGATGGACAGCGAAGACGACTTTTTGTTCCAGCAGATGCAGCAGAATTATCCGGCAGCGGTGACCTGCGCGGAAAAAATACGCACCTTTGTGCTGCGCAAGTACGGCGTGTTTTTGCCCAACGAGGAAACCGCCTATCTGGCGCTGCATGTGGCGCGGCTGACGAGCGGCAAATAAAATCAGAAAAAAGGGAGAGCTGCCTTGCGGAAGGCGGCTCTCCCTTTGGGTTTTGAAAAAGGGAAGGGGAAAGGAAAAAACAATGGAGATAAGTCTGTTATTGATGCAGCAGATCGCACAGCTGTTCCTCATTCTGATCATGGGCTATGCTGTGGTCAAGGTAGGGCTGCTGAAGGCCAGCGACAGCCGGGTGCTCTCGGTGGTCATGGTGTATCTGGTCACGCCCTGCGTGATCATCAACGCATTCCAGATCGACGATACGCCGGAGATCCGCAAGGGCCTTTTGTACTCCATGGCGATTGCGGCGGCTATCCATGTAGTGCTGCTGGTGCTCAGCGCCCTGTTGAGCCGCCCGCTCAAGCTGGATGCCGTGGAGCAGGTGAATGTGATCTACAGCAACGCCGCTGCACTGGTGATCCCGTTGGTCAAGGCTCTGATGGGCGATGCGTATGTCATTTACTCCTGCGCATTCATCATTGTGCAGCTGGTGCTGCTGTGGACCCACGCCAGTTCCCTTTTGCAGGGCAGCAGTGCGCTGGACTGGAAAAAGGTGCTCACCAATATCAACATGATCGCCATTGCAGCCGGTGCACTGCTGTACTGGTTCCGTGTGGTGCTGCCTGCACCGCTGCAGAATACCATGAGCACAGTGGGCAACATGATGGGACCGATGGGCATGCTGCTGGCCGGTATGGCCATTGCAGAAAAGCCGCTGTGGGAGGTGTTCTGCACCCGCCGCAACTATCTGCCCACAGTGCTGCGTCTGGTGGTATGTCCGCTGGTGGTTCTGGTGCTGCTGTGGGTCTGCCATGCATCCAGTTGGGTGGCCGACGGCAAGAACATCCTGATGACGGTCTACCTTGCCGCCATCACCCCTGCCTGTGCTACTGTTACCTCCATGGCTCAGCTCTATGACCGCGATGCGGCGCATTCCAGCGCGCTGTATGTGCTGACCACTCTGCTTTCCATTGTGTCTATGCCGGTAATGATCGGCCTGTTCGATCTGCTGCTGTGATGAGCTGCGCTTATTCCCTCTGCCAAAATACAATAGAAAGGAACCAACCTCAATGAATCAACCCAGAGACAAGGGCCTGAACGGCAACGAAAAGATCGAGCAGGCGGTAGCCGCCCTGCAGCAGGAGCCCACACAGGAACAGCTGGCCCACACCCTTACCGTGATCCGGCGGCGCATAAAGGAGCATGGCCAGCTTGTCGTGGCGGTGGAGCCCAATTTGGGCAGTGAACAGATGCAGCTGCGGGCCATCCGGACGGCCGATGGCGCAAGCTGGTGGTATGCATTCACCAGCTTTGACGAGGAAATGAAGGGAGCCGAGCCGGTGCAGTCCACCTTTCTTGTGGATATGGACAAGCTGTTTGATGCAGCGCTTGCCGTGCCGGAGATCAGCGGCATCATCCTGAACCCGTGGAACCGCACCATCCAACTGGATAAGACCCTCATCCGCATTATCAAGGGTGCATGAGTGCGCACCGCAAACCTGCGATACATGGAGGAAACAAAAATGTTCAGACCCATGAGAAGAGCCAGCCGCGCCATCCCGGAAGAAGCTGCAAAGCACCTGTTGCAGCAGTCCCGGCGGGGCGTGCTGGCAGTGAACGGCGACAACGGCTATCCCTTTGCGATCCCGGTAAATTATTACTACGATCAGGAGCACGACAAAATCTACTTCCACGGTGCAAAGTCCGGCCAGAAGGTGGACGCGCTGAAACAGAATGATAAGGTATGCTTTACCGTTTACGGCAACGAACACTTTGAGCCGGGCGACTGGGCACCTTATGTGCAGAGCACCGTGGTGTTTGGCCGCTGCCATCTGATCGACGATGCCGCTGCTACCGAGGCCCGCGTGCGGGAGCTTGGCATGAAGTATTACCCCGGCAAGGAAGAGGTGGAAAAGGAAATTGCGCTGGACATCAAGGCCGTGCAGCTTTACGAGATCACCATTGAACACCTCACCGGCAAACAGATCCAGGAAAAGTAAAAATAAACAGGGGACTGTTGCAAAATAAAAATGCGATAGCAACTTGCACAAAGAAATAGCACAAAATCAAAAAACCCGGAGCCTTTTTTAAGCCAGTTTTGGACTGTGAAAAGGTTCCGGGTTTGTGCATTGGTTTTCAGAAAGCTATTTTGCAACAGTCCCGTATGGATCAGTTTGCAGGGAAAGGCCCGGCGGTTATCTGTGTTCCGGGCGCGTGGGGGCCGCCTTGGTCAGCATCTGCTGGAACTTGCGGGCTGCCGTGTTCAGCGGGCGGTGATGGTCGTACACAAGGCAGATGGAGCGCTGAGGGATGATCTCCTGCAGATGCAGCTGCACGATCTCACCGCGGGCCAGTGCATCCTGTGCCATGGTCTGGGGCAGGAACGCAATGCCCAGCTCACTTTTGACAAGGGTCAGCATCTGGTCGGTGGTGGCAGCCTCGGTATCCGGCTTCAGCACCGCACCGTGATCCAGAAAGAACTGCCGGTAAAAGGCGCGGGTCATGCTTTCGTCGCTCAGGGAGATCAGCGGATAATTGTTCAGCTCCTTCAGCGAAAGGTTCTGGCTGGCAAGGGCAGTAAAGGTCCTGCCGCCCACAAGCACCTCATAAAAGGGCTTCAGCTCCACCATTTTCAGGCCGCTTTCCACCTCGGCAGGGGTGGTGATGATGGCAAAATCCACCTCGCCGTTTTTCACGGCCTGCAAAGCCTGCGGCGTGGAGTGGTTGGAAATGCGCAGGCGGATGCCGGGATAGTCCGTGTGGAAGGCGCGCAGCTTTTCTGCAAGGTAGATGTTCAGCGCAGTTTCGGTAGCGCTGATGCTGATCGCACCGTGTTCCAGCGTGGCGCTGGCGCTCAGCTCTTCTTCTGCATCCTGAATCTGAACCGCCGCAGATGCAATGCGGGAGTAAAGCAGTTCACCCTCCGGGGTAAGGGTAACGCCGCGGTTGGAGCGGATGAACAGCACGCAGTTCAGCTGGCTTTCCAGCCGGTTCATCGAGTGGGTGATGTTGGGCTGGTTGTTGCCCAGCACCCGCGCGGCTTTGGTGAAATTCTGATATTTCGCGACATAATAAAAGATTTTGTAATATTCCCAGTCCACATACATGGCGGCGTGCCCTCTTTCATGTCAATTTCGTATCGTGATCATGTGCAGGATACTTTTTACACATTCTCTGCTTGCTAGTATAATAACACCGCAATCAAAAATTGCAAGAGGGAATTCAAAAGTATAAAGTGGTTTGAACGGAGGCGGTTCTTATGTCTGAGATCAAAAAGGTCGTGCTGGCCTATTCCGGCGGTCTGGATACTTCCATTATCATCCCATGGCTGAAAGAGCATTACAACAACTGCGAGGTCATTGCAGTGTGCGGCAATGTGGGCCAGAAGAGCGAGCTGGAAGGTCTGGAAGAGCGCGCCAAGGCAAGCGGTGCTTCCAAGCTGTACGTAGAAGATCTGACCGATGAATTTGTGGAGGATTACGTCATCCCCACCATGCAGGCCGGGGCCGATTACGAGGGCTATCTGCTGGGCACCAGCTTTGCACGACCCATTCTGGCAAAGCGTGTGGTGGAGATCGCCCGCGCCGAGGGTGCAGATGCCGTGTGCCACGGCAGCACCGGCAAGGGCAACGATCAGGTGCGCTTTGAACTGGCCATCATGCACTTTGCACCGGACCTGAAGATCATCACTCCGTGGCGTGAGTGGGACATCCAGAGCCGTGACGAAGAGATCGACTATGCCGAGGCACATCACATCCCGCTGAAGATCAACCGCGAGACCAACTACTCCAAGGATAAGAACCTGTGGCACCTGAGCCATGAGGGCCTTGACCTTGAGGACCCGGGCAACGAGCCGCAGTACGATAAGCCGGGCTTTTTGGAGCTGGGTGTCAGCCCCAAGACCGCACCGGACAAGTCCGAGTTCGTGGAGCTGGCATTTGAAAAGGGCGTGCCGGTGAGCCTGAACGGCGAAAAGATGAAGCCCGCCGTCCTCATTGCCAAGCTGAATGAGATCGGCGGCCGCAATGGCATCGGCCTGTACGATGTGGTGGAGAACCGTCTGGTGGGCATGAAGAGCCGCGGTGTGTACGAGACGCCCGGTGGTACCATTCTCTATAAGGCTCATGAGGTGCTGGAAACTCTGACTCTGGATAAGCTCACTGCCCACAAAAAGCGCGAGCTGGCCATCACATTTGGTGAGCTGGTCTATGACGGCCAGTGGTTCAGCCCCCTGCGCAAAGCTCTGAGCGCCTTCGTCACCTCCACGCAGGAAAACGTTACCGGTAAGGTGCGTCTGGAGTTGTACAAGGGTAACATGATCAATGCCGGTGTCTGGTCTCCGTATTCCCTCTACCGTGAGGACATTGCAACTTTTGCCGCCGGCGGCGACTACAAGCAGAGTGATGCTACCGGTTTTATCAGCATCTATGGTCTGCCCACCAAGGTACAGGCTATTGTAAATAACGAAAAAGAAGGTAAATAAGAAGTTATGCTTACCGCAGTTACTGGTATCAATTGGGGCGATGAGGGCAAGGGCCGCGTCATCGATCTGTTAGCCGAACATGCCGATGTTGTTGCCCGCTATCAGGGCGGCAACAATGCCGGCCACACCGTTGTAACGGAGCAGGGCAAGTTCATCCTGAACCTGCTGCCCTCCGGCATCCTGCACCCGGATGTTGTCTGTGTGCTGGGTGCGGGCATGGTGATCGACCTCGACCATCTGGCCGGAGAAATGGATGCCATTGAGGAGCGCGGCGTAAAGGTAGGCTCAGAAAACCTGAAACTTTCAGATAAGGCCACCATCTCCATGCCGTGGCACAAGGTGCAGGACGGCTTGGAAGAGGACCGCCTTGCCCAGAAGGGTGCGGCCTTTGGTTCTACCCGCCGCGGCATTGCCTACGCCTACAGCGACAAATACCGCAAAAAGACCCTGCGTCTGGGCGATCTGCTGCATCTGGACGAAAAGCGCGTGCAGGACCGCCTGCACATGATCCTGGAATCCAAGAATCTGGAGCTGGGTGGCTGCTATCATCAGGAATCCCATGAGCTACGATGCTCTGACTGGAATGGTGCCGGATGCAGGCCGGACAGTTTGCACCGTATATCTGTGATGTGGGTGCATTTTTGCAGCAGGCTCACGACAGCGGCAAGCGCATCGTGCTGGAAGCCCAGCTGGGTGCCATGCGCGATATCGATTACGGTATCTTCCCCGTTCACTTCCAGCTCCAACACGCTGGCTGCCTATGCGCCGCTGGGCGCAGGCATTCCGAACTGCCGTCTTGACCATGTGGTGGGCGTGCTGAAAGCCTACTCCACCTGCGTGGGTGCAGGCCCCTTTGCCGCCGAGAACGCCATGAGCGAGGATTGGAATGAACAGCTGCGCAAGGCAGGCGGCGAGTATGGTGCGGCCACCGGCCGTCCGCGCCGTGTCGGCCCCTTCGACTGTGTGGCCAGCCGCTACGGCCTTACCTGTCAGGGCGCAGACAAGATCGCCCTGACGAAGCTGGATGTGCTCAGCAGCATGAAAGAGATCCCGGTGATCACCGGTTACACATTGGATGGCGTGCAAGTCCCCCAGCTTCGACCCGCTGTCCGACCTTGACCGTGTAAAGCCGGTGGTCACTACGCTGCCAGGCTGGAACAAGGATATCTCCGGCTGCAAGAGCTGGGATGAGCTGCCCAAAGAGGCCAAGGCTTACGTGGAATTTCTGGAAAAGCAGCTGGGCCATGAGATCCAGTTCGTCTCTACCGGAGCCGAGCGCGAGAAGTTCGTGCTGAAAGGAGAATGGCTGTGAGACACTTTATTGAGCCCAACAGCTTTTCTCTGGAAGAGCAGCTGGCCCTTCTGGATCTTGCCGACCGAATGGAGGCCGACCCGGCACCCTATGCCCACCTGTGCGATGGGCGCATTCTGGCAACGCTGTTCTACGAGCCTTCCACCCGCACCCGTCTTTCGTTTGAATCGGCCATGCTGCGGCTGGGCGGCAAGACACTGGGCTTTGCAGGGGCACAGCTTTCTTCCGCCAGCAAGGGCGAGACGGTGGAGGACACCGCCCGCGTGGTGAGCAACTACGCCGATGTGATCGCCATGCGCCACCCCAAAGAGGGCGCACCGCTGCGGGCATCCCTTTCTGCACGTGTGCCGGTGATCAATGCAGGCGACGGTGGGCACGCGCATCCCAGCCAGACGATGATCGACCTCATGACGATCCGCCAGCGCAAGGGGCGGCTGGATCATTTGACTATCGGCTTCTGCGGCGACCTCAAGTTTGGCCGCACGGTCCACTCCCTGACCGCTGCGCTGAGCCAGTTTGAGGGCAACCGGTTCGTGTTCATCTCGCCGGAAGATCTGCGCCTGCCGCAGTATGTGAAGAATGAATCGCTGGAGCCGACCCATCAGATCTATAAGGAAACGGCTGACCTTGAAGCCGAGCTGCCGCATCTGGATGTGCTGTACATGACTCGTATCCAGCAGGAGCGCTTTTTCAACGAAGAAGAATACCTGCGCCTGAAAGGCTGCTACCAGCTGGACGAAGCGCTGCTGCAGAAGGCACCGCAGGATATGCCGGTGCTGCATCCGCTGCCCCGCATCGACGAGATCAAAAAGGATGTGGATGACGACCCGCGTGCCGCCTACTTTGATCAAGTGCACAATGGTGTGTATATCCGCATGGCTATCATTCTGGCGTTGCTTGATATCCCTGATCCAGTTACCGGCAAAAAGGTGCTGGAAGCATGATATAAACCTCTTCCCCGAATCCTAAAAAGAAAGCCGGGCAGACCGCAGTCTGCCCGGCTTTCTGATATTACTTTAATCCACCACCGGAATGTTCAGCCCGAATTCCAGCGGGCGGAAGCGGGGGCAGACGTTCTCGGTGATGCAGATGACCGATGCGGCCAGTCGGCTGCCGATCTCGCAGGACTCGGCCAGCGTTTTGCCGTAGGTCAGGCCGATGGTGGTGCCGGCAAAGAAGGCATCGCCTGCGCCGGTGGTGTCGATGACATCCACCTTCTTGGCGGGCACCATGCCGCACTCGCCGTTGGCGCGGGCATATACGGCACCCTGACCGCCCATGGTGATCACCATACTGGGAATGTTGGCGCTGTGCACATTGGCGGCCAGAACCCTGCACATCTCGTCCGGGGCCAGATGGCCGTAATCATCGGAGAACAGCAGCCCGGCTTCCTGCTGGTTGCACACAAAGCAATCGATCTGCTGCAGGAAATCCCGGCGCTCCATGGCAATGCTCATGTTGGAAATGGCCGCAAAAACCTTTTTGTTGTACTTTTTGGCGTAGTGCAGCACCTGTTTTACAGTATCTTTTTCCAGATCCAGCTCCAGCGCAATGGCATCGCAGTCGGCAAAGATCTCGTCGCCCTTTTCCTTTAAAAGGCCGGTGAGGGGAGTGGTGTCCGGCCGCTTGGAAATGGCTGCATGTACATCGCCGTCGTTGTCAAAGATGGCCAGCCAGGTGCCCATGCCGTCCGGCACGCGCTGGATGTACTTGGTGTTCACCTTGTGGTTCTTCAGCTTGTTGATCACATCCTGTCCCATGCCGGTGTCGTCCACCAGACTGACAAAGGTAGGGCGCAGCTCTACATTGGCGATATCCTCCACCACGTTGCGGCTCACCCCGCCGTGTACCTGCTCAATGCGGCCGGCATTGCGCCCGCCCGGATATAGGCGGAAAGGGGACTAAGCCTTTGTATCCACAAAAACAGCACGAGCACAACGATTCCATAGCAAAAAACCTTCTGAACAAGAAATATTTACGTCTATTATACCGTATTCTGACACAATGCGCCATCCCTTTTGCGCAAAAACTCCGCAAAGGTCAGGCAAGGGCTGTCTGCGCTGTGCGCACCAGATATTCCATGGCCTGCATCGGGTACTGTCCGGCAGCAGTCTCACCGGTCAGCATCACGCTGGCCGCGCCGTCCAGCACGGCGTTGTAAATGTCACTCACCTCGGCACGGGTGGGCACGGCGCGGGTGCACATGCTGTCCAGCATCTGGGTCACTACCATAAAGGGCACGCCTGCAGCCCGGCAGGCGGCGGAAAGCTGCTTCTGGCAGCGGGGCAGCTCCCACAGCGGCATGGCATTGCCAAGGTCTCCGCGGGCAATCACCACCTCATCCACAAGGTGGATGAATTCCGGCAGGGCACGCACACCGGTCATGTTTTCAATTTTGGCAAAGATACGGATATCCGCAGCCCCGGCTTCTTCCAGCGCATGGCGCAGGGCCAGAATATCTGCTTTGCCGCGCACAAAAGGCAGCATCACACCGGTAACACCGCACTGCTTTGCAATTTTCAGGTTCTGCAGGTCTTCCTCCGTCAGGGTAGGCGAGGGCACCGCAAGGCCCGGTGCAGCAATGCTTTTGCGGCTCTGCAGGGTGCCGCCGCGCACCACGGTGCACACAAGGGCTTCCGGCAATACCTGTGTGACCTGCACCAGAAGCTTGCCGTCGTCCAGCAGAAGCTGCTGTCCGGGCGCAGCCGCCTGTACCAGAGCTGCCGGGCAAGGTACGCCGTCTGCGCCAAGGCGTACAGAGCTGCCCTCAACCAGAGCAACAGGTTCTGCCAGCGTGCCGATGCGCAGCTCTGGCCCCTGCAGGTCGATCAGCAGCTGACGGATGCCGGCTGCGCGGATCATGGCCAGCCAGTCGGTGTGCGCCGCCAGCGGCCCGTGGGAAAGATTCATGCGGATGCCGGTCATGCCGGCTTCCACCATGTGCTGCAAGATCGCCGGCTGTGCGCAGGCCGGGCCGATGGTACCATAAAATCCAAGGTTCATTCCCTCGATTCAGTTTTTATTTCTAATGTATATTGTAACATGAACTGTCCGGGTTGAAAAGAGCCGGACGCGGGCAGAATAAGGGGATTGAAAAAATGTGGTAGCAGCCTGCGCGGGGAAATTGCGAAAAATCAAAGACCGGAACCTTTTGGAGCCGTTTTGGCCCTGAAAAAGTTCCGGGTTTCGTACAATGTTTTTGGAGAGCTGTCTTGCAACAGCCTCTTTTTGTTGTGGGCAATCAGCCCTCCGATGCAAAAAAATTCTTTGG
>ENA-OPYX01000736-OPYX01000736.1-human-gut-metagenome-genome-assembly--contig:-NODE-736-length-18879-cov-2.653370_pt1 | contig 18879 bp, 22 predicted proteins | sample MGYA00242639_ERZ504486 | MGnify/ENA primary metagenome ERZ504486 (study PRJEB26092, sample SAMD00036296) | human gut metagenome | host: Homo sapiens | study: EMG produced TPA metagenomics assembly of... | reverse complement strand
CGCAGAAGATAGTTATTAATATATCGCCAGCCAATATAAGAAGGAGGGCACAATATACGACCTTCCAATTGCAATAGGGATACTGGCGGCAAATGGCTGTTTTGATTTAAAGATATTGGAAAATGTATTGATTATAGGCGAGGTAAGTCTTGACGGAAGCATTAATCCGGTTAAAGGAGTGCTTCCTATGGTATGTGCGGCTAAAGAGGCAGGAATTGACAACTGCATAATTCCGAAGGCTAATATAGCAGAGGGCAGAATTATGAATAATATTAATATATATGGAGTTGAAACGCTAAGCCAGACTATAGAGATATTAAAGAATATAGCCGTAATAGATGGAAGTAGAAAGAATATAAAGCAGGCTGATGTGAAATCTGGTGAATGTAATAAGTCAGATGGCAACATTAATAATGATACTTATAATGTATTGGAACGCTCGCGGATTAAGTTTACATATGGTTCAGAAGTGAAAAATAATAATCACTCGTGCAGTTATAATATTGATTATAGTGATATATCAGGGCAGGAAGCTGCAAAGCGTGCAACGATGATAGCTGTATCAGGTATGCATAATATAATGTATATAGGTCCACCAGGGAGCGGCAAGACAATGCTTGCCCAGAGAATACCGACAATAATGCCGGATATGGATTATGAGGAGCAGTTAAGGCTTACGAAGATATATAGTGTCGCAGGACTGCTGGATAGTGAGGGTGGAATTATGGTAAAAAGACCATTTAGAAATCCACACCATACAATAACACAGGCGGCGTTGCTTGGAGGAGGAGCTGTGCCAAGACCGGGAGAAATAACGTTATCGGAGGGTGGCGTATTATTTTTGGATGAGATGACGGAATTTAATCAGGTTATTATGGAAGCGTTAAGACAGCCTTTGGAGGATAAGGTTATAACGCTTGTAAGGGTTAATGCAGCGTATACATATCCAGCACATTTTATGCTTGCAGCAGCTATCAATCCGTGTAAATGCGGCTATTATCCTGACAGGAACAGGTGCCATTGTTCGGAATATGACATAAGAAGATATATAGGAAGAATAAGCAATCCTATGTGGGACAGATTTGATATGTGTGTTAAGGTTGATGAGGTATCCTATGAAGTTATGAGGAATAAGGGAAATGTGGATACTATATATAATTCTACCGATATGAAAAATAAAGTTGAAGCCGCAAGACAAATGCAAAAGGACAGATTCAAAAAGCTTGATATTAATTATAATTCGCAGATGGGAGTGAGGGAAATACATAAATACTGTACATTGAATGTGGAGTGCAATGAGCTTATGGAGAGAATGTATAAGCAGCACAATATGAGTGCCAGGGCATATAATAAAGTTCTAAAGACAGCAAGGACAATCGCTGATCTGAAGGGAAGTGTTAATATAGAAAAAGAGCACCTTACGGAAGCATTATTCTATAAGAACTGTGAGGTGAAAAGTTGATAAAATATGATGAATTTCTTGAAGAATATTACTGGTATTGGCTTAATAATATTAGAAACATAGGAAGAAGAAAGATTAGTAAGCTGTTGAAAAGATTCGATTCCCCTAAGGAAATATATAACGCTGGCTCAGAATATTTAAAATGCTGCGGATTGTCTTGCAAAGATGCAGAAAATATAATCAGCTCAGTTAAAGATGAACAGATATATAGGGATTATAATGCCTTAGTGAAAAGCAGTATTAAATTCACACATCCGGGGAAAGCGGACTATCCTGCACAGCTTATGGAAATATATGATTATCCATATGGACTATATTATAATGGAAAGCTTCCTGACAGTGATAAGCCTTCAGTGGCAATTGTAGGTTCGAGGCAGGCAAGTCAATATGGAATGATGGTAGCGGCCAGGCTGGCATATGAGATGTCTTCATATGGAATACAGATTATAAGTGGCATGGCTGTTGGGATAGATACTGCCGCACATAAAGGAACACTTGATAATTCAGGATATACTTGTGCAGTATTAGGAAGTGGAGTTGACATTTGTTATCCAGCTTGTAATATAGGGCTGTTTACTGATATAAAAAAGACTGGTGGTGTAATGTCAGAATATCCGGCAGGAGTAAAACCGGTCTGTGGACAGTTTCCGGAAAGAAACAGATTAATAAGCGGTCTGTCTGATGCAGTTGTAGTTGTTGAGGCAAGGGCAAAGAGTGGTTCGTTAATAACTGTAGACCAGGCGTTAGAGCAGAATAAGGATGTATATGTTATACCGGGGAGAGTTGGAGATTCATTAAGTGAGGGCTGTAATGAACTTATAAAATCAGGAGCTTATATAATGACTAAAGCTGAGGATATTTTAGAGTGTGACAGGATAAAAAATAAGCTGTCAGGCATTAACGGTATACCGGAATATCTGCAAAAGTTGGAATCTGTATCACAATTTGAACTTGCAACACCTAAAAATATGGTGTATAGTTGTGTGGATTTGTATCCAGTGGGTATTAATGAACTAATTAATAAGACAGGATTATCATTACAGACAGTAAGCGGTGCCTTAGTTGAATTGGAATTAGAGGGTAAAATCAAAGAGACTGCACATAATTGTTATGCAAGAGTGTAGCTTTTGGTTAATACTTAAAAGACAGTAGAATATATTGTTTTGTTATGAGATAGCTATTGTGGTAGCATATATTAAGGAGTTAATATTAATGGCAAAGTATCTTGTAATAGTGGAATCACCAGCAAAGGTGAAGACAATTAAAAAGTTTTTGGGTTCTAATTATGAAGTTATGGCATCTCAAGGGCATGTAAGAGATCTTCCGAAAAGCCAGATGGGAATAGATGTGGATAATGATTTTGAGCCTAAATATATTACAATCCGTGGTAAAGGCGAGATACTTGCCGCACTTCGTAAGGAAGCCAAGAAGGCTGATAAAGTATACCTTGCAACCGATCCCGATAGAGAGGGAGAAGCTATATCGTGGCATTTGTCTAAGGCGTTAAAGTTGGAAGATAAGGATATATACAGAATAACATTTAACGAAATTACTAAGACAGCAGTTAAAGCAGCTATAAAAGATGCAAGAAAGATAGATATGAATCTTGTTGATGCACAGCAGGCAAGAAGGGCTCTTGACAGAGTTGTTGGCTACAGTATAAGCCCTGTACTCTGGGCTAAGATAAAGAGAGGTCTTAGTGCAGGACGAGTACAGTCTGTGGCATTGAGAATAATATGTGACAGGGAGAATGAAATAGATGCTTTTATTCCAGAAGAATACTGGACAATGGATGCAGTCTTAGACGTAGAGGGAGAGAAAAAGCCAGTAACTGCCAAGTTCTATGGTGATGTCAATGGAAAGATTGATATCAAGAATAAAGAACAGATGGAAGATATCAAGAAAAAGCTTGAAGGCTGTGAGTACAGCGTTGACAGCATAAAGAGAGGGGAGAAGATTAAGAAGTCCCCACTTCCATTTACAACAAGTACATTACAGCAGGAGGCTTCAAAGACACTTAACTTTGCTACAGCCAAGACTATGCGTATTGCACAGCAGTTATATGAAGGTGTTGATATTGCCGGCAAGGGAACTATTGGTGTCATAACATATTTAAGAACTGATTCTACAAGAGTTGCAGAGGAAGCACAGGCAGCTTCAAAGGAATATATTGAAGCTAATTATGGTGCAGAGTATCTTATGAAAGATGACCTTAAGAAAAAAGAAGATAAAAAGATACAGGATGCCCATGAAGCGATAAGACCAACTGATATTACACTTACTCCAGTTGTTATTAAAGAGTCGTTATCAAGGGATCAGTTCAGATTATATCAGCTTATATGGAAAAGATTTGTTGCAAGCCAGATGGCACAGGCTGTATATGAGACAACTTCTGTTAAGATAGCTGCTGGTGATTACCGCTTTAATATATCAGCTTCAAAGCTCTCATTTGATGGTTTTATGTCTGTATACAAGAGTGATGATGACAAGGAAGAGGCTAATGCTTTAGTAAAAGGTATTGATGAGAATTCAAAGCTTTCTTTGGAAGAACTTAAGGAAGTACAGCATTTTACACAGCCACCAGCACATTTTACGGAAGCTTCATTAGTAAAGGCTCTTGAGGAGCTTGGAATAGGAAGACCAAGTACTTATGCTCCTACAATATCAACTATAATTGCAAGACATTACATCGCTAAGGAACAGAAAAATCTTTATGTAACAGAGCTTGGAAAGGCTGTTAATGACTCAATGATGAAAGCATTTCCGCAGATAGTTGATGTCAACTTTACAGCTAATATGGAGTCGCTTCTTGATGGAGTTGCTGACGGAGATGTTAAGTGGAAAGAGCTTATAAAGAATTTCTATCCAGATTTAAAGGAGTCTGTTGATAAGGCAGAAAAGGATCTTGAAAATGTAAAGATAGAAGATGAAGTTACAGATGTAATATGTGACCAATGTGGACGTAATATGGTTATAAAATATGGTCCACATGGCAAGTTCTTAGGGTGTCCTGGATTTCCAGAGTGCCACAATACCAAGCCATATCTTGAAAAGATTGGTGTTGCCTGCCCAAAGTGTGGTAAGGATATAATTCTTAAGAAGACTAAGAAAGGAAGGATGTTCTATGGTTGTGAGGGATATCCGGAATGTGATTTTATGAGCTGGCAGAGACCATCGGATAAGAAGTGTCCTAAGTGCGGTGGCATAATGCTAATAAAAGGCAACAAGCTTGTATGTGCCAATGAAGAGTGCGGTTATATATTAGATACTGCTAAAAATGATAATTGATATGTAACATATATCAAATTAAAAAGTGATAATGAACAATTTGGGTATGTTTTACAGAGAATTGTCAGATAAAATGTGGTAAATTAGTTGAAAATTCAAAAGTTGTGTGATAGTATTTGATTATACAGATGTTTATCGGTGTAATTTAATATATGGAGGAATAAAAGATGAGTGTACAACTTTTGGATAAGACAAGAAAAATTAACAAGCTTCTGCATAACAATCATTCTGCAAGAGTTGAATTCAATGATATGTGTGCAGTGTTAAGCGGTATACTTGAGTCTAATATTCTTGTTATAAGCAGAAAAGGTAAAGTCCTTGGCACTGGATACTATGAGGGTGTTGAAGTAATCAGTGAGCTTGTATATGATAAGGTAGGCGGCTTTGTTGATGAGATGCTTAACGAAAGATTGTTAAGTGTATTGTCAACCAAGGAGAATGTTAATCTTTCAACATTAGGATTTACAATTGAGAATGTAAAGAAGTTTCAGGCGTTAATTGCTCCTGTGGAGATAGCTGGAGAGAGGCTTGGAACATTATTTATGTATAAGAGTGACAGCTCATATGAAATAGACGATATTATTTTAAGCGAGTATGGCACGACAGTAGTTGGACTTGAGATGATGCGTTCAGTTAATGAAGAGACTGCAGAAGAAAGCAGAAAGAAGAAGATAGTAAGATCAGCTATTGATACACTGTCAACATCTGAACTTGATGCTATTAAGAGTATATTTAAAGAACTTGATGGCAATGAAGGAACGCTTGTCGCAAGTAAGATTGCTGATAATGTCGGCATAACAAGATCAGTAATTGTCAATGCTTTAAGAAAATTTGAGAGTGCGGGTGTTATTGACTGCAAGTCATCAGGAATGAAAGGAACATATATAAAAGTCGTTAATGAATATGTGTTTGAAGAGCTTTCTAAACTTGATGATTAATTATTTATGATATATGCGGATGGGTAATTGCATATATAAAGCAATTATTAATGGATTGTTTGTATGGTTATAGAGGGAGAGAGCTGTTGTCAGCTCTTTCTTTTTTATTTTAGTAATAAAATATTAAGTGTTTTTGTAAAAATACAGCAAAATATTCAAAAAGATTAAAAAAAATCTTGTTTTTTTGTCGTAAATTATTATAATGGTAGTTAGTGTAATTATGTTTAATGTCCATAATTGGAAAGGGGTATATATGAGCTCGGGAATGTTTGGTTATGTAGATGTATTAAAGACCGCAGCTGATGCAAGCTGGGCGAGAGAGAAAGTATTGACTAATAATATAGCTAATGTTGATACACCTAATTACAAAAGACAGGATGTGGAATTTACTACTTATTTAAAGTCTGCATTGAGCCGTTCAGGAGGAGATTCAACATCTCTTACTAACAGAGTTAACAATATTAATTATAATGATGTTACTATGAGAACTTATACTGATAATTCTACTTTATCATACAGATTAGATGGTAATAATGTGGATTTATCAACAGAGAATGTTGAACTTGCATCAGAACAGCTTAATTATAATGGCTTGATTGACAGTATGAATAATGAATTTACACGTTTTAAAGCGGTACTTAAGTAATAAGACTGGTTAGTTTACTAAAGAAGTAATATTTATTTAAAGCGGGATTGGAGGATTATTGATATGTCAATGTTTGCGGCATTTAATATAAGTGCATCAGGAATGACAGCACAGCAGTTAAGAACAGATGTTATTTCACAGAATATAGCTAATGCTAATACTACAAGAACAAGTGACGGAACAGCATATGTTAAGAAGTCGGTTGTATTTACAGAAAAGACTGTTACATCAGGTATGGCTGGAAGGTCAGTTTATTCATCATCAGGAACAACATTTGCAGATGCGTTAAGAGCAGCTAATGGTGGAGTAGTGGGCAGCGGTGTTAAAGTTACATCTATATATGATGTACTCTACAGATATGAATATGGTATATGACCCATCTCATCCGGATGCAGATGAGAATGGATATGTTACATATCCTAATGTTAATGTTGTTCAGGAGATGACAGACCTTATAGATGCATCAAGGTCATATGAAGCTAATATTTCAGCATTTAACTCAAGTAAAAGATATGGCATCAAAAGGGACTTACTATCGGACAGTCATAATTCAGGGATTGAATTATATCATCAGATAAAAGATTAATTAATATAGATTGGATGGAGGAATTGTGATATGGATTTAACAACAGCAGTTAATTCGCTTGGGAGTGATTATGTTAATAAGGTGTCTGACCTTTTAACTAATAAGACTAATACAGCTTCAGGCACAACAGATGACTCATCATTTGATTCAGTATTTAATGCTGTTTCGGGACTATTGGATAGTACCAATTCATATATTCAGCAGGCACAGCAGGCGGAAGTTGATTATGCACTTGGTAATATGACTAATACACACGAGTTAGGAGTGTATCAGCAGAAAGCTAATATTGCCCTGCAATATACAGTTGCAATAAGAGATAAAGCACTTGAGGCATATAAAGAAATAATGAATATGCAGATATAATTACTTAGGAGTTAATAATGGCAGATAAATTGAAACAGATCCCTCAGAAGTTATTAGACATCTGGAAGAGTTGGTCAGTAAAACAAAGAGTATTAATAATAGGTTCAATCGTTGCTTTTATAGCGGTTGTGAGCATAGTGGCAATTGTGCTTACAAGACTAAGTATGAGGTACTTGTAACGTGTGAAGATTATACAGAGATGAATTCGGTAACTACACTGCTTACGGACAATAATCACAAATATAAAATTAATAATATGGTAGTAAGTGTTAATTCCAAAGAGCTTACAGCCTGTAAAATGCTTCTTGCAAGCCAGAATATACAGTCAGATGGCTATACATTTGAAGATGCTATGAAGAGAAGCTTTACAACAACAGATTCGGACAGTACCAAGCAGTATGCCCATTATCTTGAGACTAAGCTAGAGGGCGATCTTAAGGATATGGACGGAGTTAAGGATGCTTCCGTTACAATTAATATGCCTGAGAAGACTAATTCATTTTATCAGGCAGCATCAGATGCTACAGTAGCAGTTAAACTCGTTACAACAAAGGATATTAATGAAGATGCAGCTGAGAGTATGGCTTCGCTTCTTGCTATGGCGGTTGGCAATGATTCAACTAAGAGCATTACTATTATAGATAACAAAGGTAATACATTATTTAATGGAGCTGCTGGTAATAATTCAACATCAGGTGTGGGAATGAACAGCAAGTTAAAGTACAAATCACAGATTGAAGCTACAACAAGCAGTTCGCTTCTTAGAAATATTGTTTCAACAGGATTATATGATGATGCTGTTATAACACTTAATTATGAACTTGACTGGAATACAGTTAATACAATTGCAAAAGAATATACAGCACAGGAAGGAAGAGAAGAAGGGTTATACAGTCATTCTTATGAACAGGAGTCTGTAGGTACTAATGGTGCAAGTGGTACACCTGGTACAACAAGTAACAGTGGAACAACATATGATATTACAGATGGTACAACATCAACATCTACATATACTGTTAAGGAATATGATTATCTTCCTAACGAGCTTGTAACAACAACTAATACAGACCCAGGTGCTATAGTGAAAAATGGTTCATCTATAGCTGTAACACTTATTAAGAATGTTACATATGAAGAGACACAGGCTAAGAAGCTTGGTTATCTTGATGGAAAAGACTGGGATACATTTAAGAGTGAGAATTCTGAACCAGTAACACTTAATGTTGATAATTCGTGGGTGGATATTATATCAAAGGGTACAGGTATTGACCCGGCTAATATATCAGTAGTGGCTTACCAGAAGAATTCATTCCAGGATAAGGCTTCAAGCAATATATTAAGCAAGGCATCGTTCTGGGTACAGATTGTACTTGCAGCTGCAATACTTGGAATCCTTGTGCTTGTGATTATTAGAAGTGCAAGACCTCTTACAGTGGAAGAAAAAGAACCAGAGCTTTCTGTTGAGGAAATGCTTGCTTCTACGAGAGAGAACCAGCCATCAGTTGACGATATTGACTTACAGGAGAAGTCAGAGACGAGAAAGGCAATCGAGAAGTTCGTGGACGAGAATCCAGAAGCTGTTGCATTGCTATTGCGTAACTGGCTTAATGAAGATTGGAATTAATGATTTGATTTGGGAGTGAGGATAAATGGCACGACAGAACGCTAACGGCGAAAAAAAATATGGATGGAGTTGAAAAAGGCTGCGATACTTCTTATAGCACTTGGACCTGAGAAATCAGCACAGATTTTCAAGCATCTTAAAGAAGACGAAATAGAACAGCTTACACTTGAAATTGCTAATACTAGCAGTGTATCTCCACAGACAAAAGAGCAGGTGCTCAATGATTTCTATGAAGTGTGTCTTGCACAGCAGTATATTGCAGAAGGTGGTATCGGATACGCTAAAGAGCTTCTTGAGAAGTCTTTAGGAGAAGAAAAGGCAAAGGCTGTTATAGGAAAACTTACAGCAAGCCTTCAGGTACGTCCATTCGAATTTATCAGAAGAACAGATTCTTCACAGCTGCTCAACTTTATACAGGATGAGCATCCACAGACTATTGCTCTTATATTATCATACCTTCCTCCTTCACAGGCATCGGCAGTTATATCATCATTTGCCACCTGAAAAGCAGGCAGATGTTGCAAGGAGAATAGCCCAGATGGATAGAACATCACCAGATGTTATCAAGCAGGTTGAAAAGGTACTTGAGAAGAAGCTTGCTTCTTTAGTAAATCAGGATTACACAATTGTTGGTGGTGTGGATGCCATTGTTGAAAATCCTCAATTCTGTTGACAGAGGAACAGAAAGACATATTATGGAAACTCTCGAAGTCGAAGAGCCAGAGCTTGCTGATGAAATCCGTAAGAAAATGTTTGTATTTGAAGATATTCTTTCGCTTGATGACAGAGCAATCCAGAGAGTTCTTAGAGATGTTGATAATGGAGATCTTGCTCTTGCCCTTAAGGGAGCTGCAGAAGAAGTTCAGAATGTTATTCTTAATAATCTTTCAAAGCGTCTTGCTGTTATGATAAAGGAAGATATGGAATATATGGGACCTGTTCGTATGAAGGATGTTGAAGAGGCACAGCAGAAGATTGTTAATATTATAAGAAAGCTTGAAGATTCAGCAGAGATTGTTATTGCAAGAGGCGGAGGTGACGAGATAATTGTCTAATCTGTTAAAAAGAGGCACTACAGTAAGTAGTGATGAGAGAGTTATAGATTATAACGACCTTGTTAAAAGTAAGTTAAAGCATATTATAGAAATTCAGAATAACAAAGATAATGTTGATGCAGACGGTTTTGTTAATGGACTTAAGGCAGATGTTGTAGAACAGCTGCTCACAGGTTCAGAAGACGATATGAATGAAGAAGCGGCAACTGATGCCAGTTATGAAGCACAGCGCTTCAATAATAGAGAATGCCAGCAACGAAGCACAGAGTATCAAGGATGAGGCTAATGAAATTCTTGCACAGGCACATATGGAGGCGGACAGGCTTTTACAAGAAGCTAAGAAGCAAGGATACCAACAAGGTGCAGAAGGTGCAAGACAGGAATATGAAGATAAGGCGGCTCAGCTTGCAAGAGATTATGAAGCAAAGGCTGAACAGTTAACAAATGAATATGAACAGCTTAAAGCAGCTATTGAGCCAGAGCTTGTTAATACAATAACTGATGTATTCAGAAAGGTTACAAGAGTTGTATCTGATGATAATCAGGATATAATACTTGGCCTTATCGGTAATGTCCTTAAGAATGCAGAGACAAGCAATGATTTTGTTATTAAGGTTTCACCAGAAGATTATAAGTTCTTAACAAATAATCAGGGCAAGATATATTGTGCGGTATCTAAAGAGATTAATCTTGATATTGTTGCAGATACAACAATGAAGAAGAATGAATGTATAATAGAGACAGATGCAGGTGTATTTGACTGTAGCCTTGATATAGAACTTAACAATCTTATTAAGGATATTAAGTTGTTAAGCTGTATGTAAGTTATAAAGCTATATAAAATGATAATTATATGGCAGGTACTCTGGCATATTGTTATACAGATACAGGGAGGAAGAAGATTTGTCACTACTAAATATAGATAAATATTATTCTTTGACAGAGAAATCTTTCTATAAGAAGCTTGGAAAGGTTACTAAGATTGTAGGTCTTACAATAGAGTCAATAGGGCCGGATGCCAAGCTTAATGATTTATGTAAAATTTACTCAGCTGACAGAAGTCAGGTGTTATTTGCAGAGGTGGTAGGATTTAAGGACTCTAGAGTTCTTCTTATGCCATTTGATGTTGTTGATGGAATTGGATCTGGAAGTATTGTTGAGAATACTGAAAAACCATTAGAGGTTAAGGTTGGAGATGATATTTTAGGACATACTTTAGATGGACTTGGCAATCCTACAGACGGTGCAGAGCTTAACCTTGAGAGTGCTTATTCGGTAGAAGCTGCACCACCAGATCCTATGGAAAGAGAGATTATCAGTGAAATTCTTCCACTTGGAGTTAAGGCAGTTGATGGTCTGCTTACAGTAGGTAAAGGACAGAGAATTGGCATATTTGCAGGTAGTGGTGTAGGTAAGAGTACATTGCTAGGTATGTTTGCAAGAAATACAAAGGCAGATATTAATGTTATTGCACTTATAGGCGAGCGAGGCAGGGAAGTAAGAGAATTTGTTGAGAGGGATTTAGGTCCTGAAGGTATGAAACGAAGTGTTCTTGTAGTTGCTACATCAGATAAACCGGCACTTATAAGAAATAAGGCTGCTAAGACAGCGACAGCTATTGCAGAATATTTCAGGGATCAGGGAAAAGATGTTCTTCTTATGATGGATTCATTGACACGTTTCTCTATGGCACAAAGAGAGATTGGACTTGCATCTGGTGAACCACCTGTTACAAGAGGTTATCCACCGAGTGTATATAGTGAGATGCCTAAGCTGCTTGAGAGAGCAGGTATGTCAGATAAAGGCTCAATTACAGGTCTGTATACAGTTCTTGTTGATGGTGATGATTTTAATGAACCTATTACAGATACGGCAAGAAGTATCCTTGATGGTCATATAATGCTTTCAAGAAAGTTAGGACATAAGAATCATTATCCTGCTATTGATGTGCTTCAAAGTATATCAAGATGTATGAGCCAGATAGTATCCAAGGAACATAAGAAAGCAGCAGGCAGGTTAAAGACAGTGCTTGCTACATATAATGAAGCGGAAGACCTTATTAATATTGGGGCTTATAAGAGCGGCTCGAACAGGAATATTGATTATGCGATATCCAAGATAGATGCTGTTAACAGATTTCTTATGCAGCAGACAGATGAGAAGTTCTCACTGGATGAAGAATTGAATGCTTTATATGATTTGTTCAGTGATTATGAGGATTTTGAGAATGGAAGCCTGAAGCTTGGCGAACAGCCAAAAGCACCACAGAGAGCACAGGCAAGACGATAAATGTTGAAATCTTAATATATCTAATGTAAATATATACCAATTATCGATAAGTTGTGATAAAATATAACAGGTATGAGGGCTGATATAATATGGCAAAATTCATATATAGTATGCAGAATGTACTTAACATAAAAGAAAGAATGGAGACACAGGCTAAGACAGAATATGCCCAGATGCTTGGAGCACTTCATGATGAGGAAGTGAAGATGCACAATATTATGTCAACACTTAATTCGTATAAGGTACAGGCTTCGCAGCTATCTATAGGAAAGCTTGATATAGCTAAGATCAGAAGATGTAATGAAGCTATTAAGATTACAGAAGATATGGCAAAGAACCAGGCTGTAATGGTTAAGCTGGCGGAAAGAAATGTTGAGGCTTCAATGAAGCGTCTTGCAGATGCAGTTAAGGAAAGAAAAGTTCAGGAAAAGCTGAAAGAAAAGGCTTTTGAGCAGTTCCTACAGGAGCTTAATGCACAGGAGATGAAAGAGATTGATGAAGTTGTAAGCTTTAATTATAATGATAGAGAAGAAGACGAATAAACGGAGAGCAGATTACTATGGCAAAGAAGAAATCCAAGGAAGAATTAGATATTGATGACAGCTTAGATCTGAATGATGAAGAAGAAAGTTCAGGCGGCAATAAGCTTCTTAACGCATTTATTGTAGTGGTTGTAATTGCTATATGGCTTGTCATATTTGGCTTGTTGATAAAGATGAATGTCGGTGGAATAGGAAGTATGCTAAGACCATTCCTTAAGAATGTTCCAGTTATCAACAGAATTCTTCCAGAGGCAACAGATGAAGAGATAGCTGAAGAGACAGGAAGCAAGTATAAGAATCTTGCTGAGGCAATAGACAGAATTAATGAACTCGAAGCAGAACTTGCACAGTATAAGGATGCAGGAACAGCTAATTCATCAACAATTGCTGATTTACAGGCAGAGATTGCCAGATTAAAAGTATTTGAAGATAACGCACAGTATTATCAGGATTTAAAGGATAAGTTCGACAGGGAAGTTGTCTATACAGATAATGCACCAGATATATCCAATTACAAATCGTGGTATGAGTCTATAGATGCAGATAATGCGGCAGAATTATATAAGCAGGTTATAAAAGATCTTGAGTATTCTCAGAAGATTAAGGACTGGGCAGAGGCATATGCTAAGATGGATGCAGCCAGTGCCGCTGCAATTCTTGAAGAGATGACAGGTGATACGAACCTTGTATCACAGATATTACAGTGTATGACATCTAAGCAGAGAGCAGCTGTACTTGCAGAGATGGATCCGGTATATGCAGCTAAGATTACAAAGATTACTCATCCATAATATTTTGGTAATCAGACATAATGTCTTATTACATATAATCATTACAAGAAAGGAGGAATACATATGGTTAGTCCAGCAGTAGTTGGAACAGGCAGCACCAATAAGGTGTCTGGAACTGCACAGACTAAGGCATCAGCTAAGAAATCGGGCGATTTCAAGTCAGTGATGGCAGCTTCTCTTGCAAATGGGGCAACTAATGGTAATATTGGCAAGACTAATATCAAAGATAACCTTATTAATGTTCAGAATACTAACACTAATAAGATATCTGCAAAGAATAATACATCAGAAGATAAGAGCAGTGTTACAGGTTCGGCTAAGAATGCTGATACATCTAGTATATCAGATGTTAATTCCAAGGCAGATAATAAAGATGTCACAGATACAGTAAAAGAAGTGTGCGAAGATATTAAAGATGCTATTAAAGAAGAATTCGATGTATCAGATGAAGACATCAAAGCGGCTATGGAGTTACTTGGGCTTACAGCACTGGATCTTCTTTCAACTGCCAAAGTAGCAGAGCTTATTGAACAGCTTACAGGAACAGATGCACTTACACTCATAACTAATGAGGATATGATGCAGAGCTTTAATAATATTATCAATGTTGTAGATGATGCTAATGCTGATATAGCAGATATGCTTGGGGTTAAGACAGAAGAAGTTGGAATTGTTCTTGAACAGAACAATATAGCACCTGTAGTTAATTCAGAAGATACAGCTAAGCAGGATAATGTTAAAGAATCAGATGCTAAGAATGCAGATGATAATATTAACCAGACAGTAGATAATCAGGAAAGCTTAAGTGAAGTTCTTGCTAAGAAGATTACAACAGAAAGTGATGGCAAGGCAAAGAATAATATGTCGGAGTCTAACGAAGCCAACAACAAAGTTACATATGCTGATGTTGCGGATAATATGATATCCAATATTACAGATACATTTGCTGACATTATAACAGAAGGCATTTCAACGGTTAAAGAAGCCGATATCGTCAATCAGGTTATAGACAGTGTAAAGCTTATGGCATCAAGAGAACTTACAAGTATGGAAGTTATGCTTAATCCAGAACATCTTGGAAGCGTGCACATTACAGTTACAGCCCGCAACGGAATTGTTTCTGCACAGATTGCAGCTCAGAATGAGCAGGTAAAGACAGCACTTGAGAACCAGATGGTTACATTAAGGGAGCAGTTTGAAAGTCAGGGACTTAAAGTTGATGCTGTGGAGATTACAGTTATGGCACATAGCTTTGAAGCAGGCCAGAATTTCGGACAGAGTGAATCTGAAAGAAAGCAGGGCGAAAGCAAGGTGCATAGAAAGCTTGATCTTTCTTCATTTGATGATGAATTAGAAGAAGATTTAGAGAGTACAGCTCCAGCACCTAAGGCAGAGGGAAGCAGTGTTGAATATCTTGCATAGAACAAAGACATGTATTAAATTACTATTTTAATTGAATAAAGAAAGGAGAACACATATGGCAGTAGATTCATCTAATGCAGTATCGCAAAGCCAGATTATCAGTTCTACATCTAAGACAACGAATACTAAGAAGTCTAACACACTTAATATGGAGAACTTCTTGAGCCTTTTAGTAGCAGAAATGCAGAATCAGGATCCGCTTGAACCAACAAGTAATTCAGATTATATGGCTCAGATGGCAACATTCTCACAGGTAGAAGCTACAACAGAGATGAATGAAAAAGTGCTTAGCCAGACAGCATCTAATCTTATTGGTAAAGCTGTTATTGTAAAGACAGATATGAGTACATCTGGCTATGCTGGTGGTGTGGTTAATGGCTGGCAGGAGATTGATGGTATAATATATCTTGGTATTAACGGCGGTCTTTATGATATTAATGATGTTGATCAGGTGATTGACAAAGATTACTATGAAAAATGGAATGCATCTAATGGTTCTAATAGTTCATCTGGAAGTACAGACAGCACAACAGGCAGTACTGATTCAACAGATGATAAAAAGGACAGCACAGATTCTACTGATAAGTCAGAAGCAGCTGGGTCAGAAGAATAGAATTCGTACAGGAAAGGGATTGAATGTACATAATGCTTTAATTTAATTGATGTAAGATGGGAGATGTCTATGAATAATATACTCAATGGCAGCGTTACTTCAATTGAAAGAATGGCAGAGGTTATCAGTAAGAGAAAGAAACAGGATGTTAATGCCACATATGATGGCCCTTCATTTACTGAAATATTAAGTCGTCAGCAGTCAATTGATGAGCTTGTCGCAGACAGAACTTCAAGTGTAGCAGGTGGACTTAAATTCACTAAACATGCAGATGCAAGACTTGAACAGAGAGAGATAAGACTAACTGATGAACAGATGATAAGGCTTGAAGAGGGAACGAAGAAAGCATTTAACAAAGGAATCAAAGAGTCTTTGGTTCTTGTTGATAATCTTGCGTTCATAGTCAATACTGATAAGAAGACAGTAATAACAGCTATTGACCAGAATTCAAGTGATGACAACATTTATACTAATATTGATGGCGCAGTAGTTATGTAACAGGACCGGTAAGGATGTTATTCATCTCTGACTGACAGATGAGATGATACGCCTCAATGTTTAATAAGAATATTAAATAACGCGGTTACGCAGTATGGAGGAATAATATTATGATGAGAGCATTGTTCTCTGGTGTGTCAGGCTTAAAATCACATCAGACAAGAATGGATGTTATAGGTAATAACATTGCAAATGTTGATACAGTAGCTTACAAATCACAGTCGATGACATTTAGTGAAGTGTTTTACCAGACAACACAGACAGCTACAGGACCTAATGCCGATACAGGTAAAGGTGGTACTAATGCTATGCAGATTGGTCTTGGCTCTTCAGTGGGTTCTATATCAACAGCAATGACAACAGAAGGTGCAACAGAGAGAACAGATAATGCAACTGATCTCGCTATTACAGGCTGTAACGCATTCTTTATTGTAAGCAGCGGTGGTAATACATATTTTACAAGAGCTGGTAACTTTACAAAGGATGAGTCAGGTGCATTGGTTACACAGTCTGGTGCAAGCGTACTTGGATGGCAGGTTGACAGCGTAGACTGGTGAGATATTAAAGGATAAGGTATCACCTCTTTATCTTGAAAGTGATGCTGTTAAATATACATTACCAGAAAGAACAACAGGACTTACACTTGCTGGTAATATTAATTCAACAGAGTCTGATGATGTAACAACAACGCTTAACTTCTATGACAGCCTTGGTAGTTTATATCAGGCAACAGTAGTTCTTCATAAGGAAGGACAGACAGGTAATGATGTTACATACTCAATAACAGCATCTTCAATAACAAAGGATGGCGAAAAGACAGACCTTACACTTACAACAAGTAACACACTTGTGTTTAATTCAGTTACAGGTCTTTCTAATGAAGCTAATGCTAATATTGAATTTACAGTTGAGAGTCCAACAGCTAATGATCCACAGCTTGATAATATTGGTGCTGAAGGAACTCATATATTAACTGTTGATATGTCAGGAATTAAGATGATAGCAGATAAGTCATCAATCAAACAGACATATGGTATCAAGGATGCAACAACTGGCAATTATATTGGTGGTGGTAAGGCTGTTGGTACAATGACATCTTACGGTATTGATACAATGGGTAGAATTAATGCAAGCTATAGCAATGGTGATGTTAAGACTATTGGACAGATAGCTGTAACAGAATTCACTAACCCTGGTGGTCTTGAGAAGGTTGGAGAGAACTTATACGCTGCAACACTTAACTCAGGTGAGTTCGATGGAATAGGAAAAGATATATCAGCTACAAAGGGTAAGATCCAGTCGGGAGTATTAGAGATGTCTAATGTGGATCTTGCACAGGAATTCACTACAATGATAACAACTCAGAGAGGCTATCAGGCTAACTCAAGGATTATTACAGTATCAGATACTTTGCTTGAGGAGCTTATTAATCTTAAGAGATAATTAAGGTTATCATAACAAAGCGATTCATATTTATGGAACGCTACAGAAGAGTATTCTGCCGCGTTCCATTATTTTATTGAAAGGATAGAATGTTTCAGAATTTTATTCTATAAGTTATGCAGACAAAAGATATAAAGAAATATTTCGTTATTATTTGTCAGATTAATTAAGAAAATATGTAGAAAAATGGCAGTATTATATTGCAATAATTTGTCATTGGTGTTTTAATATATATAGTTTAATTATGGGGGTGTTGTATATATATAATATAAGTGTGCCCCAATATGAAAGAATGGATGGTGTCTTTGATGGATTTAGCTTCAATTATAGGTATTGTCTTAGGTGCGGTAATGGTTGTATTCGGTATTCTGTGGGGCAATGGTGTATCAGCTTTGCAGAATTTCGTCGATGTTCCTTCAATTATTATTACACTTGGAGGTTCTTTAGCAGGTCTTATTGCGTCGAATACTCTTAAAGATTTCCTTAATAATTTTAAAGGTGTGGGTCTTGCGTTTAAAGATCCGAAGTATGACAATGGTTCAACAATAGCCAAGATTATAGAATTGTCAAATGTAGCAAGAAAGGAAGGTCTTCTTGCACTTGAAGAGGTGGCACAGAATCTTGATGATGAATTTATGAAGAAAGGTATTCTGCTTATTGTTGATGGTACAGAACCAGAGCTTGTAAGAGGAATACTTGAAACAGAACTTATGAATATGGATGAACGACACAGAAGTGTGGCTGGGTTCTTTGAGACATGGGCAGCACTTGGTCCTGCCTGGGGTATGATTGGTACTCTTATAGGTCTTGTTAATATGTTAAAGGATTTGCAGGATTCATCAGCAATTGGACCATCGATGGCAACAGGCCCTTCTTACAACACATTTATGGTTCGTTGATAGCTAACTGGTTCTGTACACCAATTGCTAATAAATTAAAAGAGCAGAATTCTATAGAATATCAGCTCAAAGAAATAGTTATTGAGGGTCTGCTTTCTATTCAGGCAGGTGAGAACCCACGAGTAATTGAAGAAAAGCTTAAGTCATTCCTTGCACCAGCATCAAGAAATGCATTGTCTACCGAAGAAGGAGGAGGTGAAGCTTAATGGCTAAGAGGAAACCTCAGGACCAGCCAGCCGGATCTCCAGCGTGGATGTCGACTTTCAGTGATTTGATGAATTTGTTATTATGTTTCTTCGTTTTACTGTTCTCGATGTCATCAGTAGATGCAGAAAAGTTTGAAAAGGTTGCGGCTTCCCTGTCAGCGAGCTTTAGTATATTTCCATCAGGAGGTTCAGCATTATCTGATGAGGGTATTCT
>ENA-OPYX01000734-OPYX01000734.1-human-gut-metagenome-genome-assembly--contig:-NODE-734-length-18933-cov-3.595874_pt1 | contig 18933 bp, 23 predicted proteins | sample MGYA00242639_ERZ504486 | MGnify/ENA primary metagenome ERZ504486 (study PRJEB26092, sample SAMD00036296) | human gut metagenome | host: Homo sapiens | study: EMG produced TPA metagenomics assembly of... | reverse complement strand
GTGGTCAAGAAAGACATTGCTGACAACTCTTCCATGCTTTCGTTTCATGAATAGTCAGGTTCCATACTCTGTCGGATGAAGTAAATATCAGACCTCCCCGGGGAAAAACCATATGCTCGTGGTTCTCATCTCCATAAAATCTCTCTTCCAGTTTCTGAAGATCTGCTGCACAGATCTTGCCATCCTTCTGTGGAAGTTCCAGAACTTTATGTCCGGTAAATTCGATTGCACCGGCCTCATGTGTACTGACATGTCCTGTCTGAGCCGCTACAACGCCCTCATATGGCTGCAGAAGTGTGTCAATGACAATCTGATTGGTCTGCGTTCCTCCTGTCAGCAGAAAGACTTCTGCGTCCTCACAGCCGCAGGCCTTCTTAATCTTCTCCTTGGCTGACTCGCAGTAGTGATCCATGCCATAACCGGCAAGCTGCTCCATATTGGTGTCAATCAGGTGCTGAAGAATTTTTTCATGCGCACCTTCTGAATAATCATTTACAAAATATAACATCTCTGATTCCTCACTTTACAATAAAATCAGCTTTATTTTATCACTGCGCATTCTTTTGTGCCACCAGTAAATCGATAATTCTCGGATCTGTGTCCTCCCTGCCAGAAAAAACTGTATATTTCAATAACGCATCTGCATTCTTTTGCCGATATATTTCTGTTTGATCGCATACTTTATAAGTTTCCAGTCATTTCGCTGTATAAGCCATTCCGTTATCGGATCTGTTTCTTCCCGAAGCTTATCCGGAACCGCATAGCGCATCAGACGCTTCATCCACTTTCCCGGCATGATCCTTTTTCTCGGATCCTCTTTTGATACCTGCGCCATGTACTGATGTATCGCTACAAAATTTTTCTTCATGCCGGATCTCTGCCGGATTAGATCAAGGGTAAAGACTCCCTGTTCCATAAACTCTTCCACTCTGTCTGTCACATCATACGGACCATATCTGCACACCAGATTCATAAAATACGATACATGATTCTCTACATCTTCCAGATTCCATTCTTCTACATGTCCCCAGCCCAGTTTTGATCTTGGAATTTTCAGTTTCCGATTCCTCTTATAATCTATGATCCTATCCAGATAACCGATAAGTTTTCCCTGAATATCCTGTACTATTATACTGGCGGTTTCCGGTCCCATATTATCGTTCAAACATCTTAAAAAAGCAAAATTTTCTGTATGCATATATTTCTGCAAAACATAAAAACTTCTTTTGATCTGTCCGCCCTGTTTTTTCCTTTTAGCCAGCCATCTGAGATACGTCCGGAGTTCGCGCGCGCCTTCTTTTGGATCAGGATGGTTTTCCATATATCGCTGCAGTAATGGTTGATTTCGGCCTTCATAGATTGCTGACATTCTTACCAGATCTGTTACTTCCGGTATTGTTCTTATCATAAATTCTGTCAGTCCCTTTGTGGAAAGTGCAATTGCACATTCCAGTGCAGGACTTCTTCTGACGGGCTGTTTCTGTGCCAGTTTCCGAATCTGTCTTTTCTTTCCAGCTATAACTGCTTCCGTCAGACTGCCATCTACATAATAAAAACTGGCATCATCAAAAGAAGTTATTCTTGTTCTTTCTTTTGCATTCACAGCCTCGTAAGCATCCTGATCAATTACTTCAAAGCGGTCCTCTTCCATTTCCAGCTCCTTCTCATTGAGTTTTTACGGATTTCTCCACAGACTGCTGCTTATGCCCGGTCATTTCTTCTGTCAGCAGTTCAATGATCCAATCATCTGTTTCCACATTTTTCAGAGAAAAAGCATATTCCAGAAGTTTCCCTGCATTTTCTTTTCCGATATATTTCTGTTTGATCGCATACTTTATGAGTTTTCTGTCATTTTTCTTTATGATCCATTCTGTAATCGGATCGGTTTCTTCCCGAAGCTTATCCGGAACTGCGTAGTGCATCAGCCTCTTTGTCCATTTTTTCTGTATGACACTTTCCTTTTGTCTGCTCTCCGGCATCTCCACCTCATACTGATGCAATGCCACAAAGTTCTTTCTTACACCGGACTTTAATTTTATCATGTCCAGCACGTACACACCGTCATCCACGAAATCATAAACTTTATCCGAAACATCAACCGGACCATATTTCTGTGTCAGCAGCATAAAATACTGAACACAATTTATGGCATCTGGTTTATCCATATCATTCAGATCATCCCAGTTCAGGTTTATCCCGGAAAAACTGTAACCAGCCAGTTCATCTGTTATTTCTGATTCCAGATACTCAAGAAGTCTTCTCTGTATATCTCTGATGATCTGATCAGCATATCCGGATTCTCTCATCCAGTAGGTACGCAGAAATATTTTGAAAAACCGAAAATCTTCTGTATAACTATCCTTTTTCCGTACATACAGTCTTCTTTTTATTTTTTCTTTCCGCTTTTTCTTTCCATTCAGCCATTCCAGATATGCCCGAAGTTCTTCGTGTACCTCATCCTCATAATGATTTCTGATATATTGTCTTAACAGTGGAATATTCTGTGCCTCGTAAATAGCAGACAGCCGTACCTGATCTGCCAGATCTCTGCACTTTTTTATAAATTCCTCACTGTGTTTTTCATCCATAAAAGCAATGGTGCTCTCCAGTTCCGAACTCATGATAATGGTTCCGTCTTTTATATACTTTTCTATCCCATTCTGATCTTCATAGTTTGTTCCAGAGAATTTCAAGCCCATTTTTACTCCTGTCTGTCAGTCAACTCTTGTCATTTTCCTTTTATTCTATATACTTATGTAAAATTCTGCCTCTGACTGGATGACGCAGTTTGCGTAATGCTTTCGCTTCAATCTGCCTTATACGTTCTCTGGTTACGCCAAATTTCTGGCTAACTTCCTCCAGTGTATATTCTTTTCCATCTGTCAGCCCATATCTCAGCCTGAGGATTTCTTTTTCTCTCGGAGCCAGTGTATCCATCACCTGATCCAGTGCCTCAGCAGCTTTATGAATGTCTATTTCTTTCTCTACTTCTTCCATTTCTGTAATGAATTCTTCTGGCACGTCATTTGTATAGCAATTGCTTTCTTCTATGTAGTTTCTGCAAAATACTGCTCCATGGATTCTTCCGGAATCATTGCATCCATAGCAATTTCTATCTCTTCTACTGACAGATTTGTTTCCTTCCGAAGAAGTTCAAATGCTTCCTTCTTCTCTGATCTTAAGCTTTTCAGGTTTATATCCATATCTCATGCCATTGACACGGTGAAGAAACTCATAAATACTGGCATAAACGCAAAACTGTTGTTGGTAGGTATTAAGCTCGATGACATTCCTGCCAATTATAGGAATTTGCCTTGGGTTGAATATTTTGGGTTTATGAACAAGAACATGCCAGAGCAGTATCAGCGTTATGTCGATGCTATAAAAAGATCTCACCTACTGTTGTTGCCCACATCGGCGGAATGTTCTGCTATTGTATTCTCAGAGGCAGCCGCTTATGGTTTGCCAGTGTTCACTTATGATACAGGTGGTATCGGCAATTATGTAATCGACGGATACAATGGCTACAGATTAAGACTTGGAGCATCGGCAAATGATTTCTCGGTGAAGATAAAGGAAACACTTTTCGATGGCAAATTAACGAAGCTAAGTGGAAATGCTTTACAGTTATATGCGGACAACCTCAGTTGGAGTGCATGGAGTAGGCGTTTCAGAGGAATTATAGAAGAATACGAAAATAATAAGTAATGAAGATTTCAGTAATAACTGTATCATATAACGCTGTCGATGTAATAGAACGCACGATACAGTCCGTTGCAAGGCAACGGTATGACGACTATGAATACATTATCGTTGATGGGAATAGCAACGATGGAACCGTTGATGTAATAAAACGCAATACCGATAATATAACGAAATGGATGAGTGAACCCGACTGTGGTATATATAATGCCATGAACAAAGCCGTGAGAATGGCTTGTGGAGAATATTGTATATTTATGAATGCCGGCGATATGTTTGCTACTCCTTTGGCTATGAAAGCAGCTTCTTTATTTCTTGATGATGATTTCGATGTTGTTACAGGTAGGGAAATATCGACAAAGAGTGGAAAGGTTATAGGTTATGTTGTGCCACCGACTGAAGCCACATTAAGCCATTTTTATAAGACAAGTATCAGTCACCAGTCTTCATTTATAAAGAGGTCGTTGTTGTTGGAATGTCCGTACGATGAGGACTTGCGGCTAGTGAGCGACTGGAAATTTTGGTTAAAGACAATCGTGTTGGGTGGAAAAAGTTATCGTTCTATTGATGTGGACATATCTATATTCAATCATGACGGGGCGACTTTTAATTCATACGGATTAGGCAAAAAGGAACGTTTGCAAGTACTCGAAGAATTGCTGCCTGTGGCGGTAAGGATGGGTTATGACAGGACTGTCGCAACGAATATGGTTGCAAAATTATGGCTCCGCATTCAAAGCAAGATGAAGAAAATTATAAAGACTGCCGAGATAATGAAAAAGATGAAAACGGCAGGAGGATATTTCAATGTGATGGGAATAGATGGCATAGTTCCTGTTATTGGTCAATTATTATGTCTATTCGGTATTAGATGTGGTAAAATAATGACACAGAACTCGATAGCAAGATATATGAGTCGGAAATACCATGGATATATTGATAAAGCCTCTGAAATAGAGAAGGGAGGTTTGGGTTTTTATCCTATTTGGGTTTGTTGGTGGCAAGGAGAGCAGATGATGCCTTTAGTTCCCAAATTATGTTTGAAGCAGTTGAAAAAAAATGTGAATAACAGTCAGCGAATAGTTGTTCTTTCCGAGAAAAATTATAGAGACTATGTCGATTTACCTTCGTATGTTATTGAAAAACTAAATAAGGGTAAGATATCGATAACAAATTTTTCAGATGTACTTCGATATGCTTTATTGACAAAATATGGGGGACTTTGGATAGATTCAACTTGTTATACAACAGCTAACCTTCCAGACTTAAATAACATTCCGTATTATACTAGCAAACAGAGAAAGCACGATGACGCTACTTATATATCTCGTTATCGATGGGCTAGTTATTTGATGGGAGGCATGTCTAATCAGATTTTTGTGAATGAACGCAACCTCTTTTTTGAATATTTGGAGAAGGAAAATCGCTTTGTAGACTATCTATTAGTGGATTATTTTTTGAATCTAATTTATTCCCAAAGTGGGACCTGCAGAGAGATGATGGATAAATGCCCATATTATAATGAAAATATATTGGAAATGGCAAGTAAATTGAATGATGCATATAATGATACATTGTGGAATACCATTTTGTCTATGGATACTATCCATAAATTGAGTTGGAAGTTGAGATATGATATGTATGATAAGAATACTGGTGGAATGACGGTGTTTGGTAAGATTGTAGATTTAGCCTGAAATTATAAATATACGATGTTGGGAGTAGCATTATTGGTATTGTCTTTGTTACTATATTTTTCAAAGAAAGGTAGGTTAATGTCCTATTTCCTGTATGTAGGTTTTCTTCTAGACGGATATGGTATTTTGATTGATCCTTTATTGGGAGGTACAAAAAAATGGAGATTTGGCATTAGTCTACACTGTTTTGATATCAATATTAATGGTATTGAAAGATAGATATCACCTGCCTTTCAATGCCACGACTTGTTGGTTTGGTATATTTCTTGCTTTTTTAATGTGCAGTGCAGTCTTTTCTTATTTTCATTATGATATTCCTTTATTCTACATAATTCAAGGAGGCAGACTCTATTTGTTGATATTGAGTTTGCCGATATTAATTAATATAAGTACGGTTAATGCGAAAAAACTTATTCGTATATTTGCAATAATGACTATAGTCATAGGAATAGTGGATTTGATACAGATAATATTTCAAATCCCTATTCTTCCTACTTATGATTTAATGTTTGATTCCTCTACAGGTCTTTATCGTTTTTTTAATTATCCCAAGTTTACAGAATTTTTCCTGCTGATTTGTATTATTTGTCCACGTTATTATGGGAAATACACCAAATATGTGATGGTAATGCTTGTTGTATGCCTTTTAGGGACTCTAGGACGTTCTTTGATGTTGATAACGTTGATATCAGTTGTTCTAACTCTGTACTTCTTAGGAAAAACTACTAAAATAGTCAGGTATATTTTAATTATTTCATTTTTCACATTGCCATTTTTATCAATAGTTATAGATCGTTTTTCTGGAGATTCAAACACAATGGGGGATATTCAGTCGGTAGTAAGTGGAAATATAGAAATGGTTGACTATACATCAGAAAAAGAAGGAACATTCACATATCGTATAAGTTGGGTGCTCGAAAGATGGATCTATTTGGTAAATCGTCCTTTTGGAGAACAGTTCTTTGGATTGGGATTGATATCAGACAGTTCGGAACTATCGAAGAAAATGTATGATTTTGTTGTAAATATTATCTTTTATGAATCGAATATGGTTCAACAATTGAGAAGTCCAGATATTGCTTATGGTACAATGTTGGCGTATCTTGGATTTGGTGGGTCAGTTATTTATCTGATATTTTATTGGAAGATGATGATAGCTTTCTTTAGGAAAAGAACTGAGAATCCTTACTTCTTAGTCATTACAGTATTGATGATTACGGGGTTGGCTTTATCTTTATTCGGAGATTCTTTAAGTAATCCTTCTGCTTTTGCATTACATTATATCTTATTAGGTTTACTATTTAAAAATATCAACATACAAGATGAAAGCATTATTTATAACAGGAACCATTAATGATAATGGTGGAGGATGTGTTATTGCTAATCGCAATAAACAATTGCTATATCAATTGTTGGGCAAAACAAATGTAGAAATATTTAAAGTTCAGAGGAGACAGGAATCCTTAAAGTCTGTTATAGAACGATGTGCTTTCGCTTATGTAGTAGGGATGAATGGTGAAAATGTCAATTCTATTTTACGAAAAGCCGAGAATATGGATTTGGTATGGATTGATGGTTCATGTTATGGTACTATAGCTAAAGAATTAAAACAAAAAATTATAAGGGGCATATAGTGACATTTTTCATAATGTAGAAAAATTTTTTTGTAAGCGCTCTTTTGTGAAGCGTCTTTTATATCCTGTTTTATAATGGACCATTGATACGGTCGGAAACGAATGCTATTATGTATTCCGATGATATTGTGACATTAACAGAAAGGGATGCTGCTTATGTTAAAAGAGTCAATAATAGGTCGAAGGTTACAATTTTACCATCATCTATGGAAGACAAAATGGAAAATGTGAATGGATATGTGGCACAGACTTTACTTGTAAAGGTAAAATGTCCTCAATTACTTTTCGTTGGCAGTTATTTTTATGCCAATGTAAATGGATTGTCATGGTTTATAGAAAGAATACTTCCTCAAGTGAATGCAAAATTAATTGTGGTGGGTGCGAATATGGATAAGTTGTCATTCAAGAACAATGAAAAATTGGAAATACATGGATTTGTTGACGATTTAGGTGAATATTATCGTAATTGTGATGTTGTGATTGCTCCAATCTTTGAGGGAAGTGGAATGAAGACCAAGACAACTGAGGCATTAATGTGGGGTAAATACATTATAGGTACTAATGAGTCTTTTTGTGGTTTTGCCATTGATGACTCTATTGGCTTGATATGTCATACCGAAGATGATTTTGTGAAGGGTATAAACCGAATCTCAAATGAAGGAGTTTGTAGATTTAATGTTGCATCACGGAATTTATATTGCAAAAAATATTCAATAATTAGTTCTATGGAAATAATGAAGGGGATATTGTATGATGGTTAAAATGCTTTTAGGGTTGGTGAAAAATATATACTGTTGTTTGTCTATTATGGTTTTGCCCAATATCTTCCCAGTTCCTATTTACCTCTAATAGGAAGACTGTTTAATTTAATTAGAATATTGTGCGTGAAAGGGATTTTCAAAAAGTGTGGCAAAATTTCCACAATAGATAGGTGCGCATATTTGGGGAATGGATTTGATGTTGAAATTGGCGATTATAGTGGTATCGGTGCAAATTGTTTTTTACCTAATAATATTAAAATAGGTAAGTATGTTATGATGGCTCCTGAAGTGTTTATAGCAAAGAATAATCATCGATTTGACAAAACTGCTACTCCTATGTGTTTTCAAGGTGCTTCTGAAAATGGAATTACAATAATAGAGGATGATTGTTGGATTGGAAGAAGGGTGATCATGACTCCAGGTAGACATATAAAAAAAGGTTCCATTATAGCAACAGGTTCTGTTCTGACTAAAGATTTTGACGAGTATTCTATAATTGGTGGAAATCCTGCTAAGTTAATTAAGAAGAGAATATATAAAATGGAGGAAAAATGATAAATGTTTTAATGTGTGGCTCTGTTCTGTCTGTGAAGGGAGGGATGGTGTCAGTAGTCAAAAACTATCTTAATTATAAAGACTGGGAAGATGTGGATATAAGATATATTCCTACTCATATTAATGCAAATAAATATGTTTTGGTATTATATTTTATGTGGGCATATATTAAGATATTATGTTTGGCTTTAATAGGTAAGGTTGATATAGTGCATTTACATACGGCAGAACGTGGTAGTTTTTTCAGAAAAGCATTCTTAGTTCAAACATTTAATATTTTAGGTATTAAAACAGTGATGCATCATCATGCAGCAGAGTTTGAACTGTTTTATACAAGCCTTTCTGAAAGAAGAAAGAAATATGTTAGACATATCCTTGAATTGACTGATTTAAACATAGTATTGGGTGAAGAATTTGCCCAGTTATTGAGAAATAAAGCTTCCAAAGCTAAAGTAAAAGTTTTATATAATGCAGTTGGCACCTATTCTTATAATCCATATAATAAGGATGCGAGGAACATTCTTTTTCTTGGGGTGCTCTGTGAACGTAAAGGGGTATATAATTTGCTACAAGCTATAAAGCTACTAGATCCTCAAATAGATAAAACTATAAAGTTATATTTATGCGGAGATGGAGAAATGGAGAAAGTAAAGCAAATGATAAAAGAATTGGGTATTAGCCATCGCATCGCACATTTAGGCTGGATTGTGGGGGAACAGAAAAAACTTTTTATGGCCAATGCAATGGTTAATGTCCTACCTTCTTATAATGAAGGATTACCCATGACCATTCTTGAAACAATGGCTTATGGAATTCCTAATATTAGTACAAGCATAGCTTCTATTCCAGAAGTATTACATAATAATGACAACGGTTTTTTGGTAAAACCTGGTGATATTGATGCTTTAGCCGAAGTTCTGAAAAAAATTATAGAGAATAGTTCTTTGAGAGAAGAGTTTAGTCAAAAATCCTATCAACTAATAACTAAATCATTTTCTCTTGATAAAAATATAGAAATTTTAAAGAGCTATTATAAATCTCTCATTTAAATAAAACTGTTTTTTTATGAAAAAAGTAATGTTAGTTTTCGGCACACGTCCGGAAGCTATAAAAATGGCACCCTTAGTCAAGGAGTTTCAGTTACATGCTAATGAATTTGAAACCATTGTATGTGTAACAGGACAACATCGTGAAATGTTGGATCAGGTTCTTCAAATATTTGAAATTCAGCCGAATTATGATTTGAATATAATGAAGCAAGGACAAGACTTATATGATGTGACGGCTCGTGTTTTGATAGGTATGCGTGACATTCTTAAAATAGTTCAACCTGATGTGGTTTTGGTGCATGGAGATACAACAACTTCTACAGCCGCAGCTTTAGCTGCTTTCTATCAACAGATTCCAGTAGGGCATGTGGAGGCAGGTCTGCGTACACATAATATTTACAGTCCATGGCCGGAAGAAATGAATCGTTTGATTACCGGACGTATTGCCAGCTATAATTTCTCTCCGACTTCATTGAGTAAACAGAATTTATTGGATGAAGGTGTTTCAGAAGACAAAATAGCAATTACAGGTAATACCGTGATTGATGCACTTCATATAGTAGTGGATAAAATAAAGAATGATGGAGAACTGGATGCCTCTTTGGAAGATGTTTTAAAAAGAAGCGGTTATGATGTAGGGCGTCTAGTCAATGGCAAAAAGTTGGTTCTTATAACAGGACATCGGCGCGAGAATTTTGGTGATGGTTTTATTTCAATGTGTCAGGCAATAAAAGCATTAACGATAAAATACCCGGATGTGGACTTTGTTTATCCCATGCATCTGAATCCCAATGTCCGTAAACCGATTCATGAGGTTTTTGGCAAGAATCTGACAGGGTTGGGAAATATGTTCTTTATAGAACCATTGGAGTATCTTTCATTCGTCTATTTGATGGAAAAGTCCACAATTGTTCTTACTGATAGTGGTGGTATTCAGGAAGAAGCTCCGGGTCTTGGAAAGCCTGTTTTAGTGATGCGTAATACAACGGAGCGTCCGGAAGCATTGGAGGCAGGAACTGTGAAACTGGTGGGTACTGATTATGACAGAATAGTAACCGAAGTTTCATCATTGTTATCTAATAATGTTTATTACAGCCAAATGAGCAAGGCGGTTAATCCTTACGGCGATGGTAAAGCCTGTGAACGTATTGTAGATTTCTTAAAGGATAAATGAAATGAGAGCGATAAAAGTGGGTAATGTCAATGTATTTCCGTTTCGGGATATGCAGGAACTGATGGATTATACAGCCAATGACAAGAAACTGTTATTGTCTCTGAATGCAGAAATTATAATGAAAGCAGAAGGGGAAGTGGCTGATATAATTAATTCCAATATAGGATATGCGGATGGTTATGGAGCTATAAAAGCGATGTGTCGCAAGGGTGGAAAAGAATTAAAGCGGATTCCCGGTTGTGAATTGTGGCTTGAACTGATAAAGAGATATCATTCATCGAAAACTTTTTATTTGATAGGAAGTACGGAAGGTACAATATGTGCGACAGTAAAGAAATTGAAGGAGCAATATCCGGATATTCAGATTGTGGGATATCGTAATGGTTTTATCAGACAAGCCTCGGAAAAAAAATTGCCTTGTTGGATGACATGAAAAGCAAGAAACCTGATTTCGTTTTTGTAGCTATGGGCTTTCCGATGCAGGAATTATTGATGGATGAACTGTATAAGGTTCATGCGGCAACTTATTTGAACTTAGGTGGAAGTTTTGATGTATTTACGGGTAAAGTAAGCCGAGCTCCTAATGGATACAAATATGGGGATGGAATGGTTCTATCGTTTCATAACTCATCCTAGTCGTTATAAGCGCCAAATTGTGTATTTACAGTTTCTATGGGCTTATTATAGGAATAGATTATGATTAGAAGAAGGAAGAACGTGCAGAAAAGGCTTCTTTTAATCATCCTTTTTCTTATAGACAGTATTCTATATGTCTCTTCACAGGCACTATACGGTACAACGGGACTTCTTCATGCCCCCACTGCCGAGATGCAAAAAGACAAGACATTTATGGCGGGAGGGAATGTGTTACATCTTGTTCCGTTGCAGTATATCAGTAGTAATGAGATAAAATACACATTCAATTATTATCTGAACATAACCATCTTTCCTTGGCTTGAAGTGGGATATACCTGTACCATCAATTATGCAGAGCATGGTTCCACTTATTTTCCGGAACAGTCTTGGGGAAAGTACACCAATCAGGATCGTGCCTTCAATGCTCGCCTGCGGTTGTGGAAAGAAGGCTGGTGGAAGCCCTGGACTCCGCAGATAGTCCTTGGTTTGGACGATCCCACCTCGCATGAAGCATACGGTGGTGGGGCCATCAAGTTCGATGAGGACGGTATGCAGAACAATCATTTTACACGATATTATCTGGCGGCAACCAAGCATTTCTGTTTCACTGGGGTAGGGACGCTGGGTGTTCACGCTGCATACGTGGATTACCGTGCCTGCTGGTTCCCTCATTACAGAAGGCCTGCCGCGGGGGTGAATTTCAAATTCAATCTATTGCCGGAAGACAACCTGGCGGTGAAAGCTTTGAACGGGCTGGATCTGATGGCCGAATATGACGCCCGCACAGTGAACATCGGGGCGCACTACCAGCTTTGGAAAGACCACATCAACCTGATTGCCGAACTGAACAACGGGAAATACTTCTCTGGTGGCATTTACTTCAAAATCCATCTGAAATGATAAAAAAGATTATCCGATTAGGATCTCCGGAATAGATTTTACTCTACAACATTTTGAACATCGGATGTAAGGGAGATATTGTTGCAAGATTTATCGAGTCATATTTCATAGGCGTTAATTAATGAGAAACATTTTGGATATTATCATTATAAATTCTATATTCGCATAGAATTTATAACCGATATAATTATGGAAACTACAGTATTCAACCCCATACAGAGGCATTTGTTGGAAATGTTTTCTTACGATAAATCTCAGGAAGGTCTGGAAGAATTGAAAGAGGTGCTCTTTCAATATTATTCCAAACGGATGAATACAAAGTTGGATGAACTTTGGGATAAGGGAATTCTTGACCAGAAAAAGCTGGATGAAATAGCTGAAATGGATATCCATTCATTAAAATAACGTCAATGGCTAGCTGGTTCTTGGTACGAATTGTCTTATTCAAAGCATTCCTCAAAGGAGTCGTTACCATGTCTTGTGGCAATCCTTTGTGGACGGAAAGAACAAGCTCTGTGTATCCAATGAAATATTGGAGGAATATATAGAAATTCTGCAAAGACTTACCGACAATGAAACGGCGGAATATGTGGTGAAAACCATATTGAACAGTCCGTTTGTTGAATTGATAACTCCATTCTATCACTTTAATCTGATTACAGTCGATCCTGATGACAATAAGTTTGTGGATTGTGCCATTTCGGCCAATGCGCACTACATTGTTACCAACGACCATCATTATGATGTGCTGAAAGATATAGATTTTCCTAAAGTGAATATTGTAAATATTCAACAATTCTGTATTTATCTGTCACAGGAAAAATAATTTTTTAGGTAAAAAAGGAGGATTTATAGTTAGAAATATAAGTATAACAGATATGTATATGAGTGTATTGTCTTCACTGAGTGTAGATGAAAAGCTAGATTTAATTGCAAAACTGCCAAATTCCATCAGAAATACGTATACAAAGGAACAGGATATTGAAACAGAAGATCCTTTTGCTTGTTACGAAGGCGATTGGGGCGGAAATATGTCGGCTGAGGAATATGCAGATGATTTACGTAAATCACGTACCTTTACACGTACGGTAAATACTTGATAAATATGGATTTTCCAGCCATTTCTTGCCCGACTTGGCATAAAGCCATATAAGGAATGCTCCTGCCACTTTTAGCAACAATTGTAAAAGTCACACCATCTAACTGTGTCATAGATTACAGATTCTTTATCCACTTCTTCCCTGACGGTGTTTCGGTGTAAATCCAAAAAGCCGTTACCGGTATCGCTATTATTATTAGTCCTATCAATGCAACCATAATTATTATCTCTTTAAAATATTATTTCCAATCTTTGCAAATTCAAAAGCCACTAGTACTCCTACAACAACAAGTGCAATCATCAAATAGTTTGTATATAATTCATTCTGGAATAATGTAACCGGCAATCCTACGACCAGCACAGTATAAGTGACTTTACAAAGATCAAAGAAAAGACTGGCAAGTTTTTCACGCCTTACCTTATCTTTCTCTTTAACCTCTTTCCTCACTTCCTGTTGTTCACTCCAATTTCCCATAGCTTATATTCCATTAGCCTTTCCGCTTTACTGGAAGCGGTAAAATTGGATGCCGGACTTTACGGAAAAGGTGATGCGGCAAAGTTACCGATAAGGGGGAGAACTTTCAAACATTTCGGTATTAAAATAACTTGTTGGCAGAATTAAATATGCGCTAATTTAATTCCGGTAACAGATATGTATATGAGTGTATTGTCTTCACTCAGTGTAGATGAAAAACTGGATTTGATTGCAAAACTGACAAATTCCATCAGAAATACGTATACAAAGGAATAGAATATTGAAACAGAAGATCCTTTTGCTTGTTACGAAGGCGATTGGGGCGGAAATATGTCAGCTGAGGAATATGCAGATGATTTACGTAAGCCCTAATTTGAGGGTTTACCTTTCTTATATCCAACTGTTGCAAAGATAATAAAACAGCTATTCCGGGTGCAAAAACCGCCATAGAGGCAGTCTCCATACAGAGGCGCTCTATGGCGGTTTCCCGTTTCCCCACGTTTACCGGGAAAAATTCCCGTCTCCGGGAAGCCGGGAGGTTACTCTTCCATTTTGAGCTTGCCCAGTTCTTTCAGGATGTGCTCCATGGCTTCTTTGTAAACCTCCGGTTTCTCTTTTTCCAGCCATTTCATCAGTTTGAAGTAAGAATTTGGAGTCACAATCTTTCCGTCTCGAATTTTGGTGGCGGTGGACCGGCCTATCGCACCTTTGTCGTTCAAGTTGCTGGGGTTTAAATCGCTTCTTCGCACGGCATTACTGATGCAAGTGCTGATGATCTCAAATTTTTTTTCATGTTACTAAAAATTAAATTTATTAAATAATAATTTGTAAATAGCATAATCATAGCTACTTACAAAATGTCTCGGCAAAGATAGAAAATATTTATTAACAATTGCCTGTTTTTGTGAGCAACGCCCTATTTATATTTTGCGTTCCTTTGCGTTATATTTATACTAACACACAAAAGAAATGGATTATACAGAGCAGTTTATCCGGCTGAATTGCAGCTTGATGTCGGATTACAAAATGATGAAGCTGAATGCCGACATGAAATGCATGGGGCTGGGGTTGTATCTTGAAACGATATTGTTTCTGCGAAAACAGCAGGAATACAAACATGATTTTAACGAACTGGATTTGCTGGCCGATCAGTGGGGAGCTACCGTGGAAAATCTGCAACATCTTATTAAGGACTTCGATTTGTTTCTCATTACAGAGGACGGGTATTTCCGATGTCTGTATCTGGACGAGGTGATGGGATATCAGAGCAAACTTTCCGAGCAACGTGCCGCTGCCGGCAGTAAGGGAGGGAGAAGCAGTAAGAAAAGTACGGTGAAAGCATCTGCAAAAGCAACTACGTCTACAATAGGAAGGGGCAGAATCAACGAAGGGAAAAACGGTGATACGTCTTGCATGGATAATAACGGGGAAATCTACACGAAAAGTAATGATGCGCCCTGCGTGGATAATAACGGGGAAGCCTACCTGAAAAGTGGTGATGTACCCTGCGTGAATAATAACAAGGAAATCTACATGAAAAGCGATGATACGCCCTGCATGGATCGTAACGAGGAAATCTATACGAAAAGCGATGATACACCTTGCATGGATAATAACGGGGAAGTCTACATGAAAAGTAATGATGCACCCTGCGTGGATAATAACGGGGAAGCCTACCTGGAAAAGCGGTAATACGTCCTGCATGGATCGTAACGAGGAAATCTACACGAAAAGTAATGATGCGTCCTGCATGGATAATAACGGGGAAGCCTACCTGAAAAGCGATGATACATCTTGCATGGATAATAACAAGGAAGTCTACCTGAAAAGCAGTGGTGCACCCAGTATGGATAGCAAGGAGAGAATTTATATGGAAAGCAGGAATGTAGATAGTAACAAGACTGTCTGCATGGAGAGCAGCAAGCCAATCCATTCGGATTATAATAAGGAAATCTACAAGGAAAACAGCACGGAAAGCAACGTGAAAAGTAGTGCGGAAAGTATGAAAAATACGACTGCAAAAAATACAAATGAAAATTCAGTCAAAAATGTGATTCAAAGTGTTGATAATGAGCGATATGGAAAGGGATTGCAAGCAAGCTTTAAGCAAAACTTTATAAGAGAAGAAAAGAATAGAGGAGAGAAGAAAAACAACAATAACAAAGAAAAAGAAATAATTGCTGTTGCTGCTGTTGATAAACTTCCCCGATTTTCCGAATTGTCTGAAACGATACCCCGATGGGAACAATGCATCAATGAAGCTTTCATTACCCAGAGTTGGCTGGAGGCTGTGGGGATGATGTCAGGTTTGAAGGAACTCTTTTAAACAATCTTTCTTTTATTCGTGATCTGTTCAAGAAACATGTCGTGGCACAAGGAAACACAGGAGGAATCACTTCCGTGTCCGAAGCCGAAGCTTATTTCGCCAACTACATCCGCCGAGAAAGGCCCACCCGTCTTTTTCTGGAAGAAAAGCTGAAAGAAAGGAGCCGGATGCAAAATGAATCGACATCACTCTCGCCCTACGAAACGTACAATCCGCTGACCGGCGAACGTTCGTACTGCGGTGTGCCTCTTCCTGCCGGTGCACCACCGCGCCCCAACGGACGTGCCACCTGGGATAACCTGAAACAGAGCTGGATATGACGCGCGAAGAACATGCAGACTATGTGCGGTGGCTGAAAAGCCTGCCGCGCAGAAAGGACCATTTCCGTATGCCTTGTCCCGAATGTTCCGCAACGCGAAGCAATCCCAAAGATCCTTCGTTCAGTGTGCATATCACCCGTGAAGGGGGATGGGCGAAATGCTTCATTGTGATTTCGCCATAGCGTGGAACGAGGACGAGATGTGGAAAAGAGAACAGAAACAACAAGACCGGAAACGGCAGAAACAGCAGAAGGATGCATCGCAGCACCATAACACGTCGCAGCACCACGATGCAGCACCGCAGCAACGTAACACGGCGCAGCATCACGGTACAGCACCGCAGTACCATAACACGTCGCAGCACCACGATGCAGCATCGCAGCAACGTAACACGTCGCAGCACCACGATGCAGCATCGCAGCACCGTAACACGGCGCAACGCAAACCGCACATCCCCCTGCAACCGCCTGTACATTACATATGCCCGGTAATCAATAAAAACAAACAAATTATGAATGGAGAAATGATGGAATACATGGTCGGCAGACGAGGTATTCCGATGGACGTCCTGACAAGGATGAAGATAGAGGAACGCTTGGAATTCCTGCCGCAGACCGGCAAGGAAGAAGCCTGCATCTGCTTCCCTTACCTGGAGGACGGAGTAATGAAAAACATGAAATTCCGGGATGCCGCAAAGCATTTCAAGATGGTGAAAGGAGCCGAACTGATTCCTTGGAACATAGACGCCATAAAAGGGAAGGAAAAGTGCTACATCACCGAAGGCGAGATAGATGCCCTCAGCCTGATAGCCGCAGGACTGGAAGAGGTGGTGTCCGTACCCAACGGAGCCGGAGGCGCGAACCTTCAGTGGCTGGACCGCTTCGTGGAGTCGCACTTCGATGACAAGACGGAAATCATCCTGGCCATGGATACCGACAAGCGCGGAGTGGAGTTACGCGACGAACTGGTGCGCCGCCTGGGCGTGGACCGCTGCAAGGTGGTGGCCTGGGGGGAAGGCTGCAAGGATGCCAACGAGTATCTGTTGAAGTACGATCTTCCGAGGCTCCGCCAGCAGGTGGAGCAGGCGGCGGAAATCCCGTTGGAAGGAGTCTTCTGCCCCATGGACGAATGGGATACGCTGATGGATATTTATTACAACGGAATGCCGGAGGGAGCCGATACGGGACTGGATAATCTGGACCGGCTGATCAAGTTCGAGCGTGGTTTTGTGCTCACGGTCACAGGCGTTCCCGGCAGCGGAAAAAGCGAGTTTGTGGACGAAATTGCCATGCGCCTGCTCCTGCGCCACGATTGGAAGGTGGGCTATTTCAGCCCGGAGAATACCCCGCTGGCCTATCACTACCGCAAGCTGATACGCCGCGTGGTGGGCAAGCGTTTCGAACACAAGGGGATGCCGTTGCCGGAAGCCGGACAGGCCATCCGTTACCTGGCACAGAGTGTCTTTTCCATTATGCCGAAAGAGGACTTCTCGGTAGAGAGCGTGCTTCGCATTGCCGCCCAACTGGTGAGCCGGAAAGGAGTGAAGGTGCTGGTGGTGGACCCCTTCAACCGCTTCGAGCATCAGATTCCCGACTGGGAAACGGAAACGCAGTACATCAGCCGCATCTTCGACGAGTTCTCCAATTTTGCCGTGAAGCACAAGGTGTTGCTCATTCTGGTGGCGCACCCCACCAAGTTGCGCCGCGAACCGGGAAGCAAACGCTGGCCTGTGCCCACGCTGTATGATATCAACGGCTCGGCGGCCTTTTTCAACAAGACGGATTATGGAATGGTGGTAGACCGTAACGATGAGCTGGGGCAGGTGCTGGTGCGTGTGGCCAAGGTACGTTTCGACCATCTGGGCGGACCGGGAGATGCTTTTTTCGCCTTCAGCACTTACAACGGACGCTACACTCCTACCGAGGAGAGGACCTTGGATCATAATCCGCCCGAACCGAAGTGGGAGCATACCAATTTCCTGACAGAGAAGCTGAAGCCCGAACAGCAGGGCCTGGGGTTAATGAGGGGGAATGAAGAAGTTGAATGTTGCTGTTCCTGAATAACTCAAGGGATAGGAGAAGGGAGATATGTCAAAACAAAAAAGGACAGCCCCGAAAAGTTACAGATAGTAATTATAACACGTAAAAAGGGGCGTATCAAGCTCTGTATGGAGTAATGATACGACCCTTTCTTTAGTCTTTTAGGATGCTCAAATTTCAGATTATAAGTTCATGTTTTCAAAAACTGAGTTTTGACACTCGCCTTTTAGGTCTTGTAGTTACAGTCTGTAACTTCTCGGAGTAGTCATTTTATTTTGACATACCCCCTTTAAAAGTTGCTTACAAGTAGATCATGCTGCCGGCAGGCTTTACTGATTACTGGTCATTCCTCAGCGATCACTGGTCATTCCTCATTAGCCATTAAAATCCTCTCCACCGTTCCCGTTTTATCTCCTCGCACTGCCGTCGCTGCCATGCGGGCATTATTTTCTCCAGCTCTTTCAGTTTCCATCCCTTCATAAAGCGTATCTCGTCCTTTTCCTGCTCCGTGCACAGGCTGATGCGCAGCAGTTCGGGGTAGAGCACCTGTATATGGAAAATCTTGG
>ENA-OPYX01000733-OPYX01000733.1-human-gut-metagenome-genome-assembly--contig:-NODE-733-length-18934-cov-10.863934_pt1 | contig 18934 bp, 24 predicted proteins | sample MGYA00242639_ERZ504486 | MGnify/ENA primary metagenome ERZ504486 (study PRJEB26092, sample SAMD00036296) | human gut metagenome | host: Homo sapiens | study: EMG produced TPA metagenomics assembly of... | reverse complement strand
ATTTAGAAGATTTTTACCAGCATTAAAAAAGCATTCTGATTTTGAATATGTAGGAGTAGCATCACGAAATATTGAAAAAACAAAGCCTTTTATTGAAACATATGGTGGAATAGGTTTTGCAAGTTATGATGAACTTTTACAGGATACAAGTATTGATGCGGTATACATACCGCTACCTCCTGCACTTCATTTTGAATGGGGTAAAAAAGCTTTAGAAGCAAATAAGCATGTTTTGATGGAGAAACCTTTTTGTACAAATGAAAAAGATACAAAAATTTTAATAGACATAGCTAAAGAAAAAAAATTGGCTGTACATGAAAATTATATGTTTATGTACCATAAGCAATTAGCTAGAATCAAGGATATTATTGATTCAGGTAAGCTAGGGAAAATTAGATTGTATCGTATAGCGTTTAGTTTTCCAATGCGTAGCGCTAATGATTTTCGCTATGATAAAGCATTAGGCGGTGGTGCCTTACTTGATTGTGGTGGTTATACATTAAAATTAGCAAATTTCTTACTTGGTGATACAGCAAAAATCGTTTGTAGCAATTTAGTAAATGAAAACTTTGATGTAGATTTGTATGGTAGTGCTACTATTCAAAATGATGATGGTCTTGTAGCACAAATTTCTTTCGGTATGGATAATGCATATAAATGTGAATTAGAGGTTTTAGGAAGTAAAGCAATTTTAAAAGCACCAAGAGTTTTTACTGCACCAGATAATTTTGAAGTTATTTTGGAATGTATTGATAATAATGGCGTTGAAAAAATAAGTGTAGGAACTGATGATCAGTTTTACAATTCAATAAATCAATTTGATATATGTATTAATAATGTAGATGTGTTATATACAAATTATAATAAAATTTTATTGCAGAATAAATTAGTAGATACTTTATAAGAGGTGTTATTATGAATATTGAAGAATTAGCAATAAAAGGTGTATATATTTTATCACCAGCTGTACATGAAGATTATAGAGGATACTATATGGAGAGTTATTCGGCAAGAACTCTTCATGAATTAGGTATTGATACAGTCTTTGTACAAGATAATCATTTGTTATCAGCAAAGAAAGGGACTATAAGAGGAATTCATTTTCAAAACGCTCCAAAATCACAAGCAAAATTATTAAGATGTACTAAAGGTGCGATTATAAGTTATGCTGTTGATTTAAGGAAAAATTCACCAACATATCTACAGTATGTTAGTGCAGAATTAAATGAAGAAAATAAAAAACAAATTTATATACCAAAAGGCTTCGGACATTTATGTATATCTACGATGGATAATACAGAGGTACAATACAAGGTAGATGAATTTTGGGAACCATCATATGAAAGAGCAATAACATATGCAGATAAGACAATTAATTTAAAACTACCTGATTTACAAATAATTGTTTCAGAAAAAGATAAGAATGCAGATACTTTAGATACTTGTGATATTAACTTTATTTACGGAGAAAATTGCTAATGAAAAAAGTAATTGTTACGGGCGCTACTGGGTTTATTGGTAAAGCTTTAGTAAAAAGTTTATTGAAATCTAATTTTGAAGTTTGGGCAATTGCTAGATCGCCAAAGAAATTAGAAGATATTATATCTGAGCCAAATTTAAAAATTATACAGGCTGATTTTAATGAATTAATTAAATTAAAAGAGAAAATAAGTGATAAAAACTTTGAGTGTTTTTATCACTTTGCATGGGAAGGCTGTGGATATTCCTCAAATGACTATAATGTACAATATAAAAATATAAAATATTCCTGTGATGCAATAGAATTAGCTATTTCTTTAAATTGTCAAAAATTCTTTTTTCCAGAATCTAGTCATGAATATTTGAAAGATAAAGATGGTGTACTATCTAATATTTATGGTATTGCAAAAACCTGTGCTAAAAATATGTGCAAGGCTATTGCAAAAGAGAATAATATAATATATTTAGGTGGTATTTTTGCAAATGTTTTTGGCATAGGAGATTATTCAAATCGTTCAGCTAATACAATTATAAAAAAATTATTGGAAAATAAAGAAATAGATTTAATAGAAGGTCAGAATTTTCACGAGTGGACATATATTGACGATGCTATAGATGCTATTAATAAGATATGTGAAGAAGGAAAAGCAGGTAATTCTTATTTTATAGCAAGAAAAGATATGTATACATTTAGAGAAATTATATTAATTGCAAAAAAAGCATTATCATCAAAGTCTAAATTAAACTTTGGTTATTATGAAGAAAAAGAATGGATTCACTATTCAGAAATACAACGAAACTTGATTTTTAGGGATACTAGTTTTGTTATAAATGATAATTTAGAAGCACAGATTATCAATCATGCGAAATGGTTAAAAAATAATTAAGGAGTTATATCATATGAAGGGCATAATATTAGCAGGCGGATCGGGAACAAGGCTATATCCTATAACAAAATCTATATCAAAGCAGATTATTCCAATATATGATAAACCAATGATTTATTATCCGTTATCTGTATTGATGTTAGCAGGTATACGTGAAATATTGATAATCTCTACAGAGCGTGATTTACCAGCATATAAGGCTTTATTGGGTGATGGTAGTGATTATGGATTAAAATTAGAATATACTATTCAAGAACAGCCAAATGGACTAGCCGAAGCCTTTATTTTAGGAGAAAAATTTATTGGCAACGATAGTGTAGCACTAATTTTAGGAGATAATGTTTTTTATGGGAGACATTTTTCGGAGTCCTTAGAAAAAGCAGCATCACTTGATACAGGTGCTTTAATATTTGGTTATTATGTTTCTGATCCTACTGCTTTTGGTGTGGTAGAATTTGATAAAAATGGAAAGGTTTTATCTTTGGAAGAAAAACCAAAACATCCAAAATCTAATTATGCTATTCCTGGATTATATTTTTATGATAATGAAGTAGTAGAAATTGCTAAGAATGTTAAGCCATCAGCTCGTGGAGAGTTAGAAATTACTAGTGTAAATGAAGAATATTTGAAACGTGGAAAATTAAGAGCAGAGTTACTTGGTCGTGGAATGGCTTGGTTAGATACAGGTACACATGATGGACTTCTTGAAGCAGCTAATTATGTTTCCATAGTACAGCATCGTCAAGGAATGTATATTTCTTGTATTGAAGAAATTGCTTATCGTAAAGGATATATTTCTAAAGCGAAATTAGTAGAATTAGCTCAACCAATGCTTAAAACAGATTATGGTAAATATTTAATGCGTATAGCGGAGGAAGATTTATGAAGATTTTAGTAACTGGTGGGGCAGGTTTTATTGGCAGTAATTTTGTTTATTATGAATTAGCTAATTATCCTAATGATGAAATTATTTGCCTTGATGCTTTGACATATGCAGGGAATTTGGAAACTTTGGATTTTGCGATGAAAAATCCTAAATTTAAATTTGTTAAAGGTGATATTGCTGATAGAATTTTTGTTGATGAATTATTTGCAAGTGAAAAGCCTGATGTTGTAGTAAATTTTGCAGCAGAATCTCATGTGGATAGATCTATTGAAAATCCAGAAATATTTTTACAGACAAATGTAATTGGTACAAGTGTACTGATGGATGCTTGTCGTAAATATGATAATATTCGTTATCATCAAGTATCTACAGATGAAGTTTATGGAGATTTACCACTTGATAGACCAGATTTATTCTTTACGGAAACAACACCACTTCATACTTCTAGTCCATATTCAGCTTCCAAAGCTTCAGCAGATTTATTAGTGCAGGCATATTATCGTACTTATAAATTACCTGTAACGATTTCTCGCTGTTCTAATAACTATGGACCATATCACTTCCCTGAAAAATTAATTCCACTCATGATAGCAAATGCTTTAAATAATAAAAAATTACCAGTGTATGGTAAAGGCGAAAATGTACGTGATTGGCTCTATGTAGAAGACCATTGTTCTGCTATAGATTTAATTATTCGCAAAGGAAAAATTGGCGAAGTATATAATATTGGTGGTCATAATGAACGCACTAATTTAGAAGTTGTAAAAACAATTATTAAAGAGCTTGGTAAAAGTGAAGATTTAATTGAATTTGTAACAGATAGACCAGGTCATGATCGTAGATATGCTATTGATCCTACCAAAATTCATGATGAACTTGGTTGGCTTCCTGCTACTAAATTTGACGATGGAATTAAAAAGACTATTGAATGGTATTTGACACATAAATTTTGGTGGGAAAAAATCGTCAGTGGTGAATACAAAGATTACTATGATAAGATGTATAAAAATAGATAAATAAAAAGAGAGCTTAGGCTCTCTTTCTTTGTAAGGAGTGATTTTTAGTGAAGGTCTTAGTAACAGGTTATACAGGTCAGTTAGGTTTTGATGTAGTACGTGAATTGAAAGCTAGAAATATAGAATGTATTGGTACAACAAGAAAAGAGTTTTCTTTAACAGATATAGAAAAAATGCAAGCTTTTGTTAAAGCATATAAACCAGATGTAGTAATTCATTGTGCAGCTTATACAGCAGTAGATAAGGCAGAAGATGAAGTAGAACTTTGTGATCAAATAAATCATTTAGCAACTAAGGAATTAGCAAATGTATGTAAGGAAATTAATGCCAAGATGATTTATATTAGTACAGATTATGTATTTGCAGGTAGTGGCGAAGATTTTTATGAAGTAAATGATGAAAAAGCACCACAGAATGTTTATGGAAAATCTAAACTTGATGGAGAGTTAGCTGTACAAGAAATTTTAGATAAATATTTTATTGTGCGTATTTCTTGGGTATTTGGCAGTAACGGTAAGAATTTTATCAAGACTATGCTTAATTTAGCTAAAACTCATGATAAATTAACGGTAGTTAATGACCAAATAGGTTCACCAACTTACACAGTGGATTTAGCAAAATTACTTTGTGATATGGCATTGTCTGATAAATACGGTGTTTATCATGCTACAAATGAAGGTATATGTTCATGGTATGATTTTGCTTGTGAGATATTTAAACAATCTAATATAAAGATAAATATTGAACCAGTATCATCAACAGCATTTCCAACAAAAGCTAAACGACCACATAATTCAAGAATGAGTAAAAAATGTCTGGATGAAGCAGGCTTTAATAGATTACCAACATGGCAAAATGCTTTAACAAAATATTTAAAAGAAATAAATAAGTAGTAAAAAATCTCAAAGAAAATATTTTCTTTGAGATTTTTTAGTATATTAGATAATTCTATAATAAAAATAGGTTTTATTATAAATGTTGGGATATGAGAAAATTATTTTACTTCAATATTTATTTTTTTTTACTTTTCATTGTTTAAGAAAAGAATAATGTATTTAGAACAAAAAAGATAGGTAGATAAAAATCTACCTATCTAGATTTACTTCAACATTTGACAAAGAACTTGTTTTTTATTTATTTAGCATTTGTCTACAAACAGAACCTTGTTTATTACTACATTCTCGACACTGTGGGTATAAAAATTGTTTTTCTCCAAAGACAGAAGATGTGTAATTAACGCCTAATGATTGTGGTATTGTAATGTTTGTTGTTTGAAATAACCAACCACCATATTTAAATTCCCAAAATTGATGAGAATATCCTAATTCATGAGGTAGTTCTGTAAAAATACATGAAGGAGGTTGATGATCTGGAGTAAATTTTTCATCAGCTCTTGGACGTCGACCGCAAGTATGACAGCAAAAATAATTTCCTATTTGCGTAGCCATTAATCGATCAGTTTCTGTAGTTTTATGACTATCTGCAAAAAAACCTAATACAGCATATTTACCTGGAGTAATGTATTGCATATCATTTGAAGATATGGAAGAACTTTGCTTTGGTGGCAGACTAAATATTGAAAATTGTTGAAGCGATGGGAAATTCTGACCAGAAGGAGTATTAAGTCTAGGAAAATCAGCTGGCATATTAGTAGGATTCAAAGTGGGAAAATGTGGTTTCATTGAAAATGGAGGTTTTTTACCATACATAAAAAGCCCTCTTTCTATTTACTACCTTTAGTAGGAATGGGTTCAATTACTGAAGCAAATATAGTGCTTAATTTTGCCATACCTTCAGCAGGTGGTTGTTGAGAAGCTCTAGCATAAATATTGTATTTAGCAGATTGATCGGTACTTCTTGTATTTGAGGCAGATGTTGTTACACTACCACTTAATTGAGCATTAAATCCCCAGAAAGAAGCCCCAAATTGAGAGGAAGTAGAAGTGTCTTTACTACTTGTATCAACAACCTGTTCTTTTACTTCCATAGTAAATTGAACAGTGGCTTCGTCCATGGTAAAGGCAGGAACTGGTACAAGAGAAATTAAAGGTGCGGAAACTTCAATTTCTTGTTGACTAATATTACCTTCTCCGTCAGTGACAGGTCGATTTAATTTGAATTTAATAACGTTTGCTTCACCATCTTGCTTACCATCTTTGTAGGCTAATTTAAAAACATAATCTAAATAAACACGACAAAGTTCGGCTTGTCCTTTAGCAACTTCAATAATAGGGGTACATACTAAAAGACCTAAAGGTAATCCTGTAAATTGTTGTTTAATATCTGCCATGAGAGAAACTCCTTTCATTTATAAAAATTAAAATTGTTTAATAGCTTCTTGTTTGATACGTGCAATGCCTTCATTGGTAGTATCTTTTTTGAAGATGATTTCAATAGTTCCTTCATTTGTATTTGATTCGTTGTTATTTTGGTTTGAACCCACTTCGATATTGAGTAATTTATTATTGGAGATAAAATTTTTTATATTTAAAGAAACTTTAACTTCACTTAAATTTAGATTATTGTGGTTGAATAAAGTGATAATAGGGACATCTAAAATCTGTGTTGTATCATTTATTTTAAATGAAAATTGTTGTGTTTTAGGTACCAAGATAGAAGAATTTTCATCATTAGAATTATTTACATTTTTAAATTGATTAATAAATGTCAGATAATTAAACTGTTCAATTTTTTGCTGAGCCTCTTGCATTGATAGCCCAATTTGTGTAAATAATTCTGAAAGATTTATATTTGCCATAATATTACACCTATAAGTTTATTTTAAGAACTTGAATACTAAACTATCAGAGATATTATATTTTTGTTGAAGATGTGTTAAGTCATTACCAACCTCAATAATCATATGTCCAGGTTTATCCTTTAATGGAGACCATACAGCATAACGACCAATAATAACTTTATTTCCGTTAATAGTAGTAGTATTTTCTGTAGAAATATCGCTGATAAATACTTTTCCTTGTGTGAGCTCTTCTAAGGTCATTGTTTGCATAATAATACTTTGCTACTAAAAACATAGACAAAAATGTTTACGTTTGAGAAAATTTATTCTTCATCGTGTATGCTTTGGTTTTGGATAAATCCAACAACTACTCACATGTTCTAGTACACTTCAAAGACGTAAATTCACGACTAGCCATCGGTACACATATCAGTACTTTTGTTGTTAAGCTATCCGATATTTTTTAGCATCTCGCAAATTGAGCGAAGCATTGAAATCTCTATCTTTCCTATAACCACACTTAGGACAGATATATACACGGTCTTTAAGTTTCAAACCTTTATGAATATATCCGCAAGCATGGCAGGTTTTAGAACTTGGATAGAATTTATCAACGCGGATATTGCTAATTCGTTGATGAATTTTTTGTACCTTTAGCTTTTGCTTTTCTATGTTTGCAGAGGCTGTTGTAGCAGTTTTACCACCTTTCTTTTTCTTAAATTCATATTTACGGCTAAGATGTCTCTGCTCTCTTTCAAGCCGTTTTTCTAGTCTTTTTACTTTTGAACTTTTATTTATATTTTTGAATATTTTACCATTGCTTATAATTGCTAAATCTATACCAATGCCATCACTTATAGCTCGGTATGATGTTTCTAAATCTTTATTGTGCTTTGATTTTTCGTCAATATTCACCACTACAGATACATAGAACCTATTAGCTACATACGATGTTGTGCCATTAATTACAATAGCTCCTACCGGTAAATAATTAAACTTCTTTGTTATTTTGCTATACAGTATTATAGCATATATGAGCTTTTTTATCTATAAAATAGATTTTTAGGTTTATAGCTGATTATAAGTAAATATTATTTATAGTAAATATTGCAATCAAGTATCATATCATCTATTTGCTTATGATCTGTGTATTGCCATATCTTGCAAATACGATTAGGATATTCAAGTTTAAAGCTGTTTTCATGATAATATTGGGCAGACCAGATGGGAATATAATCTGCAAGTAGATTTAAGTCAATGATATTGGTGAGCCAATTATAGGAACTATATAGACCTACATAATTATAATTTAGTTCGTTTAGTCGATTGATGAAATTACCAATCATATAGGCTACATTGATATTGTTTTTGAGCATAGATTTATCTTCTGCATCATACCAGATGCCAAGTGGTGGATTTTGTCCATTGAGATATGTTTTGATTTGTTTATCTACCCAATTAGCTTCTGCTATAGCTTCATCAATTGTTGAAGCATGAGCATAATAATATATGCCATAGGGCAGATTATAAGTTACAGCATTATTTACATGTGAGATAAACATTTCATCTAGATGAGTGTACTCACCTATTTTGATGATAACGCCTTGAATATTATTTGCTTTTAGTTTTTGCCAATTGAGTTTTTCTTGCCAAGCTGAGATATCTACTACTTGAAAATTTTGCATAAGTAATCACTCCTTTAATGATTTACTTGCAGTTTAAATGAAGAAATTAAACCTTTTAAGCAAATTAGGGGAAATTTTTTGTTATTTTTATAAAAATTTACGATATGTCGAATACATTTTATTTTTATAAGAGTATAATATAGTTAATTTAAGAAAAAGCGAGATGATTATAATGCTACTTATAAAGGCAGTAGATTATAGGATTTTGGAATTGTGTAAGGCTTATAATTTGAGCATAAATGGCTTGGCAAATAAAGCAGGAATGCCACCTTCAACTGTGGCTAGCTTATTAAGTGAAAAAAGTCGTAATCCTACAGAAGATACTATTTTTAAAATTTGTATTGGTTTTGGTATGAGAATGGATAAATTTTACGCCTCAAATTTATTTGACCTTAAAAATATAAGTTTAGAAAATACTTCGCAGAAAATATATAAAGTTTAAATTCATAACTGCACATATAGCGAAAGGCAAACTATTATGTTTTTGGATAATAGTTTGCCTTTTTTATTTGCTAAGAAAAAATTTTTGATTTAGGGGTTGATTTTTGCAATCTAAGTTGCAAGTAAATAAGTGTAAGGAGTTGATAAGATGAATAAGAAACGGCGGCAAAAGATGTTATCAATTAAAGCTATGATGTATTTTTAAATTTTAAAATTAAGGAGTGATTTTTTATGGCAGATACACGTAAATTAACAATGGTATTTACTTTAGATAATGGAGACAATTTTAAATATAATTTGGCAGCTCCTAAAGATGAATTGACAAAGAGTGAAGTCGATGTGGTTATGCAGAAAATGATTGATACACAGGCTATTATCAAAAATAATCATAAAGCAACAGCGATTAAAGAAGCATATATCACAACTACTACACAAGATGTTTTAGCTTAAGTTTAATTTATAATTTTATAGTTCATTAGGAGGAATGTATTATGGCAGTTAAGAAAAACGCAGAATGTGAAATCATTATTAAAGTGGAAACAGGTACTACTTCTACAGGTAAAGCTAGCTATAGCAGTCGTAGTTTCGGTTATATCAATCCTTCTTTAGCAGAAGATGATATTTTAGATATCGGTCAAAAAATAGCGGGCTTACAAAAATATAATTTAGGTAGTGTAAATCGTCAGGACACAGCAGAAATAGCTGCGGAATAAGGAAAAAGGGGTGCGTGTCACCCCTTTTTCTTTTAAATTATTCTCTTGATGATAGAAAAAAGACGATTAGATGGAAAGACTATTAATAAAAGCTAAAGCTGGAGATAATTATGCTATACAGTTATTATTAAATAAGTATAAGAATTTATTAAATAGTGCTTCTAGACAACATCATTTAATATCTATTCAAGAAGAGGCATATGAAGAAGCCGTGATTAGTTTTTATCAGGCAATTAAAGATTTTAATGAGTCTTTAGGTGTGCCTTTTGCTGGTTACGCTAAAGTAAAAGTATATCAAGGTGTACATACTTTATTTCGTAGATATCTGCGTATTTGGCAAAATGAAGTATCGTTATCTGCTCAAATGAATACAGATGATGAAGATGAAGTAAAAGAATTTGGGGATTTATTGGCAGTAGATGAGGATTTAGCTGATAGTATTTCTTCTAGATTAGATATAATGAAGATTATTCATCAATTGCCACCTAAACAGTATGAAGTCTTTATCTTGGTAGTATTTAAGGGATTAAAATATAAACAAGTAGCAAAATTATTGCACATATCTGTACAAGCTGTAAGCAAAAATTATCGTAAAGCATTAGCTTTTATTAATAAATCTCTAGAGAAATAAAGAATTAAGGTGATAATATGGAATATATTTTTACGTATATAGCAAATTATGGTTTTCCTATGGTAGTGGCAAGTTTTTTGTTATTTCGCATGGATAAACATTTGGCTAATTTAGAAGAAGGTATAAGACATATGAATGAAACTTTAGCTAAACAGGTCAATCATTAATAAAAATAAAAACAGAGATTTTATTTATAATAAGTATAATAAACTGCATTTTTAAAAGTTGCTTTATATTTGACTTTTGAAAGTGCAGTTTAATTTTTTTACGATATTTTTCTGTGTTATAATATAGATGATGGAGGAATATTATCATGGAAAATTTTAATAGATTAAATGATTTATATTTTAAAAAACTTTTGGGGGATAAAAAAAGAAAGAATTTAACACTTAGTTTTTTAAATGGAGTTTTAAATAAAGATGATAAAAACTATTTTACAGATATAAGTTTTTTAGATAAAGATAATGAACCATTAACTTTAGATGGTAAATTATCTAAATTAGATATTAGAGCGGATTTAAATGATGGTACGCAAGTAGATATTGAGGTGCAAGTTTGTCCGTTTAAATTAATGGCTGAGCGTTCATTATATTATTGGTCAAAGATGTATTCAGAGCAATTAGAAAAAGGTGCTGAATATAAGAAATTAAAGAAGGCTATAGCTATAAATCTATTGGCATTTGATTATTTGGAAGATGAGCAAGAATGGCATAACATCTATAATCTATTAAATGTGAAATCTCATAAAAAACTTACGGACCATATAGAGATACATTTTTTAGAATTGCCCAAATTTACCTTAAAGGATATGCGAAAAATAAGAGTATCTGAAGCATGGCTTGCTTATTTTTCAGGGAAATATAGTAAAGAAGAATTGGAGGAAATAGCGATGACAACTCCAGCAATTAAAGAAGCAGTAGAATTTGAAGATACATTTTTACAGGATAAAATAGAACGTAGAGCATATGAACAGAGAGAAAAAGCTATAAGAGATTATTATTCCTATATGAATGCATTTAAAGAAGAAGGATTGCAACAGGGTTTAGAGCAGGGTTTACAGCAAGGATTACAGCAAGGCATGCAAAAAGGGCTATATCAACAAGCTATACAAACTGCAAAAAATATGTTAAAAGATAAAGTAGATATAAAGCTTATTTCTAAATATACTAATTTAAGTGTAGAAGAAATAAAAAAGATAAACGAAGAATAAAGCCTTAAATTTTGAGGAAATAGTAATGATAAGATTAGTAATTAAAAAATAAGACTTACAATAGGAATGAATAGGATAGCTAAAAATTAATAATAAAGAGAGATTTTCTTCATAGTTATAATTTGGTAAACTTTATAATCAATAGAGTTAATAATTTTATGAAGAAAATCTTTTTTTATGATATAATGATTTTTGATTGTATAAAATTGTCATAATTTAAAGTATTTTATTTATTTGAATAGATTATAGGGAGTAGATTGTTATGAAACGTATTCGCAAAGCTGTTATACCTGCTGCTGGTTTTGGTACTCGTTTTTTGCCAGCGACAAAAGCAACACCTAAAGAAATGTTACCAATAGTAGATAAGCCTACAATTCAGTACATAGTGGAAGAAGCTATCTCTAGTGGTATTGAAGATATTTTGATCATCAGTGGTCATGCTAAACGTGCAATTGAAGACCATTTTGATAGTGCACCAATTTTAGAAGCTGAATTAAAAGCTAAAGGTAAAACTAAATTATTGGAAATGGTACAGGAAACATCAGAAATCAATGTACATTACATTCGCCAAAAACATATGCGTGGTTTAGGTGATGCTATTTTATGTGCTAGAGCATTCATTGATAATGAACCATTTGCTGTATTATTAGGTGATGATATAGTTTATAATCCTGAAATGCCAGCTTTAAAACAGTTGATGGATATGTATAATCAAACAGGTGCTACTATTTTAGGTTGTCAACAAGTGCCAAAAGAAAAGGTTTCTTCTTATGGTATTGTAGCAGGCGTACCAACTATCAATGAACAATTGATGAAAGTTAATGACATGATTGAAAAACCAAGCATTGAAGAAGCTCCAAGTCAAATGGCAGTGCTTGGTAGATATATCATCACTCCAGATGTATTTGAAGTATTGCAAAATACTAAGCCAGGTAAAGGTGGAGAAATACAGTTGACAGATGCACTCAAAGTTATGGCAAAACGTGAAAATGTTTATGCTTATAATTTCACCGGCAAACGCTATGATGTAGGCGATAAATTAGGCTTTTTGAAAGCTACAGTAGAATTTGCTCTCCGTCGTGATGATTTATTTGGTGACTTTGCGGAATATCTCAAAACAATTGTAAAAGATTTATAATAATAATTATAATAAAAAAGGTGATACTTTTAGTATCACCTTTTATTTTATCTATATATTATATTTGTGATTAATTTTCTGGGATAGTTAGATTATCTTTAATTTGCGATACTTCGTTATTGATATCTAACATTATAGGAGCTTCAATAGCATAAATGCGATTTAAATTATTTACAATATCTTTATGCTCAATTTGATTGTAAGTTCCTTCGTTGATGATTACAATACTTTGACGAACAGTTTCATTTAATTTATAACTATAAACACGAGTTTTTTCCAAAATATTATAAACTAATGTATAATTGTTTTGTGATAATTCACTTGGCGGTAAAGCATCTTGTAATGAATTATTAAAAGCATTTGTTTCATCATATAATCTTTGCAATTGACTTAAAGCTTCAGTTGCAGATATGGATTGATTTTCATAATTAGAAATGATTTTGTGATAAACTGTAGCAAATCTATCTAGCTGATTGATATCTTCTTTATAATCATTGTACCATGTTATAAAATAAGGTTGTTCGTTTAAAATAGCCAAACGTTGCTCAGTGGAGATAGAATTTGAAGAAGATGGTATCACTAAAGAACTATAGACAGCTACAAAACAAAGTAAAATAATGCCACAAGGAATAATAAATATTCTCTTTGTAGGGTATTTTCTATCAGCTAAATAACTAGCAATAATGATAACAATCATAACAGCAATAGCTAGTAAAATATTCATAAAAAATTTTTTCCTCCTTATATTATAAGTTCATTTCTTTGATGGCAAAGAAACGAACCAAAGAAAGCCACCGCAGATAAAATTTAAGCTTTGAAAAAAATTATCATTTCATACAAAGCTTAAAACTCGCTACGCTCAGACAGTTAAGCAAAAACCGTATTCAATGATAATGTTTTTCAATAATCTTGCGATTACCGCTAAATTTTATAATGCGGAAAATATAACAAATTATTTAGCATTATTAAAAATAATACCGAATGTCCCTCACGTTAGCGAATTTTACGGTAGCCGTAGGCTATTGGAAAGGATAAAATTATGGCTATGGTTTTAGCTCTACTGTTTGAGCAAAGCGAGTTTAGAGCATTATAGACATAATTTTATAATTGACAAAGTAAAATTGATATCGGGAGGTAGAGTTCTTTTGTTACTTTTCTTGCTCATGAAAGAAAAGTAAGCAATATATTTATTTTAGCATATTTTTTTAGAAGATATGAAAATTAATTTTAGGATAGAGGTGTATGGTTTGACTTCAAGAAGAATTATGTATTATTTACAGGCTTTTAAAATTTTAGCACTAGGATATTGGCGTTCTGAACAAAAATGGAAAGCTTATGGTATTTTAGCTGTTGTTTTAATTTTAAATTTAGCTAGTGTATTTTTGACGGTATTGGTAAATGATTGGTATAAAGAATTTTGGGATGTTTTGCAAGCCTATGAATTTGATAGTTTTTGGTATTTAGTGGGCAAATTTTCCTTGATTGCCGCTATCTATATAGCGATTGGCGTTTATTCTGTGTATTTACAACAATTATTGCAGATAAAATGGCGTGAATGGCTCACTGATAAATATTTAGTTAGATGGATGGAAAATAGAGCTTATTATAAGTTGAAATTGATGGGAAAAGATATGGATAACCCAGATCAGCGTATTTCTGAGGATATTAATCAATTTGTAGCGTTGACTTTATCTTTGACGATTGGTCTTGTGCGTCAACTGATAACTTTGGTGGCATTTACTGTAATTTTATGGAATTTATCAGGAATTATCACTGTGCCTATTGGCAGTTATGAATTTACTATCTATGGCTATATGGTTTGGTTATCTTTGGTATATTCTATCGTTGGTACGTATCTCACTCATAAGGTGGGTAAGGCACTTATCAATTTAAATTATGAACAGCAAAAATATGAAGCTGATTTCCGTTTTGCGATGATGCGTGTCAGAGAAAATACAGAGTCGATTGCTTTTTATCGTGGTGAAAAGCCTGAGTTAGAAAATTTCTTGACTAGATTTAAGATTGTAATTGGCAATTTCCGCGATATTATGACTCGTCAAAAAATCTTAAACGGTTTTACAGCTGGTTATGGTCAATTGGCGATTATCATTCCATTATTATTGGCTGCACCGCGTTGGTTTGCTAAAGAGGTGCAAGTTGGTTGGATTATGCAAGTATCAAATGCTTTTGGACAAGTTCAAGGGGCAATGTCATATTTTGTAGATGCTTATACAACTATAGCACAGTGGTGCTCTGTAGTTCGCCGTTTAGATGGTTTCAATCGTCATGTCAGTGAAGCTTTGGATTTGAAATCTGATTTAATGATAGATAATGCTTCTAATATTAAAGTCGGTATAGAAAATGTAGATGTTTTCCTTCCTAATAAAAATAAAGATGTTTTAATCAAGAATTGTACAATTGATTTGATGAAGTATCAATCTTTATTGATCATGGGTGCTTCTGGTGTGGGTAAATCAACTCTTTTACGAACACTTGCAGGTCTTTGGTCTTATGCGAAAGGCAATGTTTATTTGCCAAAAGAAGAAGAATTTTTATTCTTACCACAAAGACCATATTTGCCACTTGGTAGCTTAAGACAGGCAATTTCTTATCCTGTAGTCGAAGAAGTAATCAGTGAAAAATATAGTGATGAAGAAATAAAAGAAATACTCATAGCTTGTAAGTTAGAAAATTTAGTAGATAAATTGGATATTGTTGATGATTGGAGTAGAATTTTATCTTTAGGTGAACAGCAAAGAATAGCTTTTGCGAGAATTTTATTATATAAACCTAAATTTGTATTTTTGGATGAAGCTACATCAGCACTTGATGAAACTTTAGAAGGAAATTTATATGATATGTTAAAAACATATTTACCAGATACGAGAATAATAAGTATTGCTCATCGTAGTAGTTTGATTTGCAAGCATCAGGCTATCTTAAAATTAAAAGAGAAAGGTTGTTGGGAAATTCATGAATAATCGAGAAGTTGAAATAAAAATGGAAATAAAAGATAAAGCTCAAGTAGAAAATATACGTAAATTCTTGCAAGAAAATGAAGGACAAAGACCACAAAGTATAGTGATGAAGGCTATTTATTACGATACGGAAGAAAAATTCTATCAAAAACATAAAATTGCCTATCGTGTACGACAAGAAAACAATTGTTTTGTAGCAACATATAAATCGGGAAAAGTAAACACACAGGGCGTTTTTGAACGTGTGGAAATTAATAAAAAAGTAACAAGCCTACAAGCAGATATAAGTGTTTTTTCGGATGTAGGTGAGATTTGGAATTTAATCAAAGAAACTAAAGGTAAGAAATTCATTCCGATTGTAATAACTGATTTTGTACGTGAATGTATAGATATAAATTGGTTTGCTTCAAAACTGGAAATAGCTTTAGATTGTGGATTTGTGCAGGGAAATGAAAGAAAATCTCCTATTTGTGAAGTAGAAATAGAATTAAAATCTGGACGAATGGAAGATTTATTATCTTTAAAAAATGAACTTAGTGAAAAATTTGATTTACAAATTTCTACCGTAAGTAAATATAAAAAATGGTCTAATTTTAGCAGAGCAAATTTAAAGCTCTGCTTTTTTTTTGAAATTTTTTAAAATTTTTTGGATTTAGCAGGATTTACAAAATTTATATAGAAATGTAATATCGTCAAATGAAAATGTAACGAATTTTATTTATTTGAGAAGTTTTTACTAGAAAAATGGGGTTGTGTAAATTTATTTAATCTAAATTTTATAAAATGTACGATAATTGTTAAGATTGTTAAGTTTTTATAAGTAATTTGTTATATTTGTGTAATTTTTAATAGTTTTTATAGATTAATTCCTGCATTTTTATCGAAATTGACAAGATGTGTAGACTATGTTTATTTTTTCAGGAGGTTTTATATTATGAGAAAAACAGAATGCTTAGCCATGATATTGGCTGGTGGTCAAGGGAGCAGATTAGGAGCTTTAACTAAGAATATAGCTAAACCAGCTGTACCATTTGGTGGAAAATATCGTATTATCGATTTCCCATTAAGTAACTGTGCAAATTCTGGTATTGAAACAGTAGGTGTACTTACTCAATATCGTCCACTAGAATTGCATACATACTTAGGTACTGGTGAAGCATGGAATCTTGACCGTAAAAATGGTGGTGTATATATTTTACCTCCATATGCTAGAGAAAAAGGTGCAGATTGGTATAAAGGTACAGCAGATGCAATTTATCAAAATATTAATTTTATCAATAAAGCTAATCCAGATTATGTATTAGTTTTGTCTGGTGACCATATTTATACTATGGATTATGCAAAAATGATTGAATTCCATAAAAAGAATAAAGCAGAAGCTACAATTGGTGTAATTAAAGTGCCAATGAAAGAAGCTTCTCGTTTTGGTATTATGAGCACAGATAAAGAAGGTCGTATTACTAAATTTGCCGAAAAACCTGCTAAACCAGAAAGCAATTTAGCTTCTATGGGTATTTATATCTTTAGCTGGAATTTCTTACGTGAATACTTAGAAAATGATGCTAAAGATGAAACTTCTAGCCATGATTTTGGTAAAAATATTATTCCAAAAATGTTAGCTGACCAAGCTAGATTATATTCCTATGCATTTGAAGGTTATTGGAAAGATGTAGGAACAATCGATAGCCTTTGGGAAGCAAACATGGATTTATTAAAAGAAAAACAACCATTTGAAATGAATGGTAAATGGAAAATTTATTCCGTGGATATGGCTATGCCACCTCACTATGTAGGACCAAAAGCTAAAATTAAAAATTCTCTTGTAAGCGAAGGTTCTATGATTTGCGGTGAAGTAAAAAATTCTGTTATATTCCCAGGTGTACGCATTGCTAAAGGTGCAAAAGTAAGCAATTCTGTAATTATGCCATTTGCAAAAATTGAAGCAGATGCTGTTGTTGAAAAAGCTATTGTAGCTCAAAACAGCAAAATTGAAGCAACTGCTCAAGTAGGTAGTGACGATGGCACTATTGTAGTAATTCCTGAAGGTGAAACTGTACGACCAATGGTTGTTTCCGATGCAACTGAAAATGTAAATGTGGGATAAAATAAGAGAGGGATATAATTATGAAAAATGTTCTCGGAATAATGGATTTATATGAAGACGATAAACAAATAAGAACACTTACAACAAAAAGACCTGTTGCAACATTACCTTTTGCAGGTCGTTATCGTTTATTAGACTTTGCTTTATCTAGCATGGTTAACTCTGGTATTACAAAAATTGGTATGATGATGCCAGCAAAATCTCGTTCTATCTTAGACCATCTTCGTTCTGGTAAAGACTGGGATTTAGCACGTCGTCATGATGGTTTATTCTATTTACCAGCTATAAAAATGGATAAAGATAGCCGTAATGGTAACTTACAGTCTTTCTATAGACATATGAGCTTTATCAGACAGTCTGAACAAGAATATGTATTAATCTGCAACAGCCGTTTTGTTTATAATATAGACTTTACTACAGCTCTTCGTTTCCATCAGAATACTAGTGCTGATATCACTATGGTTTACCATATTGAAAATAAAGAACGTCCAGATAATGCAACTATTTTACAGACTGGTGAAAATGGTCTTGTTACAGAAATTGCTAACCGTCCAGCTGTTTATGAAAATTCCAAAGTATTCATGGGTATTTATTTAATGTCCCGTAAAAAATTCATGGAAATCATATCTACAGCATATGAACGTGGTGGCTATGATTTCTTGATTGATGGTATTTTACGTCATCAGGATAATTTAAATATTTATGGCTTCCAACATGAAGGTTATGTATCTGAAATCTGCTCTACAAGTTCCTATTTCAAAACTAATATGGACTTGTTAGAACCAGAAATTTGGGAAGAATTATTCATGGGTTATAACCCAATCTATACAAGAGTTCGTGATGAAGCTCCTGTACAGTACAAAAAACAAGCAAAAGTTAATAATTCTTTAGTTGCAAAATGGTTGCGTAATTGAAGGTTCTGTAGAAAACAGTATCTTATTCCGTGGTGTTAAAATCGGAAAAAGGCGTTCAAGTTAAAAATAGCAGTAATCAATGCAGAAATTGTGAATTACAAGATGATGCTCT
>ENA-OPYX01000732-OPYX01000732.1-human-gut-metagenome-genome-assembly--contig:-NODE-732-length-18935-cov-4.645523_pt1 | contig 18935 bp, 17 predicted proteins | sample MGYA00242639_ERZ504486 | MGnify/ENA primary metagenome ERZ504486 (study PRJEB26092, sample SAMD00036296) | human gut metagenome | host: Homo sapiens | study: EMG produced TPA metagenomics assembly of... | reverse complement strand
TTCTGTTAAAAAACAGGAAGAACATTTCTGCTCTTCCTGCATTTGTATCGTCACTTTCACTGCTGTAATTTATTCTGTTTGTAATCAACTTTCCCCCTCACACGGGAATTTCAAAAAACTATTGAGGCTGTCGAAAATCGGCGTTTAAAATTTAAGTTTTCCACTTTGCATCCAAATTTTTACTTTCACAACAAACCATGCATTTTTTCTATACTGTTAAAATAAGTACAATAAAAAAAGAGTGACATACACATCGTATATGTCATCTCCTTATTCTTCTATTTCCCTAATTTTAAGTGTAATTCTTTGTAGTAACCGTTTTCCCTCCTCCCATATAAAATAGCTTCCTTGGTAATCGTCTACAATCCTCTGGATCGTCTCCATTCCAAACCCATGTTTTTCTTTTTCTGTTTTTGATGTTTTAAATGATGGGTTCAATTCCATAACAGAATCTTGAATTGTGTTGTCAATATCAATTTCTACCATACAGCCATCTCGTCCGATCACAATCTCGAGCTCACGTTCCCCCTTCACTTGGTCGCAAGCTTCAATTCCATTTTTCAAAAGATTATGTATCAAATTTCCCATATCTAAGCTATCAACTCCACTTACATTTCCTAATACTGCATAATGGAATCGAATATCTTTTTCTCTACATTCATGAATTGCCCTTATCAAAGCCGCATTTAATCCTTCATTCCCTGTTTCTTCTGGAATCTCCAGATAATCCTCCCACTCATCTGCTATCCTTTTTAAGCTTTCTTCTGCTTCTTTGTAAGCTTGTTTTCTTAATAACCCATAAACAACATTTACCTTTGCACTCATATCATGTCTCAGACGATTCGCCTCGCGCCCAAGCTGGAACAAATTATGAATTTGTTCCTCCTGCAGCTTTTGATTTTCTTTCTGATATTCATCTTCTATCTTTTCTATTCTATATTTTCCTATCAATTGATAAAACCCACCTAATAGGATAATAGCCAAGAAAATCCCGAATAATATCCATAAAGACAAATGATACCGTTCTTTTTGTCCTAATCCCCCGCATTCTAAGCGGAACATAAATAATATTAAAAAGAAAAAAATCAAAAAAGTAACTGCCATCAGCCAGTCTTCTGCTAAAATCTTTTTTTGTTTTCTCCTCTGGTATACTGCTAGTACTATTCTCCCCATTGAAAATCGCAAGGCTCCTGCTGACAGTGAAAAATACATATGTGCTTGACTCTCTGTTTTCAAAAGCTCTTCCAAACTTCCTCCCGAAAACATGCCCCATACAGCGAACATTACATATGCACTAATAAATGCCAACAGCACCCAAACAACACTTAGCAAAAAGAAATCCGATTTCCTGCCTTCTGCTGCCAAAAGACAATACACATATAAAACAACCCCATAACCAATGCCTAGTGCCCCCTCAAAGCTGGTATAATGATTTAATCCTGTAACCACAAAAAAATATGCGGTACAGCCCATCAAAAACAATACCGTACCGCAATAGCCACTATACTTTTGTTTCAATCCATGACTGATATACTCTAACGCAATCACTGACGACAATCCATTGATCAAATAATCTGTAATTTTAACACATCCTCCTTCCTCCTTTATAATTTTCTAATTGCTGTTTAATCTGTTTTCTTCTATTTTTACCAATATCTAATTCCATTCCATCCAGCAAACAAACAGTACGATTTCCAATTTCTTTTACGCATCTTGCATTTACCAGAAAATTTTTATGTATGCGAATAAAACCATATACAAGCAATTTTTCCTCTAGCGACTTTAAAGAGCCATAAATTTTGTGACACTCCTCATTTTTCGTATATATGAAGAGTGTATGACCTCTGCATTCTATATACAATACTTCATTTATACAGAACCAAATATCCTTTGATTTTTCTCCATCCTTACACCATATCTGAACTTTTGATTCCGTCTTAAGATACTTTTGAACAGCTTTTAGCATATCGCGTTCCATAAAACTTTTCCTTACAAACCACAACGGTGCATATTCATAAGAATCAAATACCATATTTTCATGGTTAGAAACAAAAATAATTTTTATTGCAGGATTAAAATCATATATCTGTTCTGCTAGTTCAAATCCATTGCACTCTGGCATTTCCAGATCCAAAAAAATCAGATTTACCATCTTTGTTCTACAATTTTCCAGCAGCTTTCTGCCGTCTTCTGAAATCATTGTGATTGTTTTTTCTTCTCCAAACAGCTTTAAACATTTACAAACTTCTTGTTGAATTCTAATCGCATCTTCCCGATTATCATCACATATTCCAATAACCATATCTTTCTCATACATCTACTCGTTTTCTTTCTGAGCATCAGGCTCAACGTACTGATCCTTTGCATATTTACAACATAAAAGTACTATCTGATTAAATGATAACCCCTCCTTTTCACTAACTTCCAAAATCCAATCATACAGAATAGGAGTAAATCGAATAGTTCTTGGAATATTAGGTTTTAACAAGGTTTTTTCTATTTCAAACATACCATTTATACCTCTCATGTTTCTATTTCATCACTATCTTTCTATACTATAACTATTTTAGGTTCTTTTTGTATATATACATAAGTGTAACCGTTTTAGGTTCTTTTATTATTCATAATTTGAATTCACAAAATTCAATACAGAATACAACTATTCTATATTCCGCAATCTTTTGTTTTGACCTAAAAGCCTTTCTTATAATTTACAAATATAGATTTCCAAAAAATATTTCTTTTTCACTTTTTAGTCTTTGGGTTAAAATGAACGTTCAAGGTGGTATCAGACTGATCTCCTCCCCAGTCCACCTAAAAAAGTCAGCGCTTTCGTTCCTGAATTTTTTCCCACTATAAACCATTTTCATTTCACTAACATTTATTCTATCTTCCACACATCTCTTCTTCCCTTCTTCCGCTCCACTCTCTGTACCTGTTCCACGAACCTCTTCATAATCAGATTGTTTCATTTGAGACTTCTTTGTTGTCTCTTCACAATAAGCCTTTTTACACTCAAATTGTTTCATCGAAACCGGCTCTGACTTCTCCTGTTCCTCTTCCTTCCATTCTTCTCCCACTTTCTTCGGAAAATATAGCGTATAAAGATTGGATGTCTGTCCTCCATTACTTTCTCGAAACCGGCTCTCTTTTGTCACATATCCTGATTCTACAAGTTCCTGCATAGCACGTTTCACTGTAGATACACTGATATGTAACTCTCTTGCAATCGTCCTCACCGCAGGAAAACATGTTTGCTCTTTATTTGCCCTGTCAATCAAATATAAAAGTACCTGCAATGCCCTATTTCTTAAATTGGACTGATATGCCAGTTTCTTCATCTCATACTGATTCATATATTTTCCCTCTTTCCTGTTTTCACTGCTTCACAATATCTTCTCTGCACCGCCGGGGAACTTACTCCCCAGCGATATATCTTTCAATGATAGTCCTAAAAATCTTTGCGTTGGGACTGCCATTCATGCAGTCCGGCTGGTATTCCAGGAAGAATACCTTATGATAGTCTGTCTGAAATGCCTCCACATAGGTATTCTGCAATGCTGATTCCACAAAAGGACACAGCACAAAGGCTGCTTTTGTTTCATACATCTCCAAAAGCTTCATGGTATGCACGATCTCATAGGGCTTTGTGCCGCAGACAAGAAGCAGGATATCTGCATCTGCATCCGGTCTGCCTGTTCCATAGTCCTCCAGCAGAAAGTGAAACCCTCCATGCGGTGTCTGTGTGCCATACCACATTTTTTCCAGACGATACCCCCCAGCTTCCTCATCCATCTCATAGGCATCTGACAAATAAGGAATGATGCCGCTGGCATTCTTCTCCACATAAGCCACACTTGCACCTGCGTTTCCAAGCCACGCGGTAAAACCCAACGCCATAGTAGTCGTGCCTATACGGCTCTGAGAACTTATCATGGCAATTCTCACTCCATCTGCCATGAAACGGTAACACTCTCCCTTCCTTTCCGTTTTTTTCTGCTCCTTTGGCGCATATCTCGTCATCCCCTGACTGCTTAGAGACTGCATGATTTCCTCCTGCATCCCTCTGATTTCCACATCTGTGACAATATTTCCCACTCCTGCATCCAGCAATGCCCTGCATAGCGGATCACTCTCTTTTAACCCCTCGCAGATGACCGTGATTCTGGCATTATACATGGTCAGAAATTCCTCTATGGCCTGGGCAAAGTCCCTGTCCTCATCCCCAAAGGCAATGCGGTCTAACACCAGCTCCGTGCAGTGTGAAAAATTCCGCATATCGTAAATAACAAACTGCTTCAACATAAAATTTCCCGTCATTTTCTTAATCGGCAGGGCATCCTCTTTCTCTGCCAGAAAGTCCAGCAGATTGGTGTGCTGCTGGGATGATAAATATAAAATCATTTCCTCTCGTCTCCTTTCTTGGGAAATATAGAGTCACTAAGGTGCTGTTCTTCAGCACCTTAGAAACTCTTTTCACAATAAATAGCCCAGAATGGTCCGCCTGCTCCTACCCGCTTTTTCGCTTCCTCCAAAATGAGGAACAACTCCCACTCCTGATTGCTCCGCTTCAGACTGGAAGGATCCGCCACCAGAACCTTTCCATCCGCAGTGATTCCCCGCAGCACTATGAAATGTCCGCTTTTTGTGAAATGTCCCTTTGACATAATGGCAACTACCAGCTTTCCCTCGGCAATGGCATCTGCCACATTCTCTCCGTCAAGGTTCATATCCACAGAAAGCCCCCAGTGTTCTGCAGCCTTTGGTATCAGACTGTGATAGGAACCTCCGCCCGGGCAGTAATAGCCGTTCTCATAGGACCACTGTGCCATCTCTACCGGATCCACGTTTGTGCCTGTCAGTGTAGATACCACAATACTCATGCTGGTAGGACCGCAGCCATGGGTGCCGATCTTGTCCTGTCCGTATGGTTCATCTGCCCAACGCCCGTCCAACTGATTGTAATAAATGACCTGCGTTTCTCCTTCCCTGCCAAGCAGAATATCCTCGTCATACTCCTGTCCGTCTGCCTCCCTGAAATCCCTCTCAAAGATACCGGAATCATTGTTATATCCATAGTCCTTCTGAAACCCATCCACGGCGGCAGCTTCATCCCCCACCAGCCATTCGGAGAGCGCTGAAAAGGGACTTGTGGCAAGATACATTGTAAGCGCCACCAATAGCAGAAGGAAAATGACAGGACCTAAGATAATCGCAAGCAGTCTGCTCCTGCTTTCCTTGTCTTTCGCGGCCTGTAAAAGCTGCCTCTGCCAACAGCTTCACTAAAATCGGATCTGCCATCTTTGCGCCTCCTTTCAAAAGGCGGACTTGTTATCGTCCGCCGCCTTTACCCATATAGTTGAATTTGTACTCCGGTATATCGAACTGGATATGAAGCCGCTTCGCTCCTGCCATAAACAAAGCGTGTCCCCTCTTTCTCGCCAAGAGAAGCTCCTGCTCCGCTTCCGTCAGGTCGTAAAGGTCTGCGGTCTCTTTCAGGTTCTTTCCATCCGTTCCCATCAAAATCTTATAACACGGGATGTCAAGCAATGCCTGCCCATACTGCTTGATGCTCTCATGCAGAAAGTCCACAAGGCTGTGGGAAATGATACCCAGTGCCGCCTCATACTTTCTGGCACGTTTCATCACATTTCTAAGATATACCAAGGACTGCGGTACTGATCGGTCGATCATCAGATATGCCTCGTCGCAGATCAGCAGCACACGTTCCTCCCTGTCACGGCTCATCTGCTCCCAGTCATAGGTCAGGATGTTAAAATACTGGGTACGCTTGATGTTATCCCCGGTTTCCTGCAAGGCATGGGTGTCCATGACAGTAAACCGGGAATTGCCGGAAACGGTAGTATGCCCGTTCCAGATAAAGCTGTCTGCTCCCTCTGCTATGTCGTACAGCAGCATGGCAAGGTCGGTGTAAACCTGATTTTCCTTTTCCGTTTTTGTCTTTTCCTGCACCAGTGCATAGAGGTCGGAAAAAATCGGGAAGTCCTGCGCTTTCAGCTTGGTAACATCCGTGTCCCATGTGATGTGAAACTTCTGGTACAGCTCCACCAGACATTTTTTTAAGACTGCTTTCTGCATATCCGTCAGGGACGGAATGTAAAGACTGAAGAAGATTTCCAGATTCTTCATGTGCAGGGCGAGGTCGTTCATGCCGTACCCTTCATCCCGGTACAGCCGAAGTTCCTCTATCTCGTCCTCGTCATCCCTCGGTGACGGTCTGACCTGAAGGGGATTAATCATTCCCTTGGAGCCGCCTACTGCGTTAATCCAGTCCCCGTTTAAGTTCTGACATAAATCCCTGTAGTCGGCTAAGTCGGGGCGGTTACCCGCCCTTTCTCGCCTAAGAACCGTACGTGAGCGTTTCCACTCATACGGCTCAAGCATTTCATCACTCTTTCGAGCGGCTCTCAAGATAGATTCTTTGGCAGTCGGCGTGAACATACGCCATATTTGCCACTTCCTCCTTGCCACCGCAGGATTTTGGTAGTTTAAAGAAAATTTCCCTCTCGTCCGAAATATCCAGTGGCATTCCACAGTGATAGCAACAGCCATTTTGATTCTTCCAGATTAGTTTGAATCTTCCTGAAAGTTTCTTCATTCCCTGATTAAACTTGCGTTGTTTGAAATACTCCGTATCAAGGAATGGGTTGGCTGCTTCCCTTACTTTTGTGTGTCGGACAATCGGCGTATGGTCTACCCGTATCAGCTCCTTTGTGTCCGTAGCGAACACCCAGTTTCGGTTTTCCCTGCGATGCCAATACCTCGTGGAAATCCACCATTGCCCTTTCTTCGGATGCCGTCTTTTCGCCCATCTCCACAATAATTCATAGAGGATATAGTCCAGATGTGCAAATGCTTCGCTTGCCACTACGGACTGGTGGTAATTCGTCCATCCTCGGATTTGTTGATTCAGTTTCATAATCAGCACATCCTGATTCCATGCTTTTCCACGTTTCAATATCGTATCAGATAAATTCCTCACGATTGCCTGTATGGATTTCTTTGACGGCTTCACAATCAGCTTTCCTTTAAACTTCGGAATGTCCAGCCTAACATATCGAATCCGTCATTGATGTGGGTGACTACCGTTTTCTCATCAGATAATTCCAAGCCTCTTGTTTCAGGAAGTCTTTATCAATTCTCTTGCTTCCAAAGCGATTTCCTCTGTTGCCGCTGTGACGACAAAATCATCAGCGTAACGCACCAGATTGACCTTGTGGGCGTTTTTGAACCGATAGTCCACCTTCCCAAGCCTGTTGGTATGGAATCTGTCTGACAATACTTTCTGCATACCGTCCAATGCCATGTTTGCAAGAATCGGCGAAATGACACCGCCCTGCGGAGTGCCGTCCTCTGTCGGGAACAGCTCCCCTTTAAAGATAAATCCCGCTTTCAGAAACTGTTTCAGAATAGATTTGTCCATGGGGATATTTTCCACTAACCATTCATGGCTGATGTTGTCAAAACAGCCTTTAATGTCGCCCTCTAAGACCCATTCGGGCGATACCTTGCGTGACAATGCCGTGAAAATATATTCGCAAGCGTCCTGACAGCAACGCCCCTTTCTGAAACCAAACGATTTCGTGTCGGCAGTTGTTTCTGCCACTGGTTCTAATGCAAGAGCGTACAATGCCTGCATTGCCCTGTCATACATAGTTGGAATCCCTAACGGACGTTTCTTTTCTTGTCTTTCTTCTCGATATAGACACGCCGTAACGGTTTTGCTTTATAGCCTTTGTCTGTCAATGTCATGACAGCCCTCATCTTCATTGCAGGTGTTGACCAGATTTCTCCGTCCACCCCTGCGGTTTTCTTTCCTTTGTTCGTGGTCACACGCCTTACGGCGAGTGCTTTTGCATAGAACGAATGCGTCAATAAATACTGAAGCCGCTTCACTGTGTTCCATTTCTTTTCCTGAGTTGCCTTGACAATCCTGACTTGCAGCCTATTAACTTCCTGCTCCGCTTTCTTCCAGTCAATAGTTTTCCACTGCATAGAAAGCTGTTTGCTGTCCGATAATCTCTCAGAAACTGGCGTTTCCGTCGTTGAATTATTACCGTTCATAGGTTTACCTCCATTCCTTGTCATGAAATACCGTGGGATAAGTCTGCACCCTTTCGGGTCAGGGCAAATCTTGAACCCCTATGCCCCGCCATTACAGCAGAGCCATTCGCTTTTTATCCCGTTCCTCTACCCTCTGTGCCATTTATCCACCTTACGGCTTCAATACCTTAGATATAAGGAACACATAGGGCTTACCAAGTTCCGCATAATAAATAATTGTGAATGCCTTAGACGCCATCTTTGAGCCGGGAGGAATCATGTCCATTTGTTACGGCGTTGCGAAAGCCGCCGCAACCACCTCCGCACCTTTTGGTGTAAGTGTATCAGCCTTATTTCACTTATTCCCTGTAACGACTCTTACAATGGTTCACTTTACGTTCGTCATAGCACTCTTATCCTAACAGTACGCCCGACTTAGGCTGTCAGGTTTCCCATATTGTCCCACAAGCTTCCCACCTGAACGTTACCATTCACGCAGATTGTGGTAGAATTACCCCAAATGGATAGGGTAGCTGACGACCAGCAATTTATTATGCGACTTCTTGTCGCACTTCCGATTCCGGATCAATGACGATAATGCGTGTCCCTTTCATATACTCGGATAACAGGATGTGCTTGATTGCCGTGGACTTTCCCACGCCGGAATTACCCATGACACAAAAGTTGCTGTTGGTCCTGTCCCCACCACGCTTCCATGTGTCTACAATTACCAGACCGCCACTAGTATCTTTGGCAAAGTAATAGCCCTCCCCGTCATTGAATCCGCTGCTGGCAAAGGGAAATCCGCCCACAAAGGTGGAAAAGGGAACGACTTTTTGCAGGATGCTCTCCATCTTGGCATGATTCGGAAATGTGGGCGATAAGTGCATAAAAGCCTCTTTCTGCAAATTTGGAATTGCCCGCATCTTGCATTTCATTACACTGGCTACGCTCTCCGCACGGCGGCAGGCTTTCTTGAACTCTTTTTCCTCCCTCGCTACGGGCATAACCTCCACACTCATCAGCCCGACTGTCTCGCCCTCCCTGTCAATCTGCATGATGATCTTCTCTCCATCCTCTGCGGCCTTTTCTGCCCGCTGTCTTGACAGGGGATCCTTTGCTCCGTCCGCAAGCCCTCTCTGCTGTACCACACTTCTTGATATGGCATTGATAAGTGTTCCGTTATCCACCGGCTTGAAGCCAATAGATACTAAGGTGCTTGGAATGTTCGTCAGCTTTGAAAGCCACTCCACATCCACTTTCTGTGGATACCGGATGATACCGTAAGCCTTTCCGATGTTCTCCCCGATGGAAAGACGGTTCTTTTCAAAAGACAGCCCCATAGGCGTCACTACGTTCAACAGGGCACTATTTACCGGTGCCTGTTCCACCGTCTGCGCTGCATGTCTCATTACATCACTCCCTTCAGCACTGGTATACTTGCCGCCGTTTCCGCATCCTCCAGATGGGTATAGGACGGATTGTTTACAAGGTTAATCAGCCTGACGATCTCTTTTTCCGTCAATATGTCGCAGGTCACGCCGCCAGTTGCGAATTTCTCGCAAAGCAAAGATGCCCGTTTCAGCAGGTCACGCTCAATCCCCTCCTCCTGCTTCTCCCACAATGCGATATAAAACTGTCTTTCCACAATCTCTCCAGACAAGGCAAAGCCGCCCATCTGCAAGATTTCCTGACGAAGCAGCTCTTTTCTTTTGTCCTCCGCTTCCTTTAACATCTCGCTCATCTCCGTTATCAGCGGGGAAATATCCACCGGACGGGATAACGCCATGAACTTGAACTGGTACTGGATGTCGGAAAGCTCTGCTGTCAGTGTCTTAATTAGCACATTCTTTTCCGACTTGCTGTATAAGTCGATACTGATAGCATGGATCCGCAGATAGATAAATACCATCCCGCCACGGGTATACAGGTACTTATCCCGAATGTCCTTGACATTGATGAACTGCTGTGCTGTCTGCATGGCCGTACTGCCTGCATCCGTCTGCGGGGTTTTTTTACTGGTTTTCAAAAATAAAAGCAAAATGCCGCCACCTATCAAGGTGACGGCAAGCATGATAATGGGAAATAAAAGACTTTCCATTTCTTCCTCCGATTTCTATTTAATTTAATGGCCGCACATGCCAGTCTGAAAACAGATTGTCATGGATCGTCAGGGTGTCGTTCAAGTGCATCTGCAGCATCCCCGCTGGTGTCCATGCGTCAATGACCTGTGCATATACGGTATAGTTCCCGTCCGGGAACCAGACCGGTGTAAAATGTGTTCTTCTGTTATAGGTACTGTATTCATTCCTCTGAAACTCAAACTGTGCAGGATATCCCGGACTTGTCGGCTCCAGCAGCCTCCAGTAATCGGTATAGTGAAATTCCGGGAAATAGGCTACACAGGTCTGTACCTGCGTGATATGGCTTGCAGGGGCACCGGAACGCATATCCGCCGTGGCTGTCATGTTGATGCCATAGCCTGATTTCAACGTGCTTCCTGATGCAGTGGGGTTCTTTTCATCCGGAGTGATACGCATGGCTGCGGACAAGGATGCCGAATAGGTGTCTAAGGCATAATCATACCAGCCCTGATCCTCCCACTCTCCATTGTCTACCCAATGCCCATGACCGGAAGTACAGCCCGCCGGACAACTGGAGCTATGGCTTCCACTCTCCCAGTCCCAGTCAGATACCCATACCCAGTTAGTGTGCCACCAGCACCTCCAGATACCCCAGCTTAGGCTCGTCACATTCTGCCCTGCTGGTAAGGACGGTCTGCTGTAACCATTGTAACGGTCATCTGCCATGGGATCCGGTGTCGGGTTCTCATTTAAGTCCACCACGTTTGCCCGGATGGTGGTAGTCGCAAGGCTTCCCTTATTGGTGGATATGTTTATGGTAATTTCACAGGGTTCGGACGGCGTGTGCCATTTTACCCACACAAGCTGACTCCCATTTTCCGGGATAACCACACCGGACATCTGATAGCTCCTGCCGCCTATGGAAAAGGTCACGGTTGCCTTGGCATCGTTGTTGATCTCATCCGTAGTTGACAGCGTTGTGGAAGTAATCACATCCGTATCAATCCGGTATACTGCATCGTACTCCGCTTCCGTGGGCGGTGCGCCCTTGTAGATGATGATACCGATACCCAGCGTCTGTATCATTTCATCCGTTGACCTTGCCGTAGTCTTTGAGCCGGTATAAGCTGGAAAACCTAAATCTGCCTTCTCCAAAAACAATGCAAGAGCCAGGTTCTTCATGACTACTGTGGGAAAATGTGTGCCTAAATCGCCGCCCACCATCCGGTTATAAAGCCCGGCCTCGGTGGTCGTCATGGCAAAATAAAGATTGTTATAGATTAGATAGATAACCGGTTCGATCACCAGTTTATAGGAACCATTTGTAAGTGTTACCACATCTATGCCCGCCTTTCCTGCTACCATGGATGCCGCCCCTTCCGAACAGAAGTACCTCTTGATCTGTGCGATACTCGCCTTACTACTATTGCTGGATATAATTTGGGGCATGGGGTTATCAGGTGTATAGTAAGTATAGCCCGATGTCTGTAATGTCAACGCTGCTCCATTGCGGTACTGCATCTTGCTGACTTTTCCAAAACTGAACATATTGCCTGCAACAGACGACAGGTTCTTATTGGAAAAATCCATGGGTCCCGCCACAATCCCGCCGGCCTCTGCATCTACCACCGTTACACGCACCCCCTGATAAGAGTTGCCCGGCCAGTTATAGGCTTTCGTTCCCTGATTCAGTCCCCCTCCACCACCATCCACGTTTCCGCTTCCCTCTGCATAGGCGGTCAACGTACCTGACAGCAGCATGATAAGTGTCAGGAATACTACCATAAATGTTTTTTTCAAATTTTTTCCTCCCAAGTTTTTTAACTGCAAAAATTCCCAGCGAGATAACCTCACTGGGAACTTGTAATAAGCGTTTAAAACAATTTATAAAAATAGATATAAGATTATAAATTTACATATGTCTATGCTCGATTTTGTCGGTAATAGAACCGTCTTTGTTAATTTTTCTTGTTGCTTTGACTGTAGAACCGTCTGACTGTTTAAAAATCTTGGTAACACGCGCTGTTTGCTTTCCCCCATACGTTTCCACTTTATCTGGTTTGGTTGTTGGTACTATCGGCATGGTATTGTTTTTCTTAACTATATCTCCCATTTATTCATCCTCTTGTTTATTATGACGTAAAAGTATACTTAGTTATTTCGTTATACCATGTTACGTCACAACGTGTCAAGACACTTTCCCGCCGAATAAACAGAAAAAGATCATGACCTGCACCATACTCCCAAATATAATCCTTACTCTGTTTAATTCATGTCACCAATCTGCTTGTTCCAGTCTCCCTCAGAACCTGCGGACTCTCCCTGCGGTGCACCCGGCTGGTCTACATATCCATAGCCCGGAACAAATACCTGCCCGCTGTCGTTGGTGCTACCCCCTGCCGGTTCTTCCGGCTTCTGTTCCGGTTTCGTCACCTCCGGCTCATACTGGGGCGGCTGCTCCGGATTCTCGGCTGCATCCGTATCCTTGACCTCCGGTTTCTCTGCCGGGGGCTGAGCATCCTCCTTGATCTGGGACTTCCCACTGTCATCCCCACCCTGTTCACTTCCTGTATGGATGTCTACTGTTTCCGACTCACTGCTTTCCGGCTGCTCGGTTCCCTGTCCGCTGCTTTCGGCTGCTTCCGACTTGGTTTCTTCCAAAGCCTCTGTCTCCTTTGTCATATCAATTTCAGGAACAGTCACTTCCATCTGCTCGGTGGTCTGCTTCACAGGCTCCTTTTCCGGCTCTTTCGGTGTTCCAATCCTTATCAGATAAAAACACAACCCTCCTGCAAGGCATACCGCCACTGCCGCAAGTATAAAAATTACCAGTTTCTTTTTCTTGTCATATTCTTTTTTCATCGAAAAGACCTCACTTTCCATAAAATCACTTTTACGGCAAATGCTGTCCTATTTTTATCCAACTCCATCATACAATAGACTTTTGAATGCGTCCAGACATTTCCCGGCAGATCAGAAACTTTTTCTTCAATCTACCATAATGCCTGCACTCCTGTCTATTGTTTTTCAAAACTTGGGCATATAGGCAGCTTTTGCTCTGATCGTCATACGGACAGGCGGCAGAGCCTCCCATCCGAAAGATAAAGGTATCTCCAACTGCACCGAAACATCCGCTTCAAAATTCTGGCTGGCGTTACCCGGTGCAAAGGGTGCATTGCTGATTGATACATTCAAATCCGTTACCCGGTATTCATATCCATTTCCCTGCCATTTCACATGATACGCTCCATCAGGGTTCGTACCAAGCAGGCGGTCAAGCCGGGTATACACATCTCCGTAATCCAGTGTTTCCTCCCAGCAGTCCCCTGTCATAAAGTAGCCGCCACTGTACCCCTCCCTGAGTCCGTCATAGACCTCATTATAGTTGGTGGTCGCCACGGATATAACGGATTCCTGCAAGGCATTCCGTACCCCATAGGCGATAATGGAGAGCCGGAAGAACTCTGCCAGCACACACAACGCAATCAGCAATGCCAGCACCAACGCCACCGTAAGCGGATAGGACATACCTTTTTTATCCATTACCAGTTTTCTTATTTTTCTCATTCTCTTGCCTCTCATCTGCGAAGAACGGCTCTGCCATTCTTCCAGAAATGATTTAGTTTCTCTTAGGCAGCGTTCTTTGATGCCTTAGAGAAACTTCATTTCTTGGTCACTTATAATAGACTTCACTCTTTCCGCTTGCCCTCGCTTTCAGTTCAATGGGAAAGGAACCAAACACAAAGAAACCGATATCCACCCTCTGCGTCAGTGTCACTTGAATGTCTCCGTTTAACTGCACCTTATTCCCGCTGTAATAATCACAGTCCCACTGTATCTGCGGATCAAGTCCCGTTTCCTGCTTTAACTGTGCAATCCTGCCGGACACATCCGTACTCCCCACGATTTCTGCCTGTCTGACAATCTCATCCGCAAAGGAGTCAAGCTGCTGTTTCTTCATAAAGACCGGAAACAGTGTCATGGCAAGAGCCACTACCAGCATCAGACAAAAGATCCCGATTGCAACATCAATGTACCCCTCTCCCCTGCGGTTTCGGCACACATCTCTTATTCTTCTTTTCATGTCTGCTCCTCCTAAAACATTCCCGACATTGTTCCGAGTATCTGATAACCCATAACTCCCATGTAAATCAGAAGCATACAGGCCAGCAGTAAAAAGGAATACCTTCTGATTTTCGGCGGCCGCTCCATGGCAAGCCGTTTCAGCCTCTGCACTTCAAGCTGCTTCATATCATGGGACAGCATACGGAAGAAGGTCACGCCGTCATCTCCCCGGATGCACCCGATTAATCCCCTTACCACATCAGAAAGCATAGCACTCGATACCCTTGCTTCCAGTCTGGTAAGTGCCGCTTCGTAGTTACCCGTCCTCATATCAGCCGTAGTAATGGCAAGTTCATTCCTTAGTGCCGGGCCTGCATTCTTCTGGTAAGTCTCCAGCATGGAAAGGATGTCACGGCTTGCCATCAGCTCCTGCGTAATGGTCGCTACAAACCTCGGCAGTTCAAACTCGATTTCTTCTCTACGCTTTTTTACCATTTTTTCCGCTTTCCCGCTCTCGGAAAAAAATGTCCCTATCCCCAAAACCAGAAAGACAGGAAATAAAAGCGGAACCGTTAGCAGACAGGGTATGATACAAACAAATATCAGCCCTGCCTTTACATAGGCCTGCGCCATATACAGTTCCGGTGTCATTGGAATTTCTGCGGAACGAAGCGTTGCCGCCAGCTTACGCTTTTTATACTCATCCATGGGCAGGAAGCGGGCGATTTTGCCGGATAATTCCATGATAAAGGCATCCGAACTTCTCGCCTGTTTCTTCTGCTTTTTCCCCACGGTCAGGATTGCCCGGCTGGTGCGGTAAGTGGGTACTTTAAAGACTTCCGCAAGAATAAAATAGCTCCCTGCCGTAAAGAACACGGCAAAGAGCAGTAAGATCATGTTCTGCACTTCATTTACACCTCTTTCTCAAAATTTCTTTACCTCTTATACTCAATGGGCCTAATATGTTTTGATACTGCCGCCACGGATATAAATACCACTGTTCCGCTGATGGCAAGCAGCACCTTTCCGAAGCCGGTAAACATCAACGTCTCATACCAGTCCTTATTCAGAAAGTAAAGCAGGGGGATGCTTCCCAAAAGCAGGATTATCATTGTGATGTACTCCTTTACCGGTTCATAAATCAGCAGATCAAGTTCCGATGACACCACACGCATATCCGACAGCTTCGACACAATGGGCGGCAGGGTATTCTTCAGGTTGTAATCATACTGACAGGCAATCACTGCATCCACCCACTCATGGAATACAGCATTATCCATTCCCTTTTTTAATCCTTCCAAAGCTTCCGCTGTGTTGGAATTGATTAGTTTCGCCTCCATGAGAAAGTTCCGGAACACTTCCGATACCGGCGGATTTAAGTAGGACAGATTTTCCTCGATTGCCCGAATAATGGTATTCTTGTTCCGCAGGTAACTAGTGGTAATCATGGATAAAGCCGTTTCCAGCTCCGTATTGATCTGCTTCTTATGCTTGGATGCCGTAAATTTCACATAGTAAAACGGTAAAAGTGCAAAGCCCACTGCCAGCACCGGCACCATCAGAGCGTTATTCATGGTAAGGGCAATCACCACGCCCAACACGAATAAGATCATGGCAAGCACGCACAGCATGGTAAACTGTTCGCTTTTCCCGGTAAGACGCAGAATCTCCTTTACTTCTTCAAACAACCGTTTCAGTCCTTTAGGTTCTTTCTTCTTTTTACTCTCTTTGATACGGTTCTTCATGCTGTGATTTTTAGGTTTTAAATACCCAGATAAGCCCTCCAAAAATACAAACGGGGACAGCTCCAACATGATAAAACATCCTGCCACTGCCATGAAAAAGGCAATGGTTACAAGTAATGTCATAGGTCATACCTCCATTTCTTCCAGTAATTCTTCATAATCTTCACATTCCATCTGCTGCATATCCGGCACTTCCACAAGATGCTCTAAGAGATCCTGACACTCAGGAGGAAGCTCACAGGCAATATCTTCTTTTACTTCATCAAAAGTTCCAAGAAACCCCCAGCAACTATCTTCCATTTCTCCGTACTGGTAAAGCACAAACCCATAGCATTCGCCTGCCAGATACCTGTCATACAGTTTCACTTCTCCTTCCAGCCTTTTTCTTGCCTGGTCCATGCCTGCCGAACCACATCTGCCATATTGTGCTGCTATGACTTTCCTGTCTGTATATATCCACCCTATCTGTCCTGCATCCCACCGGCCGTCCGGCCATTTCGTCAGATCCTCCGTGGAAATATGAAGCCCTGAATGGTCAAATAAGTATAATGGCAGGATACAACAGTGCTTTTCTGCAAGTTTGAGCAGCACACTGTTATCCATTGCCCCCAGAATAGCTTCTGCCAGTTCAGACTTGCATTTAGCATATGGTTCTGCCAGTTCAATTTCCTTATCCCACTCACGATAGTAGCTGTCGTAGCTTTCTACTACCCAAAGCTTTTCACTGTGGTTATAATACATTTTTATATATTTATGCTGTCCGCTTTGCCATCTGAAGGATCTCATTTTCTTTCACATTCTTTTCAATCAAATCAATCAGAAAATTTCTAGGTTCATCGTAATTATGCTCATCCCCCAATGTATATCTTCTATGCCAGCAGACCATCTTCCCCAGATTTCCTGAATCCGCTCTTGGATTTGGTGCATCCTCATCCAGTGATATTTTCAGCAGATATGGTGTTTTCATTGCCACATGGCTCATAGACACCTCCTAACGCTTGGTCAAAAGCTGCTCCTGCATCTTTAAAGGCAGTCCATTCTCACGGAGCCGCTTCTGCAAGCCTTCCGAAAGATTCTCCACTTTCTCATAATGTCCTATAACCTTGGGCTTTCCATCTGCAATGATATTATCCGTAATATTGAAACGGTACAGGGTACGCATCTTCTTCCTTCCGTCCTGCAATGTCTCACATTCCGTTATCTCCATAATCCTTCGGGAATTGTCCTCCAACCTTTTGGCAAATGCCACAATCGGAAATGCTTTTGTGGCAAGGTTCTGCAGCGTGGCATCATCCATCCCCGGCTGTTCCTGCTTGCACAGCGTAACCATACGGTAATAGGTATCTTCGCAGGAATTGGCGTGAATAGTGGTAATCACGGAATGCCCGGTATTGGCGGCATTGATAGCCTGCATACTCTCCCCGCCCTTCATCTCCGCTACTGCGATACAATCCGGATTGATGGTAAGGGTGGTTTCCAGTAGCTTTACCATGTCAATATTCTGTCTCGGATCATCGGAAAACCTTGTTACCAGATGCACCACATTATTCAGTACATTTCCTTCCTCGTCAACGGCAGTCAGATCAAACTCACGGCATCCCTGCTCTATGGTAACAATACGCTTGCTGTACGGCACTTCACCCAATATCCAGCTCATCAGCGTAGTCTTTCCCGAAGAAGTCGCCCCGGTTATGCACATGGAAACACCATGGGTAAAGCACATGGAAAGCAGATCCAGCATTTCCCCTGTAGCAGTTCCAAAACCTACAAACTGCTCTTTTGTCAGCTTCCTCGGATTTACAATACGGATAGACACGGCCAGCCCTTTTTCCTTATCAATGACACCATCGCCCATAACCGTGATACGGATCTTGTTGTTCAAATGTCCCACCACGATAGTCTGTGCATTGTCAAAGATCATGCCGGACTTATGCAGGAGCCTTCGGATAACATCGACCGCATGACCGGCACTGTTAAAATGCTCCTTTGCCGGGATAATCTCGCCGGTAGAATAAGTAATCTTGACATCCCGCCACTGGTTGATATTGATTTCCTCCACATCATCCCGGTACAGATAACGTGTCAGGAAAGAAAAGCCTGTCATCTCCCCATAAAGAAGATCACAGAGTTCCGCCTGCTCCATTCCCTCTACGCCCACGTTGCTCTGTTCCAGATATTTTCCGATGTAGGATTCAATCAATTCCCGGTTCTCGTCCGGGTTGTCACGAAGCACGGAAGCAAAGTTCTTGGATATATACTCCTGCACATCCTTCAATACTTCCGGAAAAGTGCGGTATACCACACTTTTGTTTAACATCCCGGCAGTTTCATGTATGTTTAATATTTCCTGCAATTCTTTTCCTCCTGCTTAAAATTCTCCCTTGTTTTTCCAGACAAAGGGGCTGCGCACTACCAGTTTCTTTTTCTCTGCCCCCGGCTTGTTTTCGCCCTGTTTTGTCTCATACAGTCCAAAGACTTCGACCAGCACTTTCCTGACCTCCGTCTGAAAGGGACCGGCTTCCTTGGAAGTCAGCCCATTCCACAGACTTGCCTCATCATACTGTTTTTCCAGTTCCGCCACATACGGGAATACAAAGCCTACTCCGCCATACTGTCCTGCGGCTGCTTCCCATTCCTGCCCGGTCTTAAAGTTCCCGATGGCACTTATATATTTTCCATTGTCTGCGCGGCCTTCCAGCATACCCGCATGGGACTTGAAGTAAGATATTCCCCGCAGATTGGAAGTTCCCACACGCAGTACCCGGTCTGCCATCTCCATGGCAAGGATGGAAAACACATCCGCTTCAAAGACAGAAGTACAGTCCAAAATCACATAATCAGCCAGATGCCGCAGGCATACAAGAAATTCCACAGCCCTCTCTCTTGTAACCTTTGGATAGGACATCAGGTTTTCCCCCATCCTGTACCCTAGCAGACTGATATATTCATTTGCAGGAACAGGCACACAGGCTTCCAG
>ENA-OPYX01000730-OPYX01000730.1-human-gut-metagenome-genome-assembly--contig:-NODE-730-length-18986-cov-4.511056_pt1 | contig 18986 bp, 19 predicted proteins | sample MGYA00242639_ERZ504486 | MGnify/ENA primary metagenome ERZ504486 (study PRJEB26092, sample SAMD00036296) | human gut metagenome | host: Homo sapiens | study: EMG produced TPA metagenomics assembly of... | reverse complement strand
CCGTCTGCTGCTGTTCACCTCTGATTGGGCCGTCCGCTGGGCCGAGACCCACAACGACACGCTGGAATTGAAGCGAGTTCGGCAATATCTGATTTGGAAAAAAAGAGAGCTGCTGTGCGGAGCTGACTCGCACCGCAGTTTTCTTTTTTATAAAAGCAAAATACAACAAAAGATGCCAGCCTCTGTATGAATGGTTCCCATTGCGGGGAACACTGCTGGCATGGAGGGAAACGTATATGGAAACCTGAACATTGGCCGCAGCGGCATCGAAGTACCTTTTCTGGGCATGGGCACCTGGGCCATCGGCGGCGGCAGCTGGTGGGCGACAACGATGATGCCCTTTCGGTCAAAGCCATCCAGACTGCTGTGGAGCAGGGCATCCGGTGGATCGACACCGCGCCCATCTACGGCCTGTACCACAGCGAGACCGTGGTGGGCGAGGCCCTGAAGCACATCGACCGGGACAAGGTGGTGCTCTCCACCAAATGCGGCCTGGAGTGGCGGCATGAAACGCCGGTGCTCCACAAGGTCGTGGACGGCACCGCCGTCTACCGGGACCTCTCGGCGCAGAGCATCATCGAGGACGTGGAGGACAGCCTGCGCCGCCTGGGCACAGACCACCTGGATGTGCTGTACACCCACTGGCAGAGCCCGGACCTCGGCCTCTATCCGCTGGAGGAGACCGTGGAGGCCATGATGACGCTGAAGGAGCAGGGCAAGATCCGCGCCATTGGTGCGTCCAACGTGACGGCGGATCTCATCCGGGGCTACTGCCGGTACGGCCAGCTGGATGTCATTCAGGAAAAGTACAGCCTGCTGACCCGCCGCATCGAAAAGCAGCTCCTGCCCACCTGCAGGGAGCTGGGTGTTTCGGTGCAGGCCTACTCCCCGCTGGAGCAGGGTCTGCTCACCGGCAGGGTCACCATGGAGACCACCTTCCCCGAGGGCAGCACCCGGAACAGCAATCTCTGCTTCCAGCCTGCCCGCCGGAAGCAGGCGCTGGACCTGCTGGCCAAGTGGGACGACCTGACCGGGAAATACGACTGCACCATGGCCCAGCTGGTCATTGCCCTGACGGCCCGGATGATCCCCGGCCTGCATGTGCTGTGCGGTGCCCGCACCCCGGAACAGGTGCTGGACAATGCCGGTGCACTGAATATCAAACTGGATGGCGCGGATGCCGTCCGCATGAAGTGGGACGTGGATGCCATTTCCTGAGCCGGTGCTTCAGAACAAAAGCAGATAACCAAAAAGGGACGATGCCGCAAAAGCATCGTCCCTTTTTGGTTATCTGTGCTCCTTCAGCTGGCAGAGGAAGTCATCGGCTTCGATGGCCTCCGGGGTGAAGGAATTGTTCTTCCACCAGCTGACCAGCGCGGTGGCAATGGTCAGGCCGGTGGAGACCAGCTGCTCCAGCTCTGCCGATTCAATGGGCAGGACACGGTGGCCGGTGGCACTGAGCACCTGATTGGTCAGCGCCAGTGCCAGCGCCGCCGTGCGGGCCAGCGTGGCGGGAGAGATCTTGCATTTCTTCATGGGGAACTCCTTTCTTTTATAGGATGGTACAGTCGAGCCCCGCCCGGTGGAGCAGGGCGGGATAATCCTTTTCGGTGCGGCTCAGGTCCACGGGGCCGGAGATGCCGGGTGCCCTGCCCCTGCTGGTGTACTGCCACATTCCGTGCCTGCGGGCCGGGCGTTTGCCCCGGTAGTCTGCCAGCCAGAGGTCGAAGGGGGCCAGCGTGTCCATGTGCAGGGCGGTATCTGCAAAATGGGTGTAGGTGTATACCATGGCGTACAGGCCCCAGTGCTCCAGCTGCCGTGCCGCTCCGGCAACAAGGGCGGAGAGCGCGTCCGGTGTCAGGGCACGCAGGCGGGCATCCTCCACGTCGATGGCAGCGGGCAGCTGAAGCCGCTTTCCCCTGAGGGCATCGTGCAGGAGGGCCAGCTCAGCATCCCGCTGTGGGGCGGTAACGGCACAGCTGTAATAGTAGACCCCCACCGGGATGTCCAGCCGGATGCAGGCAGAGTAGTTTGTTTCAAACATGGGGTCGATGTAGGGCGTGCCGTTCCTGCTGCCCAGTGCGCGCAGCATCACGCCGTGGACCCTGCCGCTGGCTTTTACGGTATCCCAGTCTATGCGCCCCTGCCAGCGGGAGACATCCAGCACGGTGAACATCAGGTGGCCTCCAGCAGGGTCTTGAGGGCGGCGGGAGTGACGGTGTCCACCACCAGACTGCCATCGCTGCGGATGGACAGCACCCGCAGGAGGGCACCAGCCTGCGGGGCCACCGGAGCAGGCAGCGCGCCTACGTCCTGCGCGTCCAGCACCACTGCGCCGCCTTTGCCGTTGACACTGAGCAGGGTGCCGTCCTCGGGCGCAAAGGATTCGGCGCGCAGGGCGGCGCTCTCGGCGCGGGAAGCTGAGGTCGCGGCACGGCTGCCATTCAGTGCGGCCCGCTCGGCAGCGTTGGCAGCGGCCTGCGCCTGCCGGGCGGCACTGGCCTCACTGGCGGCGCTGTTCTGGGCCGCCTGCACCGCAGCATCGGCCTGCCCCGATACCTGGGCGATGAACTGTTCGTACACCGAGGGGCTGGGCTCCTCCTCGGTGCCGTCGGTGGGCAGAATGTCGTAGACATCGTACCGGCCCGGGCGGGTGTAAGCGGTATAGCCGCTGCCGTCGGTGGCGGCCAGCATCCATTGCCCGGCGGGCCAGCCGGTAAAGCTGCGGCCCACGGGCGCGCTGTGCGCTGCATCCAGCACAAGGGGTGCGGCAAGGGTGCCGTCGCTGTGGCGGATGTGCAGGGTGACGCTGCACCCGGCCCATTCCGCAGGCAGCTGGAACACCAGCCGGTCCACGCCCTCGGCGTTCTGTGCGCCCAGGTGCAGCCGGGCGGGCTGGGCTGTGAATTCGGTGCCGCCCAGCGTGCGGGGAGTGATCTTGATCTGCATAAAAACCTTCCTTTCTTCGTTTTGACCCCATTGTACTGGTTTGCGGCAGGGCGCGGAAGTGTGGTCTTTTTTTATGGCGTTTTTTCCCTTTCGGCATTTTGCTGGAAGCCGATTTTTGACAGAAACTGCGGAGAAACTCCCCGTTATTTCCGGCAGGAAAACAGCGGGGAATTTGTGCCGCAAAATGTCGGATTACGCATGATTGATGCGCCGGAATGTGCAAAAGAACCCGGCGATTTCTCTCCGGAAAACAGACTTGAAATGTTAAAAAATTATGAACGAATACGACCAATTTTTTGGGAAAATTTCAGAAGGAAACGCTCGAAATCATTCTGAATCAGGGAAAACAATGTGCAGATTGCACAAAAAACTATGTGAAGCAATTATCAAACCGAAGCGCACGGATTTGACAAATGGGCCGTTGTCTGCTAAAATAGTGCCCGCTCAACGGATCATACACACGTTGGAGCGTCTAAATTTTATTTCTCAGGAAGTAAAACGCCGTATAAAAAGACGGCCCTTTGCAGGGAAAAATGCCCTGCGCTTTGCGGGCAAAGGAAGAGCCCGCCGTATTCCAAAATGATGAAAAGAGAGGAGTTGTCTCGTATCGCTTCCGTCAAATTTCAAAAAGCATTGTCTGACCGCGCTCGTGCGGTCACACCCCGTGTGCTGGCGTTCTGCGTCATGGCGGTGAGCCTTGTGTTCACTTTGGCCGTGACCGCCGCGAATCTGCGGCTGACCTACGTCACCGACTCCGATGGTGCGCGTCAGCTGGTGGTCAGCAGTGAGACTGACCCTGCCCGCGTCATGAGCCTTTCCGGCATTGAGGCCGAAGAGGGCGACCACGTTTACTACACCGCGTTCAGCGGCAATCTTGCCACCCTGAACATTGAGCGGGCCTTCACCGTGAACATCCAGGCCGACGGCCAGGAGTACCCGGTGAAGATGGCCTTTGGCACCGTTGCCGAGGCGCTGGAGCGCGCCGGCATCACCCTGGAGGCAGATGACTACACCGAGCCTGCGCTGGATCAGCTGGTCACTGTGGGCAGTGAGATCACGGTGCACCGGGTGGACTGCCAGGACAAGGTGGAGACCCAGACCATCCCCTATGACACCCAGTATGTCTACACCAGCCTGTACTTCCGCAATACCGGCCGGGCCACCACTCTGCAGCATGGGGCGGAGGGTCAGCAGACCGTGACCACCCGCGAAAAGTATGTGGACGGCGAGCTGGAAAACAGCATGGTGGTGGATGTGACCACCACGGTGGAGCCCACCGACCATGTCATCAAGACCTATGGTGCCGGTGCGCCCGTTTCTCCCCTGACCGGGCCGGACGGCACCACCAACGCCCCCGCCTCGTACAGCCAGGTCCTTACCGGCAAGGCCACGGGCTATTATTCCCGCACGGGCAAGGGCTCGTCGGGCCTGGGCCTGGGCTACGGCACCGTTGCCGTTGACCCCAGCGTCATCCCCTATGGCACGCTGCTGTACATCACTTCCACGGACGGCAGCTTTGTTTACGGTTATGCCGTTGCCACCGACACCGGTATCGCGGTGCAGAAGGGCCAGATCCTGGTGGATCTGTTCTATGAGACCTACGCAGAGTCGGTCATCAACGGAGCCATTCAGGTCAACGTTTACGTTGTAGGCTGAACCGCATAGCACACGGAAAAATTTGAAAAAGCACCCACTTCAGTTTCCTGGATTTGCAGGAAAAATGAGGCGGGTGCTTTCTTTTTATCCTATATTCTGTAAAGTTTGCTGAGAATTCTTGTGTAAAATTGGATAAGTTGACCACAATGGAAAAATATTGACGAAAAGATTATGGTAGATTTTGACGGAAAGCCCTTGAAAAATCGGACAAAATTCTTTAATATAAGAGAGTACAAAGGTATAGGCTCACTGCGGCCTGTACGGGGAGGAGCTGTTTATGAGACCGACGGAAGAAAAGATCCAGAAAGATCCCTCGGATCTGCCGATTTATCTGTTCAAGCAGGGCAACAACTGCGAAGCATACCGTTACTTTGGTGCACACCTTGAGACCCGCGCCGGAGAGTCCGGTGTGGTGTTCCGTGTTTGGGCACCCCATGCAACCGCCATCAGTGTGGTGGGCGATTTCAACAGCTGGAAGCCGGGCAGCCACCCGATGCGCAAAGTGGATGGGGATTCTGTCTGGGAGCTGTTCATCCCCGGCGTAAAGGAATACGATGTCTACAAGTACTGTGTGACCACCCGGGGCGGCGACCTGATCTACAAGGCCGACCCCTATGCGTTCCACGCGGAGACCCGGCCCTCCAACGGCAGCAAGGTCTACGATATCACCGGCTTTGCCTGGCACGATGATGCCTGGCAGACTGCTCAGAAAAAGGCGGACGTGATCAACGGCCCGATGAACATCTACGAGATGCACGCGGGCAGCTGGAAGCTGAAGGACGAGAAGGTTCCCTATAATTATTCCGAGCTGGCCGACGAGCTGATCCCCTACATCCGGGAGATGGGCTACACCCATGTGGAGCTTCTGCCCGTGATGGAGTATCCCTTCGACGGCAGCTGGGGCTACCAGGTCACGGGCTATTTTGCCCCCACCAGCCGCTACGGCACCCCCAAGGACTTCATGGCCTTTGTGGACAAGATGCATGAGGCCGGCATCGGTGTCATCATGGACTGGGTGCCCGCCCACTTCCCAAAGGATGGCTTCGGCCTGTACAACTTTGACGGAGAGGCCTGCTACGAGGACCCCAACCCCAAGCGCGGCGAGCATAAGGAGTGGGGCACCATGGTGTTCGACTTCGGCCGCAGCGAGGTGCAGAGCTTCCTGATCTCCAGCGCCCTGTACTGGCTGGAGCAGTATCACATCGATGGTCTGCGCGTGGATGCCGTGGCTTCCATGCTGTATCTGGATTACAACCGCAAGCAGGGCGAATGGGAGCCCAATAAGAATGGCGGCAAGGAGAACCTGGAAGCAGTTGCTTTCCTGCGCAAGCTGAACGATACGGTTCTGGGCCGCCACCCCCACAAGTGCATGATCGCGGAGGAGTCCACCGCATGGCCCATGGTCACCAAACCGGCCAGCGACGGCGGCCTGGGCTTCAACTTCAAGTGGAACATGGGCTGGATGAACGACATGCTCAGCTACATGAAGACCGACCCGCTCTTCCGCGCGGGCAACCACAACAAGGTTACCTTCAGCTTCTTCTATGCCTTCAGCGAAAACTTTGTGCTGCCCATCAGCCACGATGAAGTGGTGCACGGCAAGGGCAGCCTGATCAACAAGATGCCGGGCGAGTACGATGCTAAGTTTGCCAACCTGCGCACCTTCTTCGGCTACATGATGGCCCACCCCGGCAAGAAGCTGCTGTTCATGGGGCAGGAGTTTGGCCAGTTCACGGAGTGGAACGAGGAAAAGCAGCTGGATTGGATGCTGCTGGACTACGACAAGCACACCGAGCTGCAGAACTACGTCAAGACCCTGAACGCCTTCTATAAAGAGCACCCCGCCTTCTGGCAGATCGATTACAGCTGGGAGGGCTTCCAGTGGATCGTGCCCGATGACTCCAAGCAGAGCGTGGTCGCCTTCCTGCGCAAGGACGCAAACGGCAAGCAGATCCTGGTGGTCTGCAACTTCAACCCCGTCCTGCGCGAGGGCTATACCCTGGGCGCACCGGTGGCAGGTACATACAAGGAAGTGCTGAACAGCGATGACGAGGCCTTCGGCGGTTCCGGCGCGGTCCATAACAAGTCCGTGCGCACCCACAAGAAGCCCCTGCATGGCTTTGAGCAGAGCATTACCATCACCCTGCCGCCCATGAGCACCCTGTATTTTGAGGTGCCCACCAAGCGCACCCGCAAGGCGGCAGATCCGGCCAAGACGGCTGATACCGTGAAAAAGACCGCTGCCAAAAAGAAAGCCGCCAAGACCACGAAGGCTGCCAAGGCCGAAAAGGCTGAGCCTGCCGTGAAGGAGGAAAAGCCCAAAAAGACCTCCACCCGCAAGGCAAAGGCAGAAGCGGAACCTGCACCGGAAAAGGCCCCGGCCAAGCGCGGCCGGAAGCCCAAGGCAGAAGCCGCTGCCGCACCCGAAGCAGCACCCGCCAAGCGGGGCCGCAAACCCAAAGCCGAGCCCGCTGAAGCTGCCCCCGCGGCAGCCGAAAAGCCTGCCCGCAAGCCCCGCGCCAAAAAGGCCGCCAAGACCGAGGAGTGACCGGGGCGCATCCGCACAACACAGTCAAACCATTTCCAAATCCAATAAATCCGGAAATGTGTAAAAGGGGAGAATAAAGCTATGGCAAAAGAAATTGTGGCAATGATCCTTGCCGGCGGACGTGGCTCGCGCTTGTACGCGCTGACACAGAAAACGGCAAAACCTGCAGTGGGGTTCGGCGGCAAATACCGCATCGTGGACTTCCCGCTGTCCAACTGCGTCAACTCCAACATTGATACTGTGGGCATCGCAACCCAGTATCAGCCCCAGAAGCTGAACGAGTACATCGGCAACGGCCAGCCTTGGGATCTGGACCGCCTGTACGGCGGCGTGCACACCCTGCCCCCCTACGAGCAGGCAAAGGGCACCGACTGGTACAAGGGCACTGCAAACGCCATCTACCAGAACATCAGCTTCATCGACAGCTATGATCCGGAGTACGTCATCATCCTGTCCGGTGACCAGATCTGCAAGCAGGACTACGCCGACTTCCTGCGCTTCCACAAGGAAAAGGGCGCGGAGTTCTCCGTGGCTGTCATGGAGGTCGATTGGAAGGAAGCTTCCCGCTTTGGCCTGATGGTGGCAGACGAGAACGATAAGATCACCGAGTTCCAGGAGAAGCCCCCGGTTCCCAAGTCCAACCTGGCTTCCATGGGCATCTACATCTTCAACTGGGATGTGCTGAAGAAGTACCTGGAAGAGGACGAGGCTGATCCCAACTCCAAGAACGACTTTGGCATGAACATCATCCCCGCTCTGCTGCGGGATGGCCGCAAGATGTATGCTTACCACTTCAACGGCTACTGGCGTGACGTGGGCACCATCGACAGCCTGTGGGAAGCCAACATGGAAGTGCTGGATCCCGAAAACTCCGGCATCGATATCTTCGACGAGAAGTGGAAGATCTACAGCCGCAACCCCGTGCTGCCCGCCCAGAAGATCGGCCCCCGCGCCGTGGTGCAGGATTCCCTCATCACCGAGGGCTGCCAGATCTATGGCCGCGTCCAGCACTCTGTCCTGAGCGCAGGCGTTACCGTGGAAGAGGGCGCTACCGTTGAGGATGCTGTCCTGATGGATGGCGTTGTGGTCAAGGCAGGTGCTGTGGTCAAGCGCTGCATCCTGGCTGAGGACGTTGTGGTGGGTGCCGGTGCCAAGATCGGCGGCGAGGGCCCCATTGCACATGTGGGTACCGGCCTTACCGTTGGCGCAGGCGCTACCGTAAAAGAGGGTGCCAAAGTATTTGATTCCGTCAAGGAGGGCGAGGAAGTATGCTGAGCCAGAACAACAATGCGTTGGGCATCATTTTCCCCAACAGCTATGATAACACCGTACCGGAGCTTGTGGCGGAGCGCACCATGGCTTCGATCCCCTTTGCAGGCCGTTACCGCATGGTGGACTTTATGCTGTCCAGCATGGCAAACTGCGGCATCTCCAATGTCTCCATCGTGGTGCGCAAGAACTACCACTCCCTGATGGATCATCTGGGCACCGGCCGTGAGTGGGATATGGCCCGCCGTCACGGCGGCCTGAACATCGTGCCTCCCTTTGCAGAAAAGGGCGTGCGCATCTATTCCGGCCGTGTGGAGGCTCTGGGTTCCATCCTGAGCTACCTGGAGAACCAGAAGGAGAAGTACGTTGTGATGAGCGATGCCAACATCGCCATCAACTACGATTTCAACGCCCTGCTGGCTGCCCATCAGGCCAGCGGCGCGGATGTGACCGTCGCCTACCAGAAGACCGAGATCCCCGAGGGCCGCAAGAACGACAACTACACCCTGACTGTGGATGCCGATGGCCGAGTGACCGAGCTGCTGTTCAACGATTACCGCTCCGGTGTCCAGAACCTGGACCTGAACATCTACGTTCTGGAGCGCGAGACCCTGATCAAGCTGGTCAAGGATGCGACCTCCCGTGGCCTGATCTACTTTGAGCGTGACATTCTGGCCCACAACGTCAACATCCTGAACATCCGTGCTCTGGAGTACACCGGCTATGTGGCCCATGTCTGCGACATGAAGAGCTACTTTGATGAGAACCTTAAGCTCATTGATGAGAAGAACCTGAACGCTCTGTTCCCCAAGGAGAGCCCTGTCTACACCAAGATCCGTGACGACAACCCCGTGCGCTACGTCAACGGCTCTTCCGTCAGCAATTCCCTGCTGGCCGATGGCTGTGTCATCGAGGGCACCGTGGAGAACTGCGTGCTGTTCCGCGGCGTTCGCGTCAAGAAGGGGGCTGTGGTCAGAAACTGTGTCCTGATGCAGGATACCGTTGTGGAACCAGGCGCTCAGCTGGACTGCGTTGTCACCGATAAGAACGTGCGTGTGACTGCCGAAAAGAAGCTCTCCGGTACCGAGAGCTTCCCGGTCTATGTTCAGAAGAACCACACCGTCTGAGCCTGACACATTGAAACTTTCACAGGGGCGGCTCCCCTCCCCGGTAGCCCCTCTCAAAGAGGGGCGGGGGCCTTTGCGCCCCCGCCCGCTCTTTGTGTATCCGCCCTTTTTTCTGGAAAGGAGAAATACTATGAAGATCCTGTATGCCGCTTCGGAAGCGACCCCCTTTGCCAAGTCCGGCGGTCTGGCCGACGTGGCAGGCTCCCTGCCCAAGGCTCTGGTCAAGGACGGCGTGGATGCCCGCGTCATCATGCCGCTGTACGGCGACCTGAAAATGCGCGACAAGCTGGAGTATGTCACCAACTACTCGGTGCCCGTGGGCTGGCGCAGCCAGTACTGCGGCCTGTTCAAGGCTGAGGTCAACGGCGTGACCTACTACTTCCTGGACAACGAGTATTACTTCAAGCGCCGCGGCCTGTACGGCTTCTACGATGATGGCGAGCGCTTTGCCTTCTTCTCCCGCGCTGTGCTGGAGACCCTGTTCTACATCGACTTCACCCCCGACATCATCAACTGCAACGACTGGCAGACCGCACTGGTTCCCGTTTACCTGAACCTGTACTACCGCCATCTGGATAAGTTCAACCGGATCAAGACCATCTTCACCATCCACAACATCGCATATCAGGGCAAGTACGGCACCGATATCCTGGAGGATACCTGCGGCATCGGCCACCGCGACCAGCACATCGTGGAGTACGATGGCTGCGCCAACTTTATGAAGGGTGCCTTTGAGACGGCAGATAAGATCACCACCGTCAGCCCCACCTACGCACAGGAGATCCTGGACCCCTGGTTCAGCTACGGTCTGGATGCCCTGCTGCGGGAAAAGCAGTATAAGCTCTGCGGTATTCTGAACGGCATCGATATGGAGGCCAACAACCCCGCCACCGACCCCAAGATCCCCTTCAACTACGATGTCACCAACTTTGAAGAGGGCAAGGCAAAGTGCAAGGAGGCCCTGCAGGACAAGTTTGGCCTGCACAAGGATGGCAGCCCCGTCTTTGCCATGGTCAGCCGCATGGTCGGCATGAAGGGCTTTGACCTGGTGCAGAGCGTTGCCGACGGTCTGGTGGACCGCGGCATCGAGCTGGTCATTCTGGGCAGCGGCGAGAACCAGTACGAGACCTTCTTCTCTGACCTGTGCGCCCGTCACCCGGGCCGCGTGGGCACCTACATCGGCTTTGAGCCCGCCCTGTCTCAGGAGATCTACGCCGGTGCAGACGTGTTCATCATGCCTTCCAAGAGCGAGCCCTGCGGCCTGGCACAGATGGTGGCCTGCCGCTACGGCACGCCTCCCATCGTCCGCGAGACCGGCGGCCTGCGGGATTCCATCCATGACTGCACGCTGGGCGAGGGCAATGGCTTTACCTTTGCCGGTTACAGCGCCCATGAGCTGTACGATGCCTGCTGCCGTGCACAGGATCGCTACTACAACAAAGAGGATTGGCACAACCTCGTCAAGCACGACATGGAATGCGATTTCAGCTGGGATCTCTCCGCCAAGAGCTACGAGGGCCTGTATAACGAGACCGCAAACCTCTGGTAAATCATTTTCAAAAGTCTGCCTTTTGCCGCCCGGTTCGCAGGAGCCGGGCGGCTTTTTTGCGGACTTCTGCACAAATTTTACAAGGATCATCCGCAAAAAGCAGCAAGGCACCTTTGCACTTCCGGCAGGACTGTGCTACAATGAGAAACATTAACAGCTTTTTCCTGTTTTTGAAGAAATGGCAGAATGGATGAGGAGAACGATATGAACTGGAAACGTGTCATCAGCGGCGTGCTGGCAGCAGCGATGCTGTCCGCTCTGCCGGTGCAGCTTCTGGTGTCGGCAGAAGGCACGGAGGCGGTCGGGCAGGCCGATGGCTGGGAGGAACTGACCACTCCGGAACCTCTCGACGAATGCAACGCTTTCTTTTACAGCAAGGACGACCAGACCTTTGAGAAGATCACCCACCCGGAAAAGGATGTCAAAACCGCAGACGGCATCGTGGACTATCTGGGAGACAGCGCGGTGGCGGTTGTGACTGACCCGGAGGATGCCGCCTACAACGCCGGTGACCGGGGTCAGAACTACGCATGGTCGGCGGTCGGCTACGGCGACTGGCTGTATGTGGGCACCTGCTACGCCGCCATCGGCAACACCCTCTCCCTGATGAAGAGCAGTCTGGGCGACGAATACGACGACAAGGTGCTTGCCGCCACCTTTGATGCCCTTTACAACGGCACCTTCTTTCTGACCGAGGAGGATGGCGGCCGGCCCAAGGGCGTGCTGGTGAAGATCAACACCAGGACCGGCGAGACCAGGCTGTTGATGTCCGGCTCCTATAACGGTTACACACCCCTGTTCCGCAACGCATTGGAGTATAACGGCAAGCTGTACTTCTGCGGCAGTGTGGGTGGCGGCGGCATCGGCTTTCTGCCCAGCATCTGGCAGGTAGACCCGGCCACCGACGAGTGCAAGCCGGTGTATATCGGTCTGAACAGTGTGCAGGATTATGCCGCAGCCTACCAGCAGGGCATCTCCGTGGGCATCCGCGGGATGTGTGTCTACAAGGACCAGCTGGTCATCAGCAACGTGACCATGGATGCCGCCACCGGCAAGAGCAGCGCCGCCCTGCTGATCTCCTCCGACCCGGAAAAGGGCTTTACCCAGATCGCGGATTCCGACAGCCTGTTCAACTACCCCGCCTATCACTACGCCGACAGCATCTACGGCGGCAGTATCTGGGATATGGCGGAGTACAACGGTCGGCTGTATGTTTCCATCTGCACCGGCACCGAGGACAATATGCCGGACGACAACACCATGCAGTCCTTTGCACTGGTGCGGGGAGACCAGAATGCGGACGGCACCTTCACGTGGACACCCGTGGCGGGCGATCAGGAAAAGGACGGTGCCCGCTACACCTTCGGCATCGACCCGGAGCGCACCCGCTCCGGTGCGGCGAACCTGATCGTGTACAACGACCACCTCTATATTGGTGAGTACAACGATGAAGAGATCGCGCTGGAGCGCATCCTTTTCGCCAAGACCGGCAAGAACGCCAACGGTCAGTTTGGCGGCGGACTGGACTGCCGGTTCATCAACGCCAATCTGGAGCAGTCGGTGAACCTGTACCGCATGGACAGGGACGAGAACATGGAGCTTGTGGTGGGCAATGCAACTAAGATGTTCCCCAACGGCAGCCTGTCCGGGCTGGGGTCCGGCTTTGGGCGCAGCGAGAACCAGTACATCTGGCGGATGCAGGTGTACGATGGCAAGCTGTATGTGGGTACCTTTGACACCAGCAGCATGCTGGAGTGCATTGGTCAGTTCGTCAACGGCAACCTGCTGACGCGCACCCCCGCGCAGTGGAAGACCCAGTGGGACTACCTCAAGGCCCTGATGAAGGCACTGCAGATGACGGACCCCGACGGCAACGGGAATCCCGACACGCTGGCCCAGACCATCAAGTTTTCCTACAAATTCGTGTTCAAAAACATCACGATCGGCAACATCGCCAGTGCCATCCGGCTGCTCAACTACCTGCGCAAGGCAAAGCAGGGCTTTGACCTGTATGTTTCGGAGGACGGCGTGAACTTCCAGACCATCACAGTGGACGGCTTTGGAGACCCCTACAACCATGGTCTGCGGGCCTTCGCCGTCACCGACCAAGGCCTGTGCCTTGGCACTGCCAATCCCTTCTACGGCACGCAGGTGTGGATCAAGCGCAAGGACAGCTGACCCCCGCACTTCCAGGATAACCGCCGCCCGGCTCGCAGGAGCCGGGCGTTTTTTGTGTTTTGCACAAGAAACCCATCATACTTTTTGGTATTGATGCTGCCGGAGACGGACATACTCCACCGTGGACGTACAATTATGGCGTTAGTGTGAACGAACTATGAAGTTTTACCAAAAATCGGTGGAAAATTGATTGAAAAGTTCAGTGGATTGAATTATACTATCCATATAAGCTTCTTAACCGGAGCGAAACCATTGCGAAAGGGTGCGGCGGGCTGATGCTTCGGGCCTGCGCACAGAGGGAGGGCGACACCGCATGAAGGGCTGGTACAAGGCGCTGGAAGATCTTGTCTGGCTGACCCAGCTGGGCCTGAATATGCTGCTGCCGCTGGTCATGTGCCTGGGCGGTGCCTGGTGGGCGGTGAACAGCTGGAGCTGGCCGGAATGGGTGTTCCTGCCGGCCATCCTGCTGGGCCTTGCCTCCGGGGCGCAGAACTTCTGGTATTTTGCCAAGGAGCACCTGGACCGCGCCAAAAAGGAAAAACCGAAGCGGGTGGGGTTCAACTCACATCAGTAAACATCACAGGAGGTTCCCCTTTATGAAACTACAGCCGGAATCCAAAAAGGAGCTGACGCGCATCGCCTGCGGCACGGCCATCTGCACCGCTGCCCTGTGGGTGGCCTTTGCGGCGCTGCACCTGGTTGGCTGGGTGAAATTTGATTACACTGTTGTTCTGGGCAGTCTCATCGGCGCGGCCGTGGCCATCGGCAACTTTGCGGGCATCTGCATCGTGTGTCAGAAGGTCATCGACGAGCAGGATGAGAAACGGCGCAAAGCCACATTACAAGCTTCCTACAACGTCAGAATGCTTTTGCAGGCGGTGTGGATCATCGTGTCCATCGGGGCACCCTGCTTCCAGCCCTTTGCCAGCGTTCTGCCCTTGCTGTTCCCCCGTGTTACGATCTACTACCTGCAAATAACCGGCAAGTACAAGCCCCTTGCACCGGCCGGGCCCTCGGTGGATGTCTCTGTGGAGGACGACCCCGAACCCGCCCCGGAGCCGGAGGCTGAACCCCGTGACGAAGGGGGTGAAACGTAACAAATGGAACTGAACGGCGCAAAGATCCTGTATACCATCCATACCAATATCCCTGTGCTGGGCGATTTCAAGATCACCCAGACCCTAGTCACTACCTGGATCGTCATGGCGCTGCTTTCGGGCCTGGCCATCTGGCTGGGCAGCAACCTCAAGCTGGAAAATGTCTCAAAGCGGCAGGCCGCGGCCGAGTTCATCGTGGAGCGGCTGGATCAGTTCGTACACGACAACATGGGGTATCACTTTGACAAGTATATCCCTCTGATCGGCTCGATCTTCGCTCTGAGCATCGGCTGCAACCTCATCAGTGTCATTGGCCTGTGGAGCCCCACGGCCGACCTGAACACCGAGGCCGCGTGGGCCATTGTGGTGTTTGTGCTGATCATGTACTACAAGATCAAGACCAACGGCATCCTTTCCTACCTGAAGGGCCTGCTGGACCCGATCTTCATCATGGCACCCATCAATGTGCTGTCGGAGATCTCGACCCCCGTCAGCATGGCGTTCCGTCACTTTGGCAACATCCTGTCCGGTACTGTCATTTCCACACTGCTGTACTGGGCGCTGGCAAGCCTGAGCCATGTCATCTTCGGCTGGCTGCCCGGCTTCCTGAGCCAGATCCAGCTGTTCCAGATCGGCATCCCGGCCTTTACGGGCCTGTATTTCGACTGGTTCGGCGGCTGCATTCAGGCGTTCATCTTCTGTACCCTGACCGCAATTTTCATCAAACGTGCTGCCGGTGAGGACTAAGCCCTCACAACGGCATCTCCCAAAACAAAAACTTTTTTGGAGGACAAAACTTATGACTGACTTTCAGTACCTTGCTCGTGGTATCGCCCTGGCAGGCTGCGGCATCGGCGCAGGCTGCGCACTGATCGCAGGTATCGGCCCCGGTATCGGCGAAGGCAACGCTGCCGCCGCTGCCTGTGAGGCCGTGGGCCGCCAGCCTGAGTGCAAGAGCGACGTGACCAGCACCCTGATCCTGGGCGTTGCACTTTCCGAGACCACCGGTATTTACGGCTTTGTCACCGGCCTGCTGCTGATCTTCCTGGCACCCGGCATGTTTATGAAGTTCCTGGCATAAGCGGAACCTTTTACAAAAGAACGAAAGGAGACGCTTATGGAACTGTACCAGGCGTTGATCACGCTGGACGGCTGGACCTTTCTGGCCCAGATCTGCAACCTGATGATCCAGCTGCTCATCTTCAAAAAGTTCCTGCTGAATCCGGTCAAAAAGGTGATCGCCGAGCGCAAGGCCAAGGCGGACAGCCAGATCGCCGATGCTGCAAAGCTGCGCACCGAGGCTGAGGCCATGAAGGCGGAGTACGAGCAGAACCTGCAGAATGCCCGCGCCGAGGCCAACCAGATCGTTGCCCGTGCCCAGAAAACGGCCACCGCCCGCGGTGAAGAGATCGTGGGCGAGGCCCGTGCACAGGCCGCTGCCCTGAAGCAGAAGGCGGAGGCTGACATTGCGCAGGAGCGCAAGAAGGCCGTGAACGAGGCAAAGGACGAGATCGGCGGCATGGCCATGGAGATCGCCTCCAAGGTGGTCGAGCGTGAGATCAAGGAAGCCGACCACAAGGACCTGATCGACGAATTTATCAAAAACGTGGGTGAAGCATCATGACCGAGACAGCAAGGATGTACGGCGGAAGCCTGTATGACCTGGCAGCGGAGGAAGGGCTGGAGACCCGCATTCTGGGCGAGCTGGACGAGGCCGTGGCGCTTTTTAAGGCAAGCCCGGAGTACCTGCATCTGCTCAGCACCCCCAGCATCCCCAAAAAGGAGCGCTGCGGCCTGCTGGACGAAGCACTGCGGGATCGGGTCCACCTCTATGTGCTGAACTTTTTGAAGATCCTGTGCGAGAAGGGCACCCTGCGGGAGCTGCCCGGCTGCGCCCGGGCCTACCGGGTGCGCTACAATCAGGCACACGGTATTCTGGAAGCAGCGGCAACCACTGCAGTGGCAATGACGGAGCAGCAGGTGAAGAGCCTGCACGAAAAGCTGGAAAAGCTCACCGGCAAGACCATCGACCTGAAAACAAAGGTCGATCCGGCTGTGCTGGGCGGCATCCGGCTGGATATCGAGGGCACCGAGCTGGACGGCACGGTTCAGAACCGTCTGGCGGCGCTGCGCAGGGATATCGCGTCCGTGACACTGTGATCCATCGAATTTCCACCCGAAAGATTTTAAGAATTGAGTGGTGAATACAAGACAATGCAACTGAAACCTGAAGAGATCTCCAAGATCATCCGTGCCCAGATCAAGCACTACGAGAATGTCATCGAGCAGAGCGAAGTCGGCACGGTCATCATGGTAGGCGACGGCATCGCCCGGGCCAGCGGCCTGGAAAAGTGCATGGCAGGTGAGCTGCTTCAGTTTGACAACGGCGAATACGGTATGGCCCAGAACCTGGAGGAAAACACGGTCTCCATCGTTCTGCTGGGCTCCGATGTCGGCATCAAGGAAGGCAGCACCGTCAAGCGCACCGGCAAGGTCGTTTCCGTGCCCGTGGGCGAGGCAATGATCGGCCGCGTGGTCAATGCACTGGGCCAGCCCATCGACGGCGCAGGCCCCATTGAGACCACCGAGTTCCGGGCCATCGAGAGCCCGGCCCCCGGCATCATCGACCGCCAGCCGGTCAAGGAACCCCTGCAGACCGGCATCAAGGCCATCGACTCCATGATCCCCATCGGCCGCGGCCAGCGTGAGCTGATCATCGGCGACCGCCAGACCGGCAAGACCACCATTGCATCGGATACCATCATCAACCAGAAGGGCAAGGATGTCATCTGCATCTATGTCGCCATCGGCCAGAAGCGCTCCACCGTGGCAAACCTGGTGCAGAGCCTGACCGAGGCCGGTGCCATGAGCTACACCATCGTGGTGTCCGCCACGGCCTCCGAGCTGTCCCCCCTGCAGTATATCGCACCCTACTCCGGCTGTGCCATGGGCGAATATTTCATGCACCAGGGCAAGCATGTCCTCATCATCTATGATGACCTTTCCAAGCACGCGGTGGCCTACCGTGCCCTCTCGCTGCTGATCCGCCGTCCCCCGGGACGTGAGGCTTACCCCGGCGATGTTTTCTACCTGCACTCCCGTCTGCTGGAGCGCGCGGCCAAGCTCTCCAATGAGCTGGGCGGCGGCAGCCTGACGGCTCTGCCCATCATCGAGACCCAGGCGGGTGACGTTTCGGCCTACATCCCCACCAACGTCATCTCCATCACCGATGGTCAGATCTTCCTGGAAACGGAGCTGTTCCACTCGGGTGTTATGCCCGCTGTCAACCCCGGCATCTCGGTGTCCCGTGTTGGCGGCAACGCCCAGATCAAGGCCATGAAGAAGGTGGCCGGCACCCTGAAGCTGATCTACTCCCAGTACCGCGAGCTGCAGTCCTTTGCCCAGTTCGGTTCCGATCTGGACGCGGACACCAAGGCCCGCCTGGCACAGGGCGAACGCATTGTGGAAGTGCTCAAGCAGAACCGCTCGGCCCCCGTGCCCGTGGAAAAGCAGGTGGCAATCCTGTATGCCACCATCCATGATCTTCTGGTCAAGGTCAGGGTGGCTGATGTGGCCGAATACGAAAAGGGCCTGTACGAATATCTCGAGAATGATGCCGCCGGTGCCGCTGTGATGGAGACCATCCGCACCACCGGCAATCTGGACAAGGACACCGAGGAAGCACTCAAGGGCGTTCTGTCCGCTTACACCGAGAGCTTCGTCAAGGCGCACTGAGGGAAGGAGGCGTAACGCATGGCAGGTTTCCATGAAGGACATCAAGCTGCGCATCAAAAGCGTAGAGAGTACCATGCAGATCACCAAGGCCATGGAGCTGGTGGCTTCCTCCAAAAATTGCGCCGTGCCAAGGAGCGGGTGGAACACAGCCGCCCCTACTTTGAAACGCTGCACGACACGCTGACCCCGGCATTGCGGCTGCAGACCCCCGGGCCCGCAGCCCCTACCTGCGCCGGGCAGAGATCAAACGCACCCTGCTGGTTGTGATTGCAGGCGACCGCGGCCTGGCCGGTGGATATAACTCCAACGTGCTCAAGCAGGCGGAGGCCCAGCAGGGCCCGGTCACGGTGCTGCCCATTGGCAAAAGAAGTCAGGAGTACTTTGCCCACCACGGAGCCGACCTGTTCACCGAAGAGGTGCTGCTGGCGGCGGATGTCTCGGTGGGTGAGTGCTTTGCCCTCTCCCGGAAGATCACCGAGGGCTACCTGAAGGGCGATTACGACGCAGTGAAGCTCTGCTACACCCGGTTTGACTCAATGATGACCCAGACCGCTGTCACCATGGAGGTGCTGCCCCTGACCATTGAGCCCACCGAGGAGCAGAAGGCCGCTGCCCGCCGCAGTCAGATCCTGTACAAGCCCAGCAGCGAGGAAGTGTTCCGCGCCATCATCCCCGAGTATGTGGCCGGTATCGTTTATGGTGCCGTGTGCGAGAGCGTGGCCAGTGAGCTGGCCGCCCGCCGCACCGCCATGGATGCCGCCACCAAGAACGCGGGCGAAATGATCGACCATCTGAATCTGTATTACAACCGCGCCCGTCAGGCTGCCATCACGCAGGAGATCACCGAGATCGTGGCAGGCGCAGAAATCTAAGGCGGC
>ENA-OPYX01000729-OPYX01000729.1-human-gut-metagenome-genome-assembly--contig:-NODE-729-length-18990-cov-6.924137_pt1 | contig 18990 bp, 19 predicted proteins | sample MGYA00242639_ERZ504486 | MGnify/ENA primary metagenome ERZ504486 (study PRJEB26092, sample SAMD00036296) | human gut metagenome | host: Homo sapiens | study: EMG produced TPA metagenomics assembly of... | reverse complement strand
CTGCCGCGGCAGGAACTGGTATTTATCGAGGGCGTCCCTTACAGCAAGATGGCAGGGCGTTTTCTCCCTGTCCATCTCAAGCAGAATGTTCATAATCAGCTCTCTTGTATTGATTGTATCAGTCATCGTTTCTCCTAAATGCTCCGGATAAAACCAGCAGCCGGAGCAGCTGCAGCAAGGAACCGATTACGGCTGCCACATAGGTCATCGCCGCTGCCCAGAGTACTTTTTTGACTCCGTCGTGTTCCGTCTCTGTAATCATACCATCCGCACCGAGCATCTTTAAGGCTCTTCTCGATGCATCAAATTCGACCGGAAGCGTTACTACCTGGAAGGCCAGCGCCAGCACAAAAAGCCAGATTCCGGCCTTTACCAGCATCGGAAGGCTGAAAATCAGTCCGATCAGAAATAACGGCCAGAACAGCTGGGATCCAAGATTGGCCACCGGTACAATGGCACTTCGCACCTTCAGCGGCACATAATCTGTATTGTGCTGTACGGCATGTCCGCACTCATGCGCTGCAACGCCGATCGCTGCAATCGATGCGGAATCGTAAACAGCATCCGAAAGATTTACCGTCTTTGTCCGCGGATCGTAGTGATCCGTCAGTTTTCCGGATACGTGACGGACGGTTACATCGTAGATGCCTGCCTGACGCAGAATCCGCATCGCCGCATCGCGTCCTGTCATGCCGCTGTAGGAACGGACCGTCTGATATTTACTGAATATCGTATTCATGCGGGCGGATGCCGCCATAGAAATCAGTGCTGCAAGAATTACCAGCAGATACGTACTGTCATAAAAAAGTCCCATATCATTTTCTCCTTTTTTTCAGGCACAGCGGCAGCAATACCTCTGTGCAGTTCCCCGCCTCAGCTTCAGATTTCTTTGTGCCTTTATTCTCCAAGTTTTGTACCCGGCTCGATCGTATATCCACGCAGGAAATCTGCTGTCTTCATCCGTTTTTTTCCTTCGAGCTGCAGCTCTTCAATCACCAGAATACCGTCTCCGGTCTTTACATGGATTCCGGTCTCATCTGCCACCCAGACTTTTCCGGCGCTTTTTGTCGGATTCTGTCCCGGGATTTTTGAGAACAGATCACCGCCAAGCATGGCAATGACCTTCGCATTCCATATTTTGAGATTTTTTCCGTTTACCTTCGTAAACGCGCTCGGCCACGGACTCATCGCACGGATCTGGCGCTCAATCTCGATGGCGCTCTTCGTCCAGTCGATCCTTCCATCCTCTTTTTTAATCATTCGTGCATACGCTGTCGTGCTCTCCTTTGGCTGCTTTCCGGTGTGATTTCGCCTTTTTACAATTTTAGGAAGCGTCTCCACCAGCAGCTTGGCACCGGCTGCCGAAAGTTTGTCAAAAAGACTGCCGCCGGTCTCATCTGATGCAAGCGGAATCTCCACTTTCGAAAGCATTTCACCGGTATCAATGCCTTCATCCATTTTCATGATCGTAACACCGCTTACCTGATCACCGTTCATCACCGCCCACTGGATCGGCGCTGCACCACGGTAGGCCGGAAGCAGGGATGCATGTACGTTGATGCATCCATACTTCGGCATTTCAAGAATCTCTTTTGTAATAATCTGGCCAAAGGCAACGACAACGATCACATCCGGCTCCATTTTCCGGATTTCCTCGATCGCCTCTGCATCCCGCACGCGGCGCGGCTGATAGACCGGAAGGCCGTGTTTTTCGGCTGCCTCTTTCACCGGTGTCGGCATCATCTGTTTTCCACGGCCCTTCGGTTTGTCCGGCTGGGTCACAACGCCTGTGATCTCATAACCGGCCTCCACGAGTGCCTCAAGTGTTCCCACGGAGAAATCCGGGGTTCCCATAAATACCACTTTCATCTGAAGTCATCTCCTTTATTTTAAGACTTACTCTTCGTCCTCGTACTCCTCATACTCATCGTACGTGTTGTCCCAGAGTTCGCCTTCTACTTTTTCTGTATACATATGTCCGTCGAGGTGATCACACTCGTGGCAGATGCAGCGGGCAAGAAGTTCGGTTCCCTCCAGTTCAAACGGCTGCATGTCACGATCCAGTGCTCTTACCTTTACGTAGTTCGGACGGGTTACCGTACCGGATTTTCCCGGAAGGCTTAAGCATCCCTCTGCTCCGGTCTGACTTCCGGAAGTCTCCAGGATTTCCGGATTGATCAGAAGATGTGGGGTTCCATCCACATCCATGACTACGATTCTCTTTAAGATGCCGACCTGCGGTGCGGCAAGGCCGACACCGTTTGCCTCATACATGGTGTCAAACATGTCGTCGATCAGCTCGCTGATTCTTGGTGTCATCTTCTCCACCGGTCTGCATTTTTTCGTTAATACGCGGTCGCCTACGACTCTGATTTCTCTGATTGCCATAATTCTTTTCCTTTCTTTTGCTCTTCTATTATAAATAATCTATGTGTAAATAGTATGAAAAAACTAATACTTTCTGCTGAAGTCAAACTGTAAATAAACGGTACGGAAGCCTTTGTTAATCTCGATATACCGCTCCAGTTTTTCCCGCAGCCCTGCCAGCACCTCTTCCTGCGGCGCGCGTACATACACGGCCATGCGGTACAGGTCATTGATTTTCGACACTGCCTCACTTGCCGGGCCGATGATCTGGACTTCGCGGTTTCCCCGGATGCGGATGAGATATCTGCGAATGTATTCCATCGCCTGCGTCAGATGCGCTTCATCCTCCCCGGCTCCGTGGATCGCCAGAAGCTCCGCCGCCGGGGGATATCCCATCAGACGGCGGTAGTCCATTTCTTTCTCGTAAAATGCCCCGTAATCCTGCTCTGCCGCCGTCTGAATGCTGTAATGTTCGGGATGGTACGTCTGAATGACTGCCATTCCCGGCTTTTCGCCTCTTCCGGCGCGGCCGACTGCCTGCGTCAGCAGCTGGAACGTACGCTCCCCGGCACGGTAATCGACTGCATTCAGGGAGAGATCCGCCGCCAGCGCTCCCACCAGCGTGACATTCGGGAAATCGTGGCCTTTTACGATCATCTGGGTTCCAATCAGGATATCGGCCTCCCCCGCCGCAAATGAGGACAGGATTTCTTCATAACTGTTTTTCGTTTTTGTCGTGTCGCCGTCCATCCTAAGAACGCGTGCCTTTGGAAACAGCTTTTTCACGTTCTGCTCGATCTGCTGTGTGCCGGCACGGAAGCCGCCGATGTACGGGGAACCGCACGACGGGCACGCATGTACCTGCGGTGTTTCATAACCGCAGTAATGGCAGACGAGCTTTCCGTTATTGTGTGCTGTCAGTGATACATCGCAGTGCGGGCATTTCATCACATGGCCGCATGCACGGCATGAGACGAAGCCCGCATAGCCTCTGCGGTTCAGAAACAGTACAACCTGTTCCTTTTTTTCAAGCCGTTTTTCGATCTCTTCCCGCAGTTTTCCGGACAGAATCGAACGGTTTCCCATCTGTAATTCTTCCCGCATATCCGCGATCCATACGGACGGAAGTGCTGCATTTCCGTACCGCGCATCCATCCGGAACAGCGCGTACGCTCCCGTCTCGCAGGCGTAAGAAGCATCCACCGACGGCGTTGCCGAACCCATCACCACATGGGCATGCTCCAGCCCGGCGCGGCGCACGGCGGTCTCCCTTGCATGGTAGCGCGGCGTCACTTCACTTTTATAGGAGGTTTCATGCTCCTCATCGATTACGATCAGCCCCAGATCCGGAAACGGTGCAAAGAGTGCGGAACGCGGACCGATCATAATACTGACCTCCCCGCGCCGCGCGCGCTCCATCTGGTCGGCGCGCTCGGACGGTGTCATCCGCGAGTTGACCACCGTGACCCTTGTTTCAAACCGTGCGCAGAACCGCTCCACGTTCTGATACGTCAGCGCAATCTCCGGGATCAGCACGATCACCTGTTTTCCTTCCTTCAGCACTCGCTCCATCAGCTCCATATAGACGAGCGTTTTGCCGCTTCCCGTCACACCGCGGATCAGGCAGGGGCGGTTCTGTCCTTCCCATTCCTTTCGAATGCCGTCCACCACGGCCTGCTGCTGTTCGTTTGGTTTTCCCGCAGTTGTTCTTCCTGCCGCATCAGATACCGGATTTCTCCAGGTGCTCGTACGGCGGATTTCCAACACGCCCTGCTCTTCCATCACGTGCAGCGTATCTGCCGTGATTTTCAGTTTCTTGCTCACAACCGGCCCTGGAAGAACCGGCTGGGCCAGCAGCGCGTTTAAGAGACGGATTCTCGCTTTATAATTTTTCTTTCTGTAGTTTTCCAGCAGCTCCTCACATCTCGCAGGATCTGCAAGAAGCGCAATTTCGCGGGTTTCTTTCCCGCGCGCCTTTACTTTGACTGGAAGCACCGTCTTTAACGCCTGGATCATCGTCGATCCGTACGTATGACGCATCCACGCGGCGAGCGCGATGAGCTTCGTCTCTACGGTCGCCGCATCCTTTTGTACCGCGAGGATGGCCTTCATCCGGTCCTGCGGATATTTCGGCTCGTTTCCGACGGAAAGCACATAGCCGGTGATCGTGCGGTTTCCGTTTCCAAACGGAATCTGTACCGCCGTTCCCGGACTGATCTCCCCTGTCAGTTCCGGCGGAACCTTGTACTGAAAGGTCCGGTCCAGTTTTTCATTTGTGATGTCTACGATTACATCAGCGTAAACGCTGCTCATACATTCCCCTTACTTTCTTCCAGTATTTCCCGGATCAGCACGCGCTCATCCATCTCGTACCGTTTCCCCTTCCGGATCTGATACGTTTCGTGGCCTTTTCCCGCGAGCACCACGAGATCGCCCGGCTGCCGGTTTTCGATCACATACCGGATCGCCTCCTTACGGTCTGCAATCTCAACGAAAGCGCCTTCTGTTTTCCCGATTCCCGTCCGGATATCGTCCAGAATCGCCTGTGGTTCCTCATCCCGCGGATTGTCCGAGGTGATGACGGTCAGATCCGCCAGACGCCCCGACACCTCTCCCATCTGGAATCTCCGGTCCCGCGCGCGGTTTCCGCCGCAGCCGAAGAGACAGATCAGGCGCTTCGGATGGTACTTCCGCAGTGTCTTTAACAGGCTTTCGAGGCTCATCGCATTGTGTGCGTAGTCAATGAGAAGCGTCATTTCCGGATACACCGGAACTGCCTCACACCGCCCACGGACGCGGACTGCGGAAAGTGCCTCCTGCATCGCCTTTTCCGGGATTCCCATCTGCGCGCAGACCGCAATGGCGGCAAGCGAGTTGGAAACGGAAAACAGACCCGGCAGATCTACCCGTACCGGAAAATCCGCTGCGCCCTGCACCCGGTATGAGACACCGAGCACGCCGGGCGCCTGATCGAGTGCTGCATCTGCTGCCATAAAATCAGCTTTTTCCCAGCATCCGAATGTCACCAGACGGCAGGTGCTCTGCCTTATGATCTCCGGAAACCTTTTGTCATCCCGGTTTACAATTCCGGTTCTGCAGGTGCGAAGCAGCTTCTTTTTGCAGGACAGATATTCTGCAAACGATGCATGCTCCCCGGCGCCGATGTGGTCGTTTCCAATGTTGGTGAACACACCGTAATCAAACGTAATTCCATCACACCGGTGCTGTTTTTCCGCCTGCGAGGAAACCTCCATCACAACATGGGTGCAGCCCTCCCGCATCATTTCAGAAAACAGCTTCTGCAGCACAACAGGCTCCGGCGTTGTATTTTCTGACGGAATGCTTTTTTCCCCGATCCTCGTCTCGATCGTTCCGATGAGTCCTGCGCGGATCCCTGCTTTTCGCAGGATTTCGTAAATCATATATGCAGTCGTCGTCTTTCCCTTCGTGCCGGTCACTCCGATTGTCACAAGGTGCTGCGCCGGATCATCCTCCCAGGCACAGGAAAGCTGTGCGAGTGCTTCTCTGCTGTCCTTTACTACGAGTACGGTTACCTTTTCCGGAATCCCTTCCAGTTCCCGCTCCGCAACCAGGACAGCAGCGCCCCTCTCGACTGCTTCTTCTGCATATACGTGCCCGTCCATCCTGTTTCCGCGGATGCAGACAAACACGTTCTGCGGCTGTACTTTTCTGCTGTCGCATGTGATTCCTGTAACTTCCGCATCCAGACTGCCCTGCTGGAGCTGATATGCGATCCGTTTTTGTAACGTGCGCATGTTTTTCATGCCGGGACCTCCCTTTCACGTTTCAAATCCCTACGACTCAGATACTTTTATAGAATACCATAGTCCGAAAAACATTTCAATGTGCGCAATGTCGGTTTCTTCTTGATTTTTGCCTCCATAAACTTTATAATAGTTCTATATTGATGCCTGGTTTTTTCGTATCAAAATCTATGAACTGCAAAGAGAGGTATCTTCCAATGAAAAGAAAAAAAATAGTTGTTGCACTGGGACACAAAGCTCTTGGAACGACGCTGCCGGAACAGAAAGCAGCCGTAAAACGTTCCGCAAAAGTAATCGCAGATCTCGTTGCTGCCGGTGCTGATGTTGTCATCACCCACAGCAATGCGCCGCAGGTCGGCATGATCCACATGGCGATGAATGAATTCGGCAAAATGCACACCGACTACAGCGCAGCCCCGATGTCTGTCTGCTCCGCTATGAGCGAAGGCTACATCGGCTACGACCTGCAGAACGCCATCCGTGCTGAGCTTCTCCGCAGAGGAATCTTCAAAACCACATCCACGATTCTTACACAGGTTGAAGTAGATCCGTACGACGATGCCTTCAACAATCCGGTCAAACTGATCGGCCGTACGCTTACCAAAGAGGAGGCTGACGCAGAGGAAGAAAAAGGAAACTACGTAACGAAAACCGAGGACGGCTACCGCCGAATCGTTGCTGCTCCGAAGCCGCAGGATATCGTAGAGATCGACTCCATCCGTCTTCTTCTCGATGCCGGACAGGTTGTCATCGCAGCAGGCGGCGGCGGAATCCCGGTTCTCCCGCAGAATGAAGAGTTAAAGGGTGCATCCGCAGTCATCGAAAAAGACCTCACCAGCGGCCTGATGGCAGAAATGCTGAACGCAGACATGCTGATGATCCTGACCAGCGTGGAAAACGTTTCCATCAACTACGGTACCCCGGACGAAAAACCGCTGGAGCACATCACCGTTGCTGACGCGAAGAAATACATCGCAGAAGGCCAGTTCGGAGAAAACTCCATGCTGCCGAAGATGGAAGCAGCTGTTTCTTTCCTCGAGAAAGGCATCGGCCGTACCGCAGTCATCACTTCCATTGATTCCGCACTCGCCGGATTCCAGGGAAAAACAGGTACGATTATTGAGTAATACAAAGTATACAAAAAAGGATTCCCGCGAGTGGGAATCCTTTTTTTCTACTCTTTTTCCGGACTAAAAAGCCAGATTAGAAAGTAAATTTATCTGCAAAGTAAGCATCGAGATCCTCAATTTTAATTCTCTCCTGCTCCATGGTGTCACGGTCACGGACGGTAACAGCACCATCGGTCTCGGAATCGAAGTCGTAGGTGATGCAGTACGGAGTACCGATCTCATCCTGACGGCGATACCGTTTTCCGATATTTCCACGGTCATCAAACTCGCAGTTGTATTTCTTGGACAGCTCTGCAAAGACTTTCTCAGCGCCCTCGTTCAGCTTCTTGGAAAGCGGAAGCACACCGATTTTTACCGGTGCCAGTGCCGGATGGAAATGCATCACAGTACGAACATCATTCTTCTCTGCGTCGAGAACTTCCTCGTCATAAGCGCTGCACAGGAATGCCAGAACGACACGGTCAGCACCAAGAGACGGCTCGATAACATACGGGATGTATTTCTCGTTCTTCTCCGGATCGAAATAGGTCATATCCTGTCCGGATACATTCTGATGCTGGGTCAGGTCGTAATCGGTACGGTCTGCGATTCCCCACAGCTCGCCCCATCCGAACGGGAACAGGAACTCGATATCGGTTGTTCCCTTGCTGTAGAAGCACAGCTCTTCCGGAGAATGGTCTCTTGCACGCATCTCTTCGTCTTTCATGCCGAGGCTCTTCAGCCAGTTGATGCAGAAGCCTCTCCAGTACTGGAACCAGTCAAGGTCGGTGCCAGGCTCGCAGAAGAACTCCAGCTCCATCTGCTCGAACTCACGGGTACGGAAGGTGAAGTTACCCGGTGTAATCTCGTTACGGAAAGATTTACCGATCTGACCGATTCCGAACGGAATTTTCTTTCTGGAAGTACGCTGTACGTTTTTGAAGTTTACGAAGATACCCTGTGCAGTCTCCGGACGAAGATATACGGTGTTCTTCGCATCCTCTGTAACACCCTGGAAGGTTTTGAACATCAGGTTGAACTGACGGATATCGGTAAAGTTATGTTTTCCGCAGGACGGACACGGAATCTGATGCTCCTCGATGAAGTTCTTCATCTCTTCCTGGGACCATGCGTCTACACTGCCGCCTTCGATTTCAATGCCTTTTTCCTCGCAGAAGTCTTCGATCAGCTTGTCTGCACGGAAACGCTCGTGGCACTCTTTACAGTCCATCAGAGGATCGGAAAATCCGCCGAGATGACCGGAAGCTACCCATGTCTGCGGGTTCATCAGGATCGCGCAGTCAACACCTACGTTGTGCGGGCTCTCCATCACGAATTTCTGCCACCATGCTTTTTCACGTTGTTTTTCAGCTCAACACCGAGCGGGCCGTAATCCCAGGTATTTGCCAGGCCGCCGTATATTTCGGAACCCGGATATACTAAAACCTCTGGATTTTGCTACTGCCACAATTTTGTCCATTGTCTTTTCCATAGTTAGTTACTCCTCTATTTTATTTGTTTACTTACCATAAACAACAATAACAGGACTGGCAAGAAGAACGTCCTGCTCATATTCCTGCTCTGTTTCTTCTGTCTTAGTCTGCTCTGATGATGACGCAGAAGCACTCTCTGTGGACTTTGTGGTCCACTCGCCGGCCGTATCCACCGTGTTTTTTCCTTTGATCACGGCTGTACCGGAAACGCAGAGCACCGGATCTTCCGTTACGATTTCCAGCGGCTCCTCGCAGACAATCACGCGTACATGCTTAACGCCTTTGACCGCATCTTCGACTGAAACCTCATTGCCTTTAGAATCGACAAAGGAAGCGGAAAAATCATATCCCGCTTCTTCTGCCTCATCCAGCGTGCCTGCGAAAAATTCTGCTCCGTGATAATCCGCGTAGGACTGGTAATCTCCGTATTCCATCCGGATCTCCACCTTGTCCTCTTTGATCTGGCATTTTTCCAGCTTCACGGAATCCGCATCGCCGCGCTCCTCTGTGAATTTTTTGATGTCATCCTCCACAAAGACCTTCAGTTCGTCTTCCGTGTAATCATCGTCTTTGCTGTAATCTTCCACAATGGCTTCTGTCACAACACCATTTTTGCTCACATAGACAGATGTCGTTGTCACATCTTTTAACTTCTCACAGCCCGACAGCAGCACGGAAGCCGCTGTCAGAACTGCGAGAAGCTGTCCTGCTTTTTTCATAAAAATCCTCTAAAAACCGCCTGAATTATTTATTGCGGTAAATGATATCGTCTCTTCCCGGTCCGTTGGAGATCATGGTGATCGGGAATCCGATTTCTTTCTCTACAAACTCGATGTAGTTTCTGCAGTTCTCCGGCAGATCCTCGTATTTCTTGATGCCGCGGATATCGCATTTCCATCCCGGAAGGGTTTTCAGAACCGGTTTTGCTTTCTCAAGAATGCTGGTGTTCGGGAAATCGTGGATTTCTTTTCCGTCTACTTCGTATGCTACACAAACCGGAATCTCGTCCAGATATCCGAGAACGTCAAGTACGGTAAATGCTACATCGGTTGTGCCCTGCATTCTGCAGCCGTAGCGGGAAGCAACACAGTCGAGCCATCCCATACGTCTCGGACGTCCTGTCGTTGCACCGAACTCTCCGCCGTCTCCGCCGCGTCTTCTGAGCTCATCTGCCTCATCGCCGAAGATCTCGGAAACGAAAGCACCTGCTCCTACTGCACTGGAGTAAGCTTTGCATACGGTTACGATTTTCTTGATTTCATATGGCGGAACACCTGCTCCTACTGCGCCGTAGCCGGCCAGTGTGGAAGAAGAAGTTACCATCGGGTAAATTCCGTGATCCGGGTCTTTTAAGGAACCAAGCTGACCCTCAAGCAGGATCTCCTTGCCTTCCTGAATCGCGTTCCACAGGAATGCGGAAGTATCGCATACGTATGGCTCAACCATTTTTTTGTATTCCATCAGCTCTGCATAGATCTCATCCGGATTTAACTGCGGTTTGTGATACAGATGCTCGAGCAGAATGTTCTTGGTTTCGCATACGGATTTCAGTTTCTCTTTCAGGTGCTCATCGTCGAACAACTCGTTTACCTGGAAACCGATTTTTGCATATTTATCTGAGTAGAACGGAGCGATACCGGATTTGGTGGAACCAAAGGATTTTCCGCCCAGACGCTCTTCCTCATACTGATCGAACAGGATGTGGTACGGCATTACCATCTGTGCACGGTCGGAAATTTTGATCTTCGGTGCCGGCACTCCCTTCGAAACGATCTCATTTAACTCTTTGATCAGAACCGGAATATTGAGTGCAACACCGTTTCCGATTACGCTTGTTGTGTGGCTGTAAAATACGCCGGATGGAAGGGTATGAAGTGCAAACTTTCCATAGTTGTTTACAATGGTATGGCCTGCATTCGCACCACCCTGGAAACGGACAATAATGTCTGCCTCTTTTGCGAGCATATCGGTAATCTTACCTTTTCCCTCGTCTCCCCAGTTTGCTCCTACTACTGCCTTAATCATGTGACATCCTCCTAATTCAACGTATACTTGCGGCCTCTTTGTTTCGGCCGTTCATGCATAGTATACCATGTTTTCTTCATAAGTAAAACTTATTATTACTTATAAAATTTGTTTTTTTATTATTTCTGTTTATCAAACGCATCAGACGTTAATTTCTGCAGTCATGCCAAGTGCCTCTTTGTTTGCCTCAAGCACCGGATTAACTACGTTCTTCAGGAATGCGTCAACCTGTACGGATGCGCGGCCTGTGTATTTGGACGGATCCATCGTCTTTTCCAGCTCTTCTTTGGTCAGATGGAACATCTCATCCGCTGCGATCAGATCCAGAAGATCATTGTCGCGGCCTTCCTCTTTGACATGTTTTCCGGCGATCATGGACAGCTCGCGGATTCTCTCATGCAGCTCCTGACGGTCGCCGCCTGCTTTTACCGCATCCATCATGATATTCTCAGTTGCCATAAACGGAAGCTCTGCCATCATGTGTTTTAAGATAACCTTTGGATAAACCACAAGTCCGTCTACGACGTTCATGCACAGATCCAGGATACCGTCGATGGCAAGGAAGCCTTCCGGAATGGAAAGTCTCTTGTTTGCAGAGTCATCGAGGGTTCTCTCAAACCACTGTACAGAAGAGGTGATGGCCGGATTTAATGCATCGGTGATCACATAACGGGACAGGGATGCGATACGCTCGCTTCTCATCGGATTTCTCTTGTATGCCATGGCGGAAGATCCGATCTGTCCTTTCTCGAACGGCTCCTCAACTTCTTTTAAGTGCTGCAGAAGACGGATGTCGTTGGAGAATTTTGTTGCGCTTGCCGCAATGCCTGCCAGAACGTTTAATACTCTCGTATCGACTTTTCTGGAATACGTCTGTCCGGAAACAGGATAGCAGTTCTTGAAGCCCATTTTCTCAGCGATCATCGGATCGATCTTGTCGATGGTCTCCTGATCTCCGTCGAACAGCTCTAAAAAGCTTGCCTGTGTGCCTGTTGTTCCTTTGGAGCCGAGCAGCTTTAAGGTGCTCTGTACGTACTCGAGATCTTCAAGGTCCATTAAGAACTCCTGCATCCACAGGGTTGCACGTTTTCCGACGGTGGTCGGCTGTGCCGGCTGGAAGTGGGTGAAGGCAAGGGTCGGCTGGTCTTTGTAGGTATCCGCAAATTTTGCCAGCTCAGCGATAACGTTCACCAGTTTTTTCTTCACCAGCTTTAAGGCTCGTTCATGACAATGATATCGGTATTGTCGCCTACGTAGCAGCTGGTTGCTCCCAGATGGATGATCCTTTGCTTTCGGACACTGTACGCCGTAGGCATACACATGGGACATTACGTCATGACGGCAGACTTTCTCTCTTCTTTTGCCACATCGTAGTTGATGTTCTCGGCATTTGCTTTCAGTTCTTCGATCTGCTCATCTGTAATAGAAAGTCCCAGTTCTTTTTCTGTCTCAGCCAGCGCAATCCATAACTTTCTCCAGGTACGGAATTTCATATCCGGGGAGAAGATGTACTGCATCTCCTTGCTTGCATAACGTTCGGAAAGAGGGCTTACATATCTGTCAGTTCCGCTCATAGACACGATTCTCCTTTTCTTGTCAAAATGTGTATTCGGTTTCTCTTTTATCCCCGCTCTTTTTCATTCCCAAAAACAGAATGGGACGTATAAAGAGCGTGTTTGAAATACGTTTCAACCACGCTCTAGTATAACGCATGTTGTTTTTTAGGCAAGTGCAACGTCGTTACTTCTCACGAAATTTTCCCAAAAAACCCTGCATTCTGGCATTTTCGGAATCGAAGACTTCGTCCGGTGTTCCCTCCACGGCGATCACACCCTGGTCCATAAAGATGACGCGGTCGGAAATTTCCCGGGCAAAATTCATCTCGTGGGTAACGATCACCATCGTCATGTTCATCTCCGCAAGAGATTTGATGACCTTTAAAACTTCGCCTGTCAGCTCCGGATCGAGTGCCGATGTCGGCTCATCGAAAAAGAGCACCTTCGGTTTCAGCATCAGCGCGCGCGCAATCGCAACTCTCTGACACTGGCCGCCGGAAAGCTGACACGGATACGCCTTTTCCTTTCCGGTCAGACCCATTTTTCCAAGCAGCTCTTCCGCCTGTGCTTCCACCTCCGCGCGGTTTCGCTTCTGTACATGGATCGGCGCATCGCAGAGATTTTTCATAACATTATAATGAGGAAACAGATGGAAACTCTGGAATACCATTCCAAAATTCTCCTGTATTTTCCGTAGTACGGCAGGCTTCGCATAGACGGATTTTCCGTTTTCCATTGTAACTGCCTGCTTGCCAAGGTACGCCAGATCACCGCCGTCCATCGTTTCAAGCATTGCCGCGCACCGCAGCAGTGTCGATTTTCCCGATCCCGACGGGCCGATAATCGAGAGCACCTCGCCCTCTTCTACTTTGAGGGAAATATCTTTTAACACTTCGAGATCCCCAAAGCTCTTTTTTACATGGTTCATTTCCAGATAAATCATATCGTTTTCCGCTCTCTTCTATAGTTAATGATAATAAGAAAATTTCTTTTCCAAAAGTTCCATCACCCACGCCACGACAAAATTGAAGATGTAGTAGAAAATACCGGCGGCGACGAACGGAACCATCGTGGTCTTGGCCGCCGCGATCTGTTTTGCGATCGTGAACATTTCCACATAGGAAATGGAAAAGGCCAGCGACGTATCCTTGACCAGCGTAATCACCTCATTGGTGATCGCCGGCAGAATCCGTTTCACAACCTGCGGCAGAATAATTCGGACAAACGTCTGTCCCTTCGAATAACCAAGAAGCTTTGCTGCCTCGTACTGTCCACGATCCATCGAAACGATGCCGGAGCGGTAGATTTCTGCAAAATAGGCGCCGTAGTTTAAGGCAAATCCGGTGATAATCGCCGGAAAGCGCCATTTTCCGATGTTCATACCGAACAGATAGAACGGTCCGAAGTAAACCACCATGAGCTGCAGCATCAGAGGCGTGCCGCGCATCAGGGAGATATAGAGCCGGAAAATTCCGCTCACAATCCGGTTTTTCGACATACGCCCGAAGGCGATCAGCAGACCGAGCGGCAGGGAAAATACGAGCGTCAGGACAAATATCGAGATCGTTCCCGCCATTCCGGTACTAAGCTGTGATAGAATTATGGACAACTTCATGCTGCTTTACTCTCCTTTTTTTCTCCAGACACACCATGTCTGCGATTCCGTATTTTTCTGCGAGCTTGTCGAATGTTCCGTCGGCCAGAACCTGCTGCAGGCCTTCGTTTACTTTATCGCAGAGCTCGGTATTTCCTTTTTTGAATCCGATCGCATATTTCTCAGAGTTCAGGTGCTCGTCGAGGATTTTGTATCCTTCTCCGCGGCTTTCCAGCTGATATTTGGCAACGCCGATATCCATGGCAACCGCATCGATGGAACCTGCCTGAAGCTCTACAAACGCATTGTTGTAATCCGGGAACTGCTGCAGAGCGGCGAAAGTATCGGCGAGTTCTTTCTGACCGCCTTCTTCCTCACTCTGTAAAAGATCGAGTGCTGCGGATGCTGCCTGCACACCAACCGTCTTTCCTGCCAGATCGGACAGGCTGTTGATGCCGGAATTCTCAGATACGACCATCACCTGGCTGTTGTCCACGTACGGATCGGACCAGGTGTAATCGTCCTCTCTGCCGTTCATGGTAAAGCCGTTCCAGATGCAGTCAATCGCACCAGAATTCAGCTCGGTATCTTTCGCATCCCAGTTGATCGGGGTTTTTACCAGCTTCCAGCCGTAAATCTCGCAGACTGCCTCGGCGAGCTCCAGGTCAAATCCGGTGTAATCGCCGGTCTCATCGTCCATGTAGCCGTACGGCGGGTATTCTGCATCGAAGCCTACGGTAAAGGTTGTCGTTCCGTCTGTGGAAGAGGATGCTGCTCCTGCTGATGAGGCAGATGTTTTTGCTGTGTCTGCAAAGCCGCAGCCGGCCAGCAGGGCAGATGCACAAAAGGCTGCTGTCAAAATGCTAACCATTTTCTTTTTCATAATAATCTTCTCCTTTTCTACGTGATCATGTTATCACTGTACTACGCTAAACTAATTGGTATCCTACCATACTCCGGCACCGCCTGTCAACCCGCACCGGTTAAATAATCCAGAAAACCTGTTCCAACACAAAAAAGTCTCCGAAACGGTCAGCAGATTCTGCTTTTTTCCGTCTTCGGAGACTTTGATTTTTCTATTTTGGATAACTATTTATAAACCCTTGTTACACGGCTGCTGATATCGCAGAGCATCTCGTAATCGAAACGTGCCGCCGGGTTGGCGATCTCTTCGATCGTGATGGTCTCATCCCCGTCGGTTCCGACAAGCGTTACAACGTCCTCCACCTGCACATCCGGGATGTCGGTCACGTCCACCATCATCTGATCCATACAGATTCTTCCGATGATCGGTGCTTTTTTCCCGTGGATCAGCACACAGCCCTGGTTCGAGAGAGCTCTCGGATAGCCGTCTGCATAGCCGGCTGAAACAGTTGCGATCCGTGTCATCGGTTTCTCGGTCACATACGTGGCACCGTAGCTGACGCCGATGCCCGGGCCGACTTCCTTCACATGGATGACATGGCTCTTCCAGGAAAGCGCCGGGATCAGATCGAGGCGCTCTTTTTTTACCTCCTCGGATGGGTAAATGCCGTAGGTGATGATACCGGAACGCACCATCTCAAAGTGGTGATCGTCAAATTCCATGATTCCGGCGGAGTTGCAGATATGGCGAAGCGGAATCGTCACGCCGCGCTCTGCTAAAAGTGCCGTCATCTTATCATATTTTTCCATCTGCATCGAACAGTACGTCTTGTCTTCCTGATCGGCGCAGGAGAAATGCGTAAACATACCTTCCAGCTCGATGTGCGGAAGATCCGCGATTTTTGCCGCCTCATCCGCATCGTGCTCCGTCACCTGGAAGCCGATCCGCGTCATGCCGGTATCGACCGCGAGGTGTGCTTTTGCTTTCCGGTTCTGGCGTGCTGCCTCTTTTTCGAGGGCAAGTGCCTGTGCGTAGCTGTCGATCGTCTGAGTGATGTCGTATTCCACAAGGTCGCCGTACTGGGACGGGGACACGTAGCCGAGAATCAGGATCGGCGCGGAAATGCCGTTTTCTCTGAGCTCGACAGCCTCCTCGATGGTTGCGGTTGCAAAATAATCAACCTGGTTTTCCAGATAGGATGCTACCGGAACGGCACCGTGGCCGTAGGCGTTCGCTTTTACAACGCCAAGGAGTTTCACGCCCTCCGGTAGTCTTTTTTTGCACTTCTCTGATGTTATGCCCGATCGCTTCGAGTGAAATCTCTGCATAACAGCGTAAGTATCTGTTCACTTTTTTCCCTTCTTTCTTTCCCGTACTTTTTTGCTGAGACGCCAAAACGTGCCTGAAAACTCTTTCGGATTATTTTCAGACACGCTCTCGTATCAGATTCCGGCTGTGCCGGTTTTTATTTGTCCGGTCTGCGGATGGCGGAATAGATATTTTTTACATTTTTCAGCACTACATGCGTTCTTGTCGCATCGACGCCCGGAAGGCTCATCACCTGGCGGTGGATTTCTTCGAGTTCGTCGGATGAGTGACAGGAAATGCGGATAATCAAATCAAAATCTCCGGTCTGATAATAGCAGGATACGATGTACTCCAGTTTCTGGATCGCATCTGCAAAACTGTCAAAGAACTTCGGATGCTCCAGGCTGACTTCCATCAGCGCGGTCATCTCATTTCCCGTTTTCTTTTCGTCTACAATAATGGTGTATTCTTTAATCACTCCGGTTTCTTCCATTTTACGGATTCTCTCGATGACTGCAGAAACCGATAAATGAATCTCTTTGCTGATATTGGAAGCCGTCTCGCGGGCATTTTTCTGCAATATCTTCAGAATCTTATAATCAATGGCATCCATGTATTTTTCCTCCCATAAGAATTGACAGGGCTCTTCTTTCCAGATTTTAGCATAAAATTTCCCTGTCACTACCTTTCTATTATATCAAATTTTTCAGATAAGTCCAGTTTTTCCCAAAACATTTTATAGAAAGATTAGAATTCCTCTTTAAATTGCACAGATGCCGGTTTTTCTATTCTTCGAAGGTTTCTGCAATATCCTGCATCAGAATGCCGATCCCGAGGTGCTGCGGACACTGTTTTTCACAGCGGTAACAGTTGATGCATTCGTCGGCGCGTTTTTCCTGGCTTTCGTATTCTGCGCGGACGGCCTCGATGCCTTCGCTCTCCGTCCGGTTGTAGAGTTCGAACAGCAATGGGATGTTGATTTTTACCATACACGGCATGCAGCGCTGGCAGCCGGTACAGGCGACCAGATGTTCTGCTCCATTCTCCTGCATAGGGAAGTTCCCCCTTTTTCTTTGTTTTCCGTTTTTTTCATTATAGTACACTTTCCTTCCCGGAACAAGACTGATATTTACGTGCTATTCACCGGACGTTCACTTGCGCCATTTGCCCTGAATTTTCACCTTTTCAGTATTTTAAAATTTTTTTAACTTTTTTTAAAAAAGGGGTTGACTTTTCTCCGGCTTTCCTGTAGAATACGTTTTGTCAGTGAGGCACGGCAGTCAACAAGACAGAGAAAAAAATCAGTGCCAATCATCTGCGGGTGTAGTTCAATGGTAGAACACCAGCCTTCCAAGCTGGATACGTGGGTTCGATTCCCATCACCCGCTTCATCCTAAAGGATGAATATGCGCGAGTGGCTCAGGGGTGGAGTACAACCTTGCCAAGGTTGGGGTCGCGGGTTCGAATCCCGTCTCGCGCTCTTTTTATTACCGAAATTTCTTCACAGGAATTTCGGTTTTTTGTTTTTCCAAAAACTTTTTTACCAAAGAAAGGAGTTCTTATGATTCAGGACATTGCTCCGCATAAATATTATGTAGATTACCAGCCTTCTGTTCCGAACGATACGGATCTTGTTTTAATTTACGGTCATCACACAATTCTGTGCAATTTCGAAGATCCTGAGATCCGCTACCCTTCCATTGCGGAAATTGCAGCTGTTTTTCCGGAGATTAAAGAAAAGGCAAAATTTCTGTTCCGCATTGATGAGACGGACTATTATGAACTGCGCAGTCCGCAGCTTCCGGAATTTGGCATCTGGAAATACGAAAATACACTAATTCTTCGCAGCGCCGTTCCGGGATGGCTCGGGTTTGCCGGTATCACCGGTTACCAGATCCACACCTGGTACACCGACCACACCTACTGCGGCCGCTGCGGAACGAAGATGCATGCGCCTGGAAATGAACGCGCGATGCAGTGCCCTTCCTGCGGCGCACTCTCCTATCCGGTCATCTGCCCGAGCGTCATCGTTGCCATCACCGACGGTGACCGCCTGCTGCTCACGAAGTACGCACCTTCCCACAGCAGCCACCGCCAGTACGCCCTCGTGGCCGGCTATACCGAGGTCGGTGAGACGCTGGAACAGACGGTGCACCGTGAAGTCATGGAAGAAGTCGGATTAAAGGTCAAAAATCTGAGATACTATAAGAGTCAGCCGTGGTCCTTCAGCGGCTCGCTGCTCGCCGGATTTTACTGCGATGTGGACGGCGATCCGTCCATTACCCTCGACCGCGAGGAACTCTCCGTTGCCGAATGGTTTGACCGCGATTCTCTTCCGGAGACGCCGAACCTCATCAGTCTGACCGGTGAAATGATCGAATGCTTCCGCCAGGGAAAAGAACCGAAATAAAAAATAAGAAATCATTTTGTGACTTAGTCACAGAACTTCCCGTTCTGCTGTGGTATTCTACAGTCACAACAGAAAAACACTTACCGGGAAATAAAAAATCCCGTTTTAAAAAAGGAGGACTTCTATTATGTCATTAATTCATGTTACATCCGAAAACTTTGAAAAAGCTCTGCAGGCAACACCTGGCGTTGCCGTTGTTGATTTCTTTGCTACCTGGTGCGGACCGTGCAAAATGCTCGCCCCGGTCATCGAAGAGGCAGCTGAGGATATGCCGGAGATCCAGTTCTACAAAGTAGACGTTGACGAAGCACCGGAGCTGGCAAGATCCTTTAAAGTCATGAGCGTTCCGACCCTCGCTTTCTTCAAAAACGGCGAACTCAGTAAAGAAAAACGTCGGCGCCAGTTTCCTATGAGGAGCTTGGAAGAACTGATTAACTCTGTAAAATAAACAGCGTAATATTGGAAATGCAAGAAAAAA
>ENA-OPYX01000728-OPYX01000728.1-human-gut-metagenome-genome-assembly--contig:-NODE-728-length-19021-cov-3.665185_pt1 | contig 19021 bp, 19 predicted proteins | sample MGYA00242639_ERZ504486 | MGnify/ENA primary metagenome ERZ504486 (study PRJEB26092, sample SAMD00036296) | human gut metagenome | host: Homo sapiens | study: EMG produced TPA metagenomics assembly of... | reverse complement strand
CAGAAAAATACAGAAGTTACAGATACAATGACGTCGTATTTAAATGAAGAAACGGATTTTTTACTTTATGACTATTTCGGAGGATATCAAAGCGGATGTTGACAATGTGGTATCAGGTTCCGCATCACTGCAGGACGAATTGAAGAATATTGAGAACATCGTAAAGAAATATACGCCGCTGGCGCAGGCAGCCCAGACACAGACAGAAATGAATCTGTCATCCAGATGGTTTTTCGACATATGGGATACGGAATTAAATAACCTTTGGAGCAGATTCAGTGATCTGGCAGATCCGCAGACAAAGGAGAAGATCCTTACAGAACAGAGAAACTGGATCGACATGAAGGAAGAAGTGACCTTGCTTGACATTGGATCTTACGAAGAAAACGGCAGTATGTATCCGCTTCTTCAGAATTCTTATCTGGAGGAGATCACGAAGAACAGGGCTTATGTTATTGCAAATGAGCTGGCAAAGATAAAGGGGGAATCCTTTGTTATGCCGGAAAAATCAGCAAAGTACGGTCTGTTTGTGGACAATCAGGGGACTGGCAGCGTATACAGTTCCCTGATCACCAGACAGGGGCTGGAAGGAGAGGATGAAGCGCTTATCTCCATTTACAGAGAGGGAGAAACAAAAGGAACATTTGTTGACAATGGAAACGGGGAGCTGGCTTTCACATCAGATGACGGAAGTGTAAAAGGAACCATCAAAATCAACGGATGGGATGGCGCAAGTTTCAAGGTTACAGAGACATCAGGAGAGGCTGTTTTTTCTGCAGGAGAGGAGGTCAATTTTCCGTTTGCATTTTGACAGCATTGTTTGATATGTTGTTTGTAATGATTCAGCGATATAACAGACAAAGAATCATGAAACTCGTAAATCGGCAGTTGCGGAGGTGAATAAAATATATGCTGAATGTGAAAAATGCTGATATGGCAGATTTTGAACAGATTATGAAAATTTATAAATATGCACAGGATTATATGATAAAGTCCGGAAATCCTGCACAATGGGGGCATTTTTATCCGGATGCAGAGCTAATAAAATCTGATATTTGTCAGAATGTATGCAGGGTAATATATGACAAAGATGGGATACATGGGGTATTTGCATTGTTTAAAGGTGCAGAACCTACTTATAAGCATATTGAGAATGGGAATTGGCTGAATGAAGAGCCTTATCTTACTATTCACAGACTGCTGGGGATGGTCAGGTGCATAGGTTTGTTTCAGTGTGATTTTAAATATTGTAAAAATATTTCTCAAAATATCATGGCAGATACCCATGCGGATAATCAAATCATGCAAAAGCTGATGGAAAAGAATGGTTTTATGAAATGCGGTATTATATATGTTAAAAATGGAACACCAAGAATTGCATATCATTGGACTGCTTCATAACTTTCAGTTGTGCGTCCGGCAAAGGGCAATTAACCTGGCAGGTGCAAATTCTCTCTGATACATGATATGACAGTGGAAATTTCCTGAATTGACAAAAAAGTTAGAATAGACTAACATGCAAAATAGAATGACAGAGCAGAAAGGGGCAGGAAATGGAAAGAGAGAAGAAAAAGAGGGCAATGATTGCGGGAATGGTCTCAATGACATACTGGTGCCGTTTATGGTATATTATCTGGTCGCAGATATCGGAATGCCTGTGGTAATTGCTGATGTTTTTGACGGCATTTCTTTTATTACAGGATTCGGGTGTGAAAAATTTGTCAATCAAGAAGTTTAAATGCACTATTTGACTCCAACCCGCAGGATAACATTTTTCAAAAGAAATAATGTGTGATACAATATTTTAAGATTGAATTTTCAGGAGAAAACAGATGTCCCTACAATTTATATTTGGCAATTCGGGCAGCGGAAAATCGGATTTTCTGTATGATTCCGTGCTGAAACAGGCGAAAGAAAATAAAGAGCAGCAGTTTTTAATCATTGTGCCGGAGCAGTTTACCATGCAGACACAGCGGGAACTGGTCGAGAGGCAAAAACAGCATGCAATCATGAACGTGGATGTGCTCAGTTTTGCAAGACTCGCATACCGCGTCTTTGATGATCTTGGAAAACAAAATGTGGTTGTGCTGGAAGAGACCGGAAAAAATCTTGTACTGCGCAAGGTGGCAGAACAGAAAAAAGCAGAACTGAAAGTGCTTGGTGCGAATATGAATAAGATGGGATATGTCGGCGAGGTAAAATCCCTGATCTCAGAGCTGATGCAGTATAATGTCAGTCCGGATGCGCTGGCAGAGTTTTTGGAGAAAGAACCGCTTGGGGAGGGACTGCGCTTAAAAATGAAGGATGTCCTCACGATGTATCAGGGATTTACGGAGTATTTAAAGGGCAGATATATCACGGCAGAGGAAGTGTTAGAGCTTCTTTATGATGTGGCAGAAGAGTCCGAACTGCTTCGTAATAGTGTGATCGTGTTGGACGAGTTTACCGGATTTACACCGATCCAGAACCGTCTGATGGAAAAACTGCTCGTGCTGGCAAAGAAGGTCAGCGTGTCTGTCACGATGGATGTCAGGGAAGATTTTTACCAGTGCAGGGGTGTACATGAACTTTTTGCCATGAGTAAAAAAACGGTGGCGTCGCTACTGAAAGTGGCAGAACTGTGCAAAGTTCCGGTGGAGGAGCCGTTGGTACTGCCGACCGGAAAACAGAGGCGCTATGTCAATGCTGCCGACCTTTATTTTATGGAGCAGAATCTCTTTCGTCCGGGAGCGGGAAGCTACAGATACAAAGCACCGGAACAATCTATGCAGCATATCCGCATCACGTCCCTGAAAAATCCGAGGGAAGAATTAAAATTTGCTGCCCGCGAGATCGTGCGCCTGACGAGGGAGAATGGTTACCGTTACCGGGATATCGCAGTCGTGACAGGGGATGTGCAGCAGTATGGCAATTATGTGCCGGAGATCTTTGAGCAGTACCATATCCCGTACTTTATTGATCAGACGAAAAATATTTTGTTCCACCCGTTTATCGAGTGTATCCGGGCGATCTTAGAGATGATCGAATATGATTTTTCTTATGAAAGTGTGTTCCGGTTTTTGCGGTGCGGGCTTGCAGCGAAAGTCGTGGCCGAGGCAAAAAATTCCGACAAGGAGCCAGATCCGGCTGCAACGGAAGATTTGACGCAGCAGCCGGAAACAGGATCCCATGGACTTACAGAACAGGAGATCGACCGCCTGGAAAATTATGTCCTCGCACGGGGCATCCGCGGTGCATCCCGCTGGAGCAGACCGTGGACGTTTGTAATGCCGGATGGGACATTGGAGGATATGGCACGGTTAAATGAGATCCGTGAGGCGGTTTATGAGAATTTTAAGCCGCTGCTTGAGGCATTCCGTGGAAAAGACAATACGGTCAGCACACAGACCTATGAGTTATACAGTCTGATCAGACGGCTTGACATGGAGCAGTTATTAAAGGAGCGTGGAAACTTTTTCGAGGCGCATGGCAATCAGGCGCGGGCAAAGGAATATGACCAGATCTATAAAATTGTGATGGATCTGCTCGACAAAGTGACGTCTCTGCTGGGCGATGAGACGATGACGATCCGGGAATACAGTGATATCTTAGATGCCGGATTTGAGGCGGCAAAAGTCGGTATTATCCCGCCGGGCAACGACACGGTGACAGTCGGGGATATCGAGAGAACCCGTCTGAACCATGTAAAAATCTTATTTTTTTGTCGGTGTCAACGACGGAGTTGTGCCGAAAGCAGGGAATCAGGGTGGCATTATTTCCCAGTTTGAGCGTGAAAAGATGGCAGAATATCACCTGGAACTGGCGCCGGGCGCAAGGGAAAAAGTATTTATCCAGAAGTTTTACCTGTATTTAAATATGACAAAACCGTCCGAGCGGCTGTATGTGACATTCTGCCGCGTCAACTCCGATGGAAAAGCACTGCGGCGTTCGTATCTGATCGGGACACTCTTAAAACTGTTCCCACAGCTTGCGGTGGAAGAACCGTCCGAGGAGGAGACATTAGAAGGTGCACTGACTGCGGAAAGTGCCCTGCCGTTTCTGATGGAAGGACTGACAAAACCAGTGGAGGATGAAGAGGCATGGACTGCACTTTTGGCATGGTACCTGTCGGATGAGGGTGAACGGGAAAAAGTAATGCAGCTTTTTGATGCGGCGTTTGGCGCCCATAAAGATGATGCGATCAGCAAGGCAGTCACGAAAGCTTTATATGGGAATACCTTAGAAAACAGCGTGACAAGGCTCGAACAGTTTGCTGCCTGTGCGTTTGCTCATTATTTAAGTTATGGACTGCGGCTTAAAGAACGGGAACTGCAGCAGTTTGCGAGTGTGGATATGGGAAATATTTATCATGATGTGTTAGAGCGTTTTGCAAAGGGCATAGAGCTGTCGGATTATACCTGGTTTGATATCCCGGAGAAAGCGCAGGAAGCCCTGCTTTCCCAGAGCATGGAAGATGCGATCGCAGGCAGCGGGATCGGGGACGTATTCGAGGACGCAAGAAACAGTTACCTGTTAAAGCGGATGGAGGCAACGGCAAAACGGACGATCTGGGCACTGATGTTACAGGTGCGGAAAGGAAAGTTTGTGCCGAGCGGTTTTGAGGTGTCATTTTCGCGCGCCGAGCGGCTGGATGCGGTGCAGTTTCAACTGGGTGAAGATGAAAAAATGCGATCTGCGCGGCAGGATCGACCGCGTTGATACTTACGAGACAGACGATAAGGTCTATGTAAAAATCATTGATTATAAATCGGGCAACACCACTTTTTCACTTTTAAATTTTTATTATGGACTGCAGCTCCAGCTTGTCGTCTACATGAATGCGGCACTGGAACTCACAAAGAAAAAATATAAAGGGGTAAAAGAATCGGAAAACCTGCAGGTATTTTTTATTATTTCACATCACAGATCCGATGGTGGATGCGGATGGTCAGGAGTCCGAGGAGGAGATCAGACGGAGTATTCTAGAACAGCTTAAAGTGGGAGGTCTGGTCAATGAAGATCCGGAAATCTATGGTGCGATGGATACTGATTTTTCAGGCACATCGACAGTGATCCCGGTAGCATTAAAAGCGGACGGCTCCTTAAAGGCGACATCTAAGACGGCGAGCACCTATGAGTTTGGACTGATGTCCCATTATGTGCGAAAGAAGATTGAGCATGTGGGAAAAGAGATCTTTGCCGGAAATGTGGCGGTAAAACCTTACCTGTTAGGAGACAGGAGCGGCTGCGATTACTGTCCATATCACACGATCTGCGGATTTGATGTACGCATGCCGGGATTTTCCTATCAGCAGTTTGAAAAATTTGACAGCAGTGAGGAGATCCTTGCACATATCCGGGAAGAGATTGGAGAGCCGGGAAAAAATCCGGACGGTGAATAAATGTGATGTGACAGGTGCAAAAATAAAAAGTCAGAAACGGAGCAAAACATGGGAATGACATGGACAGATGACCAGCGAAAGGTCATCGAACTCAGAGACAGAAATATATTAGTTTCCGCGGCAGCAGGTTCCGGTAAGACTGCGGTGCTCGTGGAACGTATCATAAAGATCATTACGGACAAAGAGCACCCGGTGGACATTGACCGTCTTTTGATCGTGACATTTACCAATGCGGCTGCGGCAGAGATGCGTGAACGAATCGGAAATGCACTGGAGAATGCCTTAAAAGAACAGCCGGACGACGAACATTTACAGCGTCAGCTTTCTCTTTTACACAATGCCCAGATCACGACGATCGACAGTTTTTGTCTGTATGTGATCCGTAATCATTTTCATGAGATCGATCTCGAACCGAATTTCAGAATCGGGGATGAGGGCGAGTTGAAACTGTTAAAAGAGGACGTGCTCGCAAAGGTGCTGTTGAAAAATTATGAGGAGAGTGCGCCGGAATTTTTAGCATTTGTGGACGGATATGCATCCGGCAGAAATGATGCGGCGCTCTCCGGCATGATCTTACAGCTCTATGAGTTTTCAAGGAGTTATCCATGGCCAAAGAAATGGCTGCCTGCGGCGGCAGAAAGCTATGGCATAGAGGATGAGGCATCTTTGGAAAGCGCAGCTTTCATGCAGTCGCTTCTTCAGAACTTAAAACGGGTGTCAGAGGATCTTGTGGCACTTTCCGGGCGGGCATACAAACTGACGCAGGACGATGACGGGCCGGATATGTATGCGAAAGCATTAGAGGGCGACCTGAAAAAATATAAGGAGATCGCTGCGAGTGAAAGTTTTGCGGATTTTTATCAGAATTACCGCAATTTATCCTATGACAGGCTTGCTTCCTCCCGTGGATTTGACGGAAACGAAGAAAAATTAGAGCTGGTCAAAAAACTGCGAGAGATGGGAAAGGATGCGGTCAAAAAAATAAACCGCCAGTATTTTTTCACATCACCGGAGATCATGGCGGAGCAGATGAAAAAGACGGCGCCGATGGCGGCAGAGTTAGTGCGTCTGACATTGGAATTTGACGAGACGTTTACGGCGGAAAAACGGCGGAAAAATCTGGTGGATTTCCATGACCTTGAGCACTTTGCGTTAAATATCTTTGTCGATGAGGAGACCGGCAAAGTCAAAAAGACTGCCGAGGAGTTCCGGGATAATTTCAAAGAGATCATGATCGACGAGTACCAGGACAGCAATGAGGTGCAGGAGACAATCTTACGTGCAATTTCACGGGAGGAGCGCGGTGAATACAACCTTTTTATGGTCGGGGATGTCAAACAAAGTATCTACCGTTTCCGTCTGGCAAGACCGGAACTATTCATGGAAAAATACGATACTTACAGCCTGACGGATGCAAAAATGCAGCGCATTGACCTGCATAAAAATTTCCGAAGCAGAAATGAAGTACTCGATTTTTCCAACGATATTTTTTACCGCATCATGAAGCGCAATCTTGGAAATGTGGAATATGATGCGGATGCAGCACTTTATCCGGGAGCTTCTTATCAGGAAGAAACGGACATGTTCACACCGGAAATTTTACTGGTGGACGGGGATGATGAACTGTTGGATGATGCTGCAGCGGATGATAAGAAACTGTTAGAAGCACGGATGATTGCAAAAAGGATCAAAGAGCTTATGGGAACGCAGAAGGTGACCGACAAGGCAACCGGGGAACTGCGCCCGGTGCAGTATTCGGATATGGTCATTCTGCTGCGAAGCCTGAGCGGATATGCAGACCGTTTTGCTGCTGTGTTAAATGATGCAGGAATTCCGGCACATACTGTTTCGGCGACAGGATATTTCAGTACGGTGGAGGTGCAGACCGTGCTCTCCATGCTTCGTATTTTGGATAATCCGAGACAGGATATCCCGCTGACAGCGGTGCTTCGTTCACCAATCGCAGGACTTTCGGATGAGGAACTTGCAAAATTGCGTTTAAAAGACAAGAATGTCAGATTTTACGAGTGTGTTTTGGAGGAATGTGAGCGTCTGAAACAGGAAGCGGAGGAAAATCCGGGACAGGGCAGGGATGATTCCGAAGAAAAGTTATACCGGTTTTATGTTACCTACGAAAAACTGCGGCAGCTTGTGCCGGATACACCGATCCATGAGCTGATCGAACTGCTGTTAAAGGAGACCGGTTACGGCGATTATGCCGCAGCAATGCCAGCCGGAGACAGGCGTCATGCAAACCTTTTAATGCTGGTGGAGAAGGCGATCGCCTATGAAAATACCAGTTACAAGGGACTGTTTCATTTTGTGCGCTATATTGATGAACTGCAGAAATACGATGTGGATTTCGGCGAGGCAGATCTGATCGGGGAAAACGAAAATGTCGTGCGCATTATGAGTATCCATAAGAGTAAAGGACTGGAATTTCCGGTCGTATTTGCCGCCGGGATGGGAAAAAACTTTAACCGCCAGGATACAAGAAGCCGTCTGGTATTACACCCGGAACTTGGCATCGGTCTTGACTATATGGACGGAAAACAGCGTGTAAAATCCGTGACGATCGCAAAACGTGCTATCGCAAAGCAGATCGATATGGAAAATCTTGGCGAGGAACTGCGTGTCCTTTATGTGGCATTAACGAGAGCGAAAGAAAAGCTGATCTTAACCGGAAGTCTGAAAAAGGCAGAGGAGACACTTTCCTATATAAAAGCATTTCCAGAGGAACTGTTATCTTATCTGGGACGCGAGAGTGCAGCCGGTTATTTGGACTGGATTCTGCCTGCGGCTGCATCCTGTCAGGATAAATATCAGATACGTCTGATGCGGGCGGCAGAACTGGTGCAGGAAGAACTGGAAACACAGATCAAAGATGAACTGGAACCGTTCAGCCTGCATGGAAAAAGCTGCGCAGGCAGATGAAAAAAAAGTGCAGCAGATTCTCGGAGCGTTTTTCACAAGACGGTATGCATATGAAAATGATGTGCAGAGAAAAAATAAGTATTCCGTGTCGGAGTTAAAACATCGTGCCATGCGGGAGGCGTTTGAAAAAGAGGAGGAGGCAGTTCCTGTTTTTCAATCCGAGGAGGTTGTGCCGTATGTGCCTGCATTTGCAAGAGAAATAGAGCAGCAAAGTGAGGATGCCAGCCCTGGAGCACTTCGCGGAACGGCAATGCACCGCATCATGGAGTGCTACCAGTTTTCTTCCGGTGTGTCCGCAAAAGAGCAGGTCGCCGGGATGCTGGAGAAAGAACAGATCACACCGGAGATGCATGGACTGATTCGCATACCGCAGGTTGAATATTTTGTAAATGCAGATATTGGAAAACGGATGGGAACAGCTGAAAAAGACGGAAAATTGTACCGTGAGAAACCATTTGTCATGGGATTTACGGATGAACAGTTAGACGAGTTTGGTTTTGCTGAAAACACGGAACAGGCGGAAAAGGTAAAAAGCATGGGGCGTGTAGGAAATATAGGAGAAACGGAATATACAGGGAAAGAGCTGACCCTGATCCAGGGAATCATCGATGTATTCTGGATTGAAAAGGACGGTATTGTCCTTCTTGATTATAAAACAGACCGTGTGGATACGGAAAAGGAATTGTCCGAGCGTTATGCGGCACAGTTAAAACTTTACGAGGAAGCGCTAAACCGAGTCTATGAAAATGAGAAAGATGCAGCCGGAAATCCGCTGAAAGTAAAGGAAAAACTGTTGTATTCCTTCCGGATTGGGAAAGTGATCCCGGTATAGAAAATTTAAAAACATTGTACAAAAGCCAGTCTGATTGGAGTTTTGTGCAATGTTAAGAAGCAGATAAGCATGTAGCAGAAAGGAAATTTGACCATGTCACAGATTATTTTAGCATCCGCGTCCCCAAGACGCCGTGAACTTTTAGAGCAGATCGGTCTTAACTTTGAGGTCTGTCCGGCAAAGGGGGAGGAGATCATCATAAAAAAAGAGCCAAAAGAGGTTGTCATGGAACTTGCAGCACAGAAGGCGAGAGAAGTCGCATCCATGTTAAAAACATATGGAGATGAGCATCGGACGCTGATGACACCGCAGGATACTTTAGTCATCGGTGCAGACACCATTGTTGCCGCGGGCAGCGAAATCTTAGGAAAACCAAAAGATGAGGAAGATGCCTTCCGCATGCTCTCTTTATTGTCAGGGAAAAGCCATTCGGTGTACACGGGGGTTGCTTTTGTGTTTATCGACCGGACCGGCAGGGCAGGGGAACATATCTTTTATGAAAAGACTGACGTTTTTGTCAGACAGTTAAAGAAAAGTGAAATTTTGCGTTATATTGCGACAGGAGAACCGTCGGACAAAGCCGGTGCATACGGAATCCAGGGAAAATTTGCAATTTATATTGACAAAATCGACGGTGACTATAATAATGTGGTAGGACTTCCGGTTGCAGCGATTTACAGAGAGCTTGACCGGCTTGGAATTGACCCATATACATGGTAGATAAGCGGGAAAATACAGTGTGAAAAATGAGATTTTTACACTGCACAGAATGGAGGATTATTATGTACGATGAAGCGGTAGTACAGTATTTTTTTGGAACATCAGATGCAGCTTTTTAAAGAAAATGTTGCAGAATCGCCGGAGGAGGCCGAAGAATTTTTAGAGGACTGCATGGCAGTTGTCTGCAAAAATATCAAAGAAGTCCGTGCTTATTTTGAAGATGAGGGCGCAGATATTGCCGGAATGAGCAATGCGGATTTAGCAGAGGCAGAGGAAGTTTTTGCAATCCCGGACGGCAGATATCTGATCGTGGAAGCGTAGGAATGACGTTTTTATGGAATACGCTATGCCAAAATACAGATGCGTGTGAGAAATCGGTAAACAGGACAAATAGACAGGTAAGAGGAAAAAAGAATGAAACAATATGATGTGATTATTATTGGAGCCGGTCCATCTGGTATCTTTTGTGCATATGAACTGATCCATGCAAAGAAGAATCTGAAAATTTTAATGATCGAGAAGGGCAGACGAATCGAAAAGAGAGAATGTCCGAAACGTAAGACAAAAGTCTGCGTTGGATGTAAACCTTGTTCCATCACGACCGGATTTGCCGGAGCGGGAGCTTTTTCTGACGGTAAACTGTCACTTTCACCGGATGTCGGAGGAAATCTGCCGGAAATTTTAGGCTATGATAAAACCGTGGAATTATTAAAAGAATCCGATGATATTTATTTAAAATTCGGTGCAGATACAAAAGTTTACGGAGTGGATAAAGAAAAAGAGATCCGTGAGATCCGCAGAAAAGCGATCAATGCAAACTTAAAACTGATCGAATGTCCGATCCGCCACCTTGGAACAGAGGAAGGCTACAAAATCTATTCCAGACTTCAGGAGCATCTGTTAGAGCAGGGCGTTGAGATGGAATTTAACACCATGGTCAAAGATATCATCATTGAGGATAACAAGGTCAAAGGGATCATTACCGAAAAAGATGAGGAATATCTTGCAGCAGAGGTTATTTCTGCAGTTGGACGAGAGGGTGCTGATTGGTTTTCACATATCTGCGGACAGCATGATATTGAAACAAAGGTAGGTACCGTAGACATTGGTGTACGTGTGGAGGTGCGTGATGAGGTCATGGAATTTTTAAATCAGAACCTCTATGAGGCAAAACTGGTTTACCATACCCCGACATTTGATGATAAGGTGCGTACCTTCTGTACCAACCCGTCCGGTGAGGTCGCAACAGAATACTACGATAACGGACTTGCGGTGGTAAACGGTCACGCATACAAGTCGAAAGATTTAAAGACCAACAATACCAACTTTGCAATTTTGGTTTCCAAAAACTTTACCAAACCATTTAAGACACCGATCGAGTACGGTAAACAGATCGCACAGCTTTCCAACATGCTCTGCGACGGAAAAATCTTAGTACAGACATTTGGTGATTTCAAGAGAGGAAGAAGAACAACGGAGGAACGCCTCTGCAGGAATAACCTGATCCCGACTTTAAAGGATGCTGTGCCGGGTGATCTTTCCTTAGTATTCCCGCACCGTATCATGGTCGATATTGAGGAAATGCTAATGGCGCTCGATAAGGTGACACCGGGTATTGCCAGCGACGAGACACTGCTTTACGGTGTGGAAGTAAAATTCTATTCCAACAAGGTAGTGGTCAACTCTGATTTTGAAACCAGCGTAAAAGGACTGCGTGCGATCGGAGACGGAGCATCTGTGACGAGAGGATTGCAGCAGGCATCTGCAAACGGAATTTCCGTTGCAAGAAGTATCTTAAAATCAATGGAACAATAGGACTTTCTATCAGATTGGGTAAATTAGGATGAAGAGAAAATTTACAAGGGTAGCAGCTGTGCTGTGTGGCATGTCGCTGTTATTGACCGGATGCCGGATCGGAAATAAAAATATTGTGGTTTCGAATATATTAAATGACCGTCAGGTATTCAAGATCGAGGGAACCGTCTGCAGTTTGAAAGAGGCGCGGGTTTATCTGACGAATTATCAGAATATCTACGGGACGGCATATGGTGTGGATCTCTGGAAACATGATTTCGGGGATGATTCATTGGTAAAATATATCAAAGCGGTCACAATGGAAGAATTAACCCAGGTGGTCAGCATGGATCTGCTTGCACAGTCAAGGGAAGTTGCACTTTCAGAGGATGAGCTTTCTGCAATATCAGAGGCGGCGGCAGAGTATTATGCATCACTTTCAAAAGAAGAAAATACTTATCTTGAAGTGACGGAGAGCGATATCAGCGAATATTATCAGCATTACGCATTAGCACAGAAACTTTATAATTCGCTGACAAACAGTGTAAATGAGGAAGTCAGTGACGATGAGGCGCGTGTGATCGAGATCATGCAGATATTTGTCGCAGACAGTACAAAGGCAAGTGATGTGGCAGCAAAGTTAGAGCGTGGAGATGATTTTGCATCTGTGGCAAATAACTATAATGAACTTTCTTCCATACAGACTACGGTGGCCAGGGATGAACTGCCCAAAGAGGTCGAGGAGGTTGCGTTTAATCTTGATAATGGACAGACGTCGTCTATGATCCAGGCAGGCAAAGGGTTTTATTTTATTAAATGCCTGAATAAATATAATGAGGAACTGACAGAGGCAAACAAGTCCAATATCGTGGAAAAAAGAGAAAAAGAGGCATTTGATGATGTCTATAACCAGTTTGTGGCGGGACTGAATTCCAGTATCAACAAAGATATGTGGGATGAACTCACATTAGATACCACAGATGGTATACAGACGGACAGTTTTTTTGAGATTTTTGAAAAACATTGTGGGGAAATATAAGGGAAAAGAGGATGAAATATGACAAAAGATATGACGAATGGTTCTCCGATGAAGCTGATTTTAGGTTTCTCCATTCCACTTTTGTTTGGATATCTGTTTCAGCAGTTTTATAATCTGGTGGATACACTCATTGTCGGAAGATTTCTCGGTGTGGATGCACTTGCAGCGGTAGGTTCCACCGGATCTTTAAACTTTTTGATCATCGGATTCTGTATGGGTGTCTGCAACGGTTTTGCAATTCCACTGGCACATAAATTTGGTGCCGGGGATTACCGTGGACTGCGTGCATTTATGGTAAATGCCATTTATTTATCTGCAATTTTTGCAGTGGTCATGACGGCAGTCACAGTAGTATTCTGCCGCCCGATCTTAGAACTGATGCGCACGCCGGACAACATTATCGACGGGGCGTATCTGTATATCGTGATCATTTTTGCAGGAATACCGGCAACATATTTGTATAATCTTATTTCGGCCATCATCCGTTCGATGGGAGACAGCAAGACCCCCGTCGTGTTTTTGGTAATCTCATCTGTGATGAATATTGCGTTAGACCTTGTATTTATCATAAATCTTCATCTGGGTGTAGCTGGCGCATCACTTGCAACGGTGATCTCTCAGGCAGTGTCCGGAATCGGATGCCTGATCTACAGCTGGAAAAAATTTGAAATCCTGCATCCGGATGCAGAGGAACGCCGGTGGAACAGTTCTTATATGAAAACACTCTGTGGCATGGGTGTGCCGATGGGACTGCAGTATTCCATCACGGCAATTGGAAGCGTTATTTTACAGAGTGCAGTCAATACGCTCGGTTCAAACGCAGTTGCATCCATGACCGCCGGAAGCAAGATAGGAATGTTTTTCTGCTGCCCGTTTGATGCGATGGGATCGACGATGGCAACTTATGGCGGACAGAATGTCGGTGCAAAGAAAATGGATCGTATTTCGAAGGGATTAAAGGCATGTTCCATGCTTGGAATCGGATATGCGATCCTTGCATTTGTTATTCTTGCGCTGACTGGAAGAAATCTTGCACTGTTCTTCGTGGAACGCGCTGAGGTGGAAGTCATCGGGAATGTATACCTGTTTTTATTGATCAACAGTGCATTTTACATTCCACTCGCATTTGTCAATATCGTCCGTTTCCTGATCCAGGGTATGGGATACAGCAAGTTTGCAATCTTAGCAGGTGTCTGTGAGATGGCGGCGAGAACGCTCGTCGGATTTGCATTAGTGCCGCTGTTTGGTTTTCCGGCAGCATGTTTTGCAAGCCCGGTCGCATGGATCTTCGCGGACGCATTTTTGTTCCCGGCGTACCGGCATGTGTACCGGAAGACGGAAAAGATGCTGAACGTGAGCATACAATAGTGGTTTTGCCGGAACAAAACGTGAGTACCATATAGATAATAACAGAAAGTAAAGAGGAAAAATATGAGTATATTAAATGTTGAACATCTGACCCATGGCTTTGGCGACCGTGCAATTTTTGAGGATGTTTCATTCCGCCTGCTTGCGGGGGAACATATCGGATTAGTTGGAGCCAATGGCGAGGGAAAGTCCACATTTATGAACATTGTGACCGGAAAACTGATGCCGGATGAGGGAAAAGTTGAGTGGGCGAAAAATGTGCGGACCGGATATCTGGATCAGAATTCCACCCTGCAGAAGGGGATGACAATCGAGAGCGTCCTAAAGTCGGCGTTTGCGTGGCTGTTTGAGCAGGAAGAACGCATGAATGAGATCTGCGATCAGTTAGGCAGTGCCGATCCGGATCAGATGGATGCCATGATGGAAGAACTTGGTGTGATCCAGGATATGCTGACGATGCATGATTTCTATGTTATCGACAGCAAAGTGGAGGAGGTTGCGCGAGCACTTGGATTATTGGAACTGGGACTTGACCATGATGTTTCAGATTTAAGCGGTGGACAGCGTATGAAGGTGCTGCTTGCAAAGCTTCTTTTAGAGAAACCGGACATTCTTCTTTTGGATGAGCCGACAAACTATTTAGATGCAGAGCACATTGCATGGCTGACGCATTATCTGCAGGAGTACGAGAATGCGTTTATCCTGATCTCACACGATATCCCGTTTTAAATGACGTGGTAAATATCATTTATCATATGGAAAATCAGAGACTTGACCGCTATGTAGGAAATTACGATAAGTTCCAGGAAGTTTATGCAGTGAAAAAATCACAGCTTGAGGCTGCATACCGCAAACAGCAGCAGGAGATCAGTGAGTTAAAAGATTTTGTGGCGCGCAACAAGGCCCGCGTTGCTACGAGAAATATGGCGATGTCCCGTCAGAAAAAACTTGATAAAATGGATGTGATCGAGCTTGCCGCAGAGCGTCCAAAGCCGGAGTTTGATTTCAAACTCGGAAGGACACCGGGAAAATATATCTTTGAGACCAAAGATCTTGTCATCGGGTACGATGAACCGTTATCAAAGCCGCTTAATATTTCTATGGAACGCGGTCAGAAGATCGCCTTAGTCGGTGCAAACGGTATCGGAAAGACGACTTTACTGCGCAGTATTTTAGGACTGGTTCCGGCTTTATCAGGGGAAGTCACTCTGGGGGAAAACTTAGAGATCGGTTATTTTGAGCAGGAGATCAAAGGGGAAAATAAAAATACCTGTATCGAAGAAATCTGGGAAGAATTTCCGGCTTTTTCCCAGTACGAAGTGCGTTCAGCACTTGCAAAATGCGGTCTGACCACAAAGCATATTGAAAGCCAGGTGCGTGTACTTAGCGGTGGTGAGCAGGCGAAAGTACGTCTGTGCAAACTGATGAACCGCACGACTAACATCCTGCTTCTGGACGAGCCGACGAACCATCTGGATGTGGATGCAAAAGACGAATTAAAGCGTGCTCTAAACGAATACCGCGGAGCAGTACTTTTGATCTGTCATGAGCCGGATTTCTATCAGGATGTGGTGAACGCCGTGTGGGACTGCTCAAAGTGGACGACGAAGATTTTATAAAAAAATGTGGGGGCTGGATTTCAAAAAGGTAAAAATACCCTTTGAAAAAACAGCCCTATATTTATTCATAAGCTAGGAGAGAGAAATGAAGCCGGATTATTATGAAGATTTTACCTGTATAGCAGACCGGTGCAGTTTTACATGCTGCAGGGAATGGAAGATCGGGGTGGATGAGGACACTTTTGTAAAGTGGAAACACACTCTGACGCCGGACGGGATGTATGATACAGATAGAGGACAGCAGGCAAAAAAAGAAAAGCTGAGTGGGTATGTAAGAAAGAAGGATGGCAGCAGAGTCATCGGATTAAATAAAGAGAAAAATTGTCCATTTCTGAATGGCAAAAAATTGTGCAGATTGGTTCTTACTTATGGGGATGAGATACTTTCACAGACCTGTCAGCTTTTTCCAAGAGAGATCCATACCTTTAACGAAGATGTCACAGAATACGCCCTGATGCCGTCTTGTCCGGCGGTCATTGATCTGTTGCGGAAAAGAGAACATATTTCATTTTCCGGAGAGATGGATACATCTGCTTATCGGGGAACTTGCGCCGCTTGTGAACTTGCGCGCATTTTTAAATGAAGCTGATGGGAGGATGGAGCGCATACGCCGGAGCATAATCTGATGAAGTTTTTTATGTGCTGCTTGATCTATATGAGCGTGTGGAAGATGAGCAGGCAAAAGATGGGTGTATGGAAAATAAGCAGGTAAAAGATGCGGCAGAAGATGCGTTGGGACTGGATTTGACAGACATGGCAAAAATGTATCCGGGTGGATTCCTTTTAGAACTTTCAGAAACGATTGATGGAATTGAACAGACACTGCAGTATTCCATTGAGGAGCGCAACGAACTCTTGCTCGACCTTGCAGAGAATTGATCGCAGGGGAAGGTTTATATGAAAAATACTTAGAGCCAGTGGCACAGCTTGCAGAACAGTTGTCCGCACAGGGAATCAATGAGAAAGTCGTAAAAGAATGGCAGGAGTTTGAAGTGCAGTTTTTGAAATACCAGCCGTTGATGCGGCGGTTCCTTTTGACAGAGTTGTATGCAGATTCTTTAAAGCCGGAGGGAAATTTAGAGGAGATGGTCGTACAGGTGCAGTGGATCGCAATGGAATATGCCACAATAAGGCATGCTGTTTTTCTGCACTGGCTGTTAAGTCAGGGGGAGGGGAGCTTCTGCGAAGAAGGAATTTCAACTTCCTGCCGAAGAGGAATTTCCTACGAAGATGTGCGTGATTATATGGTTGTGGTCTCCCGCATGACGGGATATGAGGAAGATGATATTTACGAATATTTGGAAAACAGTTTTGAACATATCATCTGGGACTGGGGATATTTTGCGTTGATTTGTGGTTGACATATTCTGTTAAATGTATTATTGTATTAATTAGATAATACACAAAGGAGGCAAAAGTTATGAAAAAGGAACATCGAAACAAAATGATCGCTCCGATTATCATTGCAGCAGTTCTGATCGTGTATTATGTTGCAATTGCTGCGGTATTTATGCTGATCCCGGATCTGACTGTCATCATGAAATTATTGATGGTAATTATTCCGCTGGCACTGGCAGGAGTAGCATTTGCAGTAACCGTAGAACGTGTGCAGGAGATAAGGAGTGGAGAAGAAGATGATCTTAGTAAATACTGATTATATCAGCGGCAAAAATTTAGAAATGCTTGGTCTGGTAAAGGGAAGCACGATCCAGAGCAAAAATATTGGAAAAGATATTACACAGAGTTTCAAAACATTAGTTGGCGGAGAGTTAAAGGCATACAATGAAATGATGAATGAGGCTAGAGCACTTGCAACAAAGCGCATGGTGGAAGAGGCAGAGAGCTTAGGTGCTGATGCGGTTGTAAATATCCGTTATGCATCTTCTGCAGTTATGCAGGGGCAGCAGAAGTCATTGCATATGGTACGGCTGTAAAATTTACAAACTAGCAAAAAGGCTCTTGACTTATAGTGCACTTCAAGTTGTAGAATTTATAAGTACTTCCGATGGGAAGCAGATGATAGAATCCGTCAACGGAAAGGAGCAATACAATTATGAAGACTATAAGTAGAGAAGAATTTGAAAAACGGAACGTATTTGGAACGGGTGCGGAGAATACAGGATTTGCACAGTATTTTATCGGTAATTCTTATCTGAATCCACTGACAGATCCGAAGAACTGTGCTGTATTTATGGCAAATGTGACATTTGAACCGGGATGCCGTAATAACTGGCACATTCACCACGCAGCAAAAGGCGGTGGACAGCTTTTGATCTGCACAGCAGGAGAGGGATGGTATCAGGAAGAATAAAAAGAGGCATGCGAAAAATGATTTTTCATTTTTCACATGCCTCTTTTGGGATCGCAGCTTATATATAAGGTGTAAAACATGTGGCTGATACAGAGGTTAACGGTGGTCCCCCATATAAAACAGTGCAACCGTACCCGGACCGGAATGCGCGCCGATCGTGGCACCGATATATCCGATCATGAAATTTTCATATCCAAAACGTTCTTTGATCAGATCAGCAACAAACTGTGCATCTTCCGGGCAGTCACCATGACTGATAAAGATAATATCATTTTTATCTTTCCAGTCACCGAGTTGTTTTTCCATGCAGTCGACCAGTCCGATCAGTGATTTCTTGCGGCCGCGCACTTTTGCTTAACATGACAAGATGTCCCTCATCATCGACATGAAGTACCGGTTTTTAAAATTGATCATCGTACCTACAATTGCAGCTGTCTTAGAGAGACGTCCGCCGCGATGCAGATGAAAAAGATCGTCCACGGTAAAATTATGTACGAGATGATATTTGTTTTCTTCTAACCAGACAGCAATTTCATCCAGATTTTTTCCAGCTTCCTTTAACTGAACTGCTTATAGACTAAGAGCCCCTGACCTAATGTTGCGGCAAGTGAATCCACAACTACGATACGGCGGTCTGGATATTTTTCACATACGTCTGCTGCGGCGATCCTGCAGCTGTTAAAACTTCCGCTGAGACCGGAAGAAAATGCGATATGGAGAATATCCACATCATTTTCTTTCAGAATCGATTCATACAAAGTAGCAGCTTCTTCGGGATTCGCCTGTGAGGTGGTCGGTAATGATCCGGCACGCATTTTATCATAAAACTCTTTGACCGGCATTGGATTTTCCCAGGTGTAGGATGTGCCTTCATAATGGTGTAAGGAATGGGACATCATGTATAAGTGATGTTTTTCAACATATTCTCTTGGTAAATCAGTGGTTGTATCAGTTACATTACAAACTCTTTCATGAACTCCTCCAGATCATATTGTAAATTATTTTTGGATAGCGTCAGTCAGA
>ENA-OPYX01000727-OPYX01000727.1-human-gut-metagenome-genome-assembly--contig:-NODE-727-length-19043-cov-4.087386_pt1 | contig 19043 bp, 19 predicted proteins | sample MGYA00242639_ERZ504486 | MGnify/ENA primary metagenome ERZ504486 (study PRJEB26092, sample SAMD00036296) | human gut metagenome | host: Homo sapiens | study: EMG produced TPA metagenomics assembly of... | reverse complement strand
ATATCATCTGTCTTCAGCTGGCCTTTGTTATTGCCTATTTTGCAAGGCAGGGTTTTGACAATCCGTATAGTGACCGAGTATATCGCACAGTGGCATTTGTATTTGTATTATGTCAGATTACAGTTATGTTTCTCAGCCAGTCTTATCAGGGAATTCTGAAACGTGGATATTATATAGAATTTACCAAGACAGCGAAACACGTATTACTGGTCATGCTTTTATCAGTTTCTTATCTTTTTGCAACACAGCAGGGAACCATTTCATTTCTCGTTTAACTTTGCTCTATACAGCATTTTTATATTTATGTTTTAGCTATTTTGGAAGAATCTGGCGTAAGGAATATGTCATCAGAAAAAATGCTACCAGCGAGAAAGAGAAATCTATGGTAGTGGTTGCAAGCCAGTACAGAGATAGAAGAGACGATAGAGAAACTCATGGAAGGACCGATTCAGGACTTTGGTATCAGAGGAATTGCATTCCTTGATAAAAATCCTGTAGAAATTAAAGAGATTTCAGGAATACCAGTCGTTGGAAATATGGATACAGTTGGTGAATATCTGTGTCATGAATGGGTGGATGAGGTTTTCGTAAAAATCAGTGAAACAGAACCGTATCCACAGAAACTGATCGATGAGATCATCACGATGGGACTGACTGTACATCTCAGCCTTGGAGAGATGGAAAGATCACTTAGTGGAAAAAACTTTATAGAGAAGATTGGTTGGATATTCCGTAATTACCTCCAGTATTAATACCGCATCTCCAAAACAGATGCTTTATAAACGTCTGATGGATATTGCGGGCGGAGTAGTGGGCTGCCTGATTACATTAATACTGATCGTTATTATAGGACCGATGATCTATATTAAATCACCTGGACCGATTTTCTTTTCACAGGTTCGTATCGGAAAGAACGGAAGAAAATTTAAAATATACAAATTCCGCAGCATGTATATGGATGCAGAAGAACGGAAAGCCGACTGATGAAACAGAACCGTGTCAGCGACGGCATGATGTTCAAGCTGGACTTTGATCCCCGTGTCATCGGTAAATGAAATCCTGCCGGACGGAACGAAGAAAACCGGCATCGGTAACTTCATCCGCGTCACCAGCCTGGATGAATTCCCACAGTTCTTTAATGTACTGAAAGGTGATATGAGCATCGTAGGAACCCGTCCACCGACACTGGATGAGTGGAATAAATATGAACTCCATCACAGAGCGAGACTTGCGATCAAACCGGGCATTACGGGTATGTGGCAGGTTAGTGGAAGAAGCGAGATCACCGATTTCGAAGAAGTTGTAAAACTGGATACGGAGTATATCAGTGAGTGGAATGTAGGAATGGACATTAAGTTACTCTGGAAGACAGTGGTTTCGGTGATTAGGCGGGATGGGTCGATGTAAGAGAAAATGAAAAGAGAAGAGGGTGCAGTTTGTTCTTAGCGGAAAGAGAACAAACTGCATTAGAGCATATGTAGATAAGTTATAAATATAAAAACATAATTCAAAAAACAAGAGAACCTACAAAATTGCGATTGCGGGCACTGGGGCTAGAGATATAATAGGGTCAACCAAGAAAAACTACGATAACTAAAGGGTTTTGACGGCTCGACTCGTTCAACAAAAGTATTTATTTGCTGACAGGCTGCGGAGAAGCTGAAATCCAGAGGTTATAAGTGGGAGGCTTTGGTGCAGCTCTGTTTTGACCCACAAAATGAGCAGCAAGTAAAAAATTAAGGAGAACGAATCGAGCCTACGGTGGATTGCCATTGAGTGATCCGCCGTGGGCTTGTTTGCTGTTAAAAGAAAATTGGAAAAAACATTCTAAAGTTAGATGAGTAGATAAAGGGGTACTGGGAGGAAGCAAACCTATGGCGGAGAAAAAGAAAATACTGTACATAGTCGAAGCTATGGGCGGAGGCGTATTTACTTACATTGTAGATTTAGCAAATGAACTGGTAAATAAATATGATATGTACATTGCGTATGCAGTAAGAAAGCAGACACCGAAAAATTATAAGGACTATTTTGACAAAAGAATTCATCTGATTGAAGTAAAGAATTTTGGAAGAGCAATCAATCCAACAAAGGATATTGCTGCGTTCTTTGAGGTAAAGAAAATTGCGGCAGAGGTAAAACCAGATGTGATTCATCTGCACAGCAGCAAAGCAGGGGCGATTGGTCGAGTTGCATTTGATGGAAAAATTCCGATGTTCTATACGCCGCATGGATATAGCTTTTTAACGGAGAATTGTAATCCTACAAAACGCAGAGTTTTTAAGTTGATTGAGTCAGTTTGTGCCAAAAGAAACTGTACTACAATTAGCTGCAGTGTAGGTGAGCATCAGGAAACCTTAAAGCTTACCAAGAATGCTGCTTATGTGAATAATGGCATCAATATGAAAGAACTTCAAGAGATTGTTAACCAGACAGAAAAAGTAGCGCATCCGTTTACCGTTTTTACCCTCGGAAGAATTTGCTACCAGAAAAATCCAACATTATTCAACACGATTGCAGAATTGTTGCCGGATGTCAGATTTGTCTGGATTGGAGATGGTGAGCTGCGGGCGGAACTGAAAAGTAAAAATATCGAAATTTCAGGATGGGTGGATAGGACAACTGCGATTAAGTATGCAGTCAATGCAGATGTATTTCTTCTCCCAAGCAGATGGGAGGGACTTCCAATTTCGTTGTTGGAGTCTATGTATATGAGAAAAGTTTGTGTTGTCAGCAACGTAATTGGCAACAGAGATGTGATTCATAATGGCGAAAATGGTTTTGTATGTTCTGATACAGAGGAATTTGTAAAAGCTATTAAAGAAGCCCGGAATGGAGCGGACAGATTCACAGAACGGGCATATCAAGATGTTTTGAATATGTACAATACCAAAGCTATGGCAAAACAATATAGCGAGAAATATGATAAGGCGATAAATACTCCGGGGGGGTACAGCGTGAGTTAATACTGTACGTCCTAACGAATGATTATGCCACTGCAAAGGCGGTGGCATAATGCAAAAAATTAGAATATTGCATGTAGTCCAGGCTGCTGGTGGCGTAGACCGTTACATCCGAATGCTTCTCAAATATTTGGATAAAGAAGAATTTGAAAATATCATGGTTTGCTCACAGGATTTTCATAAAGGAGATTATAAGGGACTGGCTGATTGTTTTGAGCAAATCGAAATGAACAGGGCAATCGGGATGAGTGATCTGAAGTCCATCAGAGAAGTTCGGAAGCAGATAAAAAAATATAATCCCGATATTATTTATGCGCATTCCAGTAAGGCTGGCGCGATTGCTCGTATGGCGGATATTGGATTGAAAAATCGCTGTGTGTATAACCCACATGGATGGGCGTTCAATATGCGCTGTTCCGAAAAGAAGAAAATGATGTACGCAGTGATTGAAAAAATAGCTGCACCATTCTGCGATAAAATCATCTGTATTTCAGATGCAGAAAAACAATCTGCTTTGCACAAGAAGATTTGCAAAGAAGAGAAATTGCAGGTCATTTTTAATGGTGTGGATATCAAAGCGTATGAAAATGGCACACATGGAAAAGTAAAGAGAGCAGACTTAAACATACCAGAAGATGCTTTTGTGGTTGGTATGGTTGGTCGTATTAGCCCTCAAAAAGCACCTGATGTATTTGTAAGAATGGCAAAGCTTGTCAAGGATGAAGTCCCAAATGCACATTTCGTTATTGTCGGAAGTGGAAATCAAGAAGCAGAGGTCAGACAATACGCAGAAGATAATGGATTTGAGGACAGTTTACATATTACAGGCTGGGTCAATGATCCGATGAGTTATGTAGAACTTTTTGATATTGCGTGTCTGTTAAGTCGTTGGGAGGGATTTGGTCTTGTGTTGCCGGAATATATGATGGCAGAAAAACCGATTGTGGCCACCTGCGTGGATGCAATTCCCAATATTGTTCGAAACGAGGAAAACGGACTGCTGGTTGAAGTAGATAATGCGGCAGAAGCAAGTGAAGCTGTGATTCGATTATATAGGAATGCAAAGTTTAAACAGAACCTTGTAATCCAGGGAATAAAAGATGTTCATAGTAAATTTGACGCACAGAGAGTTGCAAAAGAACATGAAAAATTATTTGAGGAATTGGTGAGGTAGATGAAAAAACTCGAACAGCCGTTAATCAGCATAATTGTGCCGGTTTACAAGGTTGAAAAGTATTTGAAAAGATGTGTGGATAGCATCCTGACACAAACATATCAGAATATGGAAGTTATATTGGTGGATGATGGATCGCCGGATAACTGTGGTGCTATCTGCGACAGGTATAAAGAGACTGACAATCGTGTTGTGGTTATTCATAAGAAAAATGGCGGCTTATCCGATGCCAGAAATGCGGCAATTCCGTTGGCCAAGGGTGAGTACATTAGCTTTATTGATAGCGATGATTGGGTTTCATCCTATTATGTGGAGCATTTATACGAGGCAGTTGCCAAATGTGATGCGGATATTGGGATAAGCTGGTTTGAAAATGTATTTGAGGAAAAAGCTCTGCAATCAAAACCTGAAGAACCGCTCTCAAACTATGAATGTTTGACGGCAGAAGAATGTCTAAAAAAGCTGCTATACCAAAATGGCGTTGAAGTTTGCGCATGGGGAAAACTGTATAAGACATCACTTATCAAGCATTTAAGGTATCCTGTTGGAAAACTGTATGAAGATATTCCTGTTACATACGAAGCTGTAAAACGGAGCAAAAAAATAGCTGTAATAGGAAATGTAGATTACTATTATTTTCAAAGAACAGACAGCATTCAAAACATTGCATTTAATGTGAGAAAGATGGATGGAATAGAGCATTGCCACAATATGATGAAAGCTGTTGAAGTGGATTTCCCTGAGGTGAAAAATGCTGCGGAATGCCGATATTTCAGCACGGTCTGCAATATTCTCTTCCAAATCAAAGACGATAAACATGAGTCTATAAGACGGTCGCTATGGAATGAAGTGCGCAAGTATAGAAAAGATGTTTTGTTTAATGCCGAAGCAAGAAAAAAGGCGAGAATAGCGGCAGCAATCTCTTATATGGGATATAAGACGTTGGCATTTGCTTATAAAAAGACCCAATGGAGAGGATAAAAACAATTTTGAAAAGGTAATACAAAATAATGAAGATATCGAAGAAAAAGCTGAATTTAATGGTTCCATTGCTTTGCTATGTCTTAACAATTGCAACAGCGTTTTTTCAAAGCAACAGTATGCGTTATATTATGTACGGCGTTGTAATTTCTATTGCTTGCATTGAAGAATTACAAAAAAAGAAAGCAGATAAATGGGCGAAAGAATTTCCATATCTATTATTATATGTTGTAATAATTGAAGTAATAACCATTATTCGAGAAATATATGAAAATAATACGATTGATCCCGGCTCTATTATTCAACCAGTGTTTTTAATATCCTGCTTGATAATGGGTTTCAATGTGGGGGAAAAAATATGGAGAGGCTGGATGTAAGGACTTGCTGATATTTTTTTCTGTAATATTTATAATCGCTGCTTTGGTGTGCGTTCCAGAGTATGTCCTGAAAAAGAGCTTGTTCTTTCCGTCTTATGGAAATGCGTGGGATGCTTTTAGAACACCATCAATTTATGGCCATCCCATTAGAGTTGGAACATCTCTAACTATCGCATTGGCAATTTATATTTTCTTGTATAAAAAATCGTTTGTAAGATGGGGAATTATCATCCTTGATTTGTTTGGTTTGTTCGCCTGCGAAAGCAGATCTAGTTGGATTGCATGTGCAAGTACTTGTTTGTTACTTTTGATTGCAGCAACTCAGAAAAAAAGTTGCTCGGAAAAAAGTAATAATAGCTATGATTGCAATAGTAATAGTTATTTTGTTTTTGATGAGTGCGCCAGGAACGAGCATGATTGCGGCAATTACTGAACGATTTGCACAAGCGTCCGGGGACAATGTATCGAAAGTACAACGCTTGGGAGCTATTTCTTATTTCGCCACAAAGGTGATTGACGAATTCAATCCGATTACTTTTCTTTTGGGACACGGCGAAGATGCGGCAGCAAATGTGATGTTGGAAACATCAATAGTCTTTAAGAACTTTTCTACGACAGACAATCAATATCTTTTGATTTTTTATAATTATGGACTGATAGCTTTAATAGTTATATTGAGTGGAGCCGTGAAATGTATCGTTAGATTTATTAGAACATACAGGAGCAATGGAAATACAGTAAATTGCTTGCTGTTTATATGTATTTCTCAAGCGATTTGCTCGTTCTTTTACGAACTTACCGAAAATAAATCTTGTGCTTTTTTGGTGATGTGTTCAATCGGAATGTTGTTGTCGATAAATGTGGAGAGAGCAGATAAGAAATGTGAGGAAAGTGTTTGTGAATAAAGAACGAAATATAAGCATTGATATTATAAAGGGAATCGGAATAATCCTTATGGTTGGAGGGCATTGCGGGATGCCTTTCACTCATTTTATTTATCTGTTTCACATGGCTATTTTTTTCATGGCATCTGGGTACTGCTTTAATGCGTCCAATTCTGAGACCATGCAGGATGTTTTAAGCTTTGTTAAGCGGAAATTTAAGGGATTGTGGTTTCCATATGTGTTGTGGATGGCAGTGTTTACGCTGTTGCATAACGTATTTGTTAAAATAGGAATTTATTCTCCTAAGCCGTGGTCAATCGGTGAAATCGGGAAGAACATTGTAAAAAGCCTTTTTCTGCATGGACATACACAACTTGGCTCTGCACTTTGGTTTATCTCAACATTGATGCAGATAGCGGTACTATATTGTTGCATAGATTATGTGATAAAGAAAGTGACGGTCAGTAAAAAGGCAAACTTCTTACTGCAAGGAGCTGTTTCAATAGTATTTCTGGCGGTCGGATATAGATGCGCTCTGACAGATTCTATCTGGGGGGGGTAAACAGAGTGTTATCTTATTACTGCTTGTTTTATTTGGGGGCGGTAGTGAGAGAACTTCAAAAGACCGTACGCACCGAAAAATATCATTATTGGAAAATGGTAGTTGCATTTCTGATTTTGGTTCTTTGCAATCAAATCGGAAGCATTGCATTGGATGAGAATAGATACGAAAATCCGGCTTTTCTGCTAGTAGTATCCATTTGCGGATGGGTACTGTTGTACGAAATTGCACAGGAACTGAAGAAGAAAAAGCTGCTGGCGGATGCAATCGTTTGCTGTGGACAAAATTCGATGGCGATAGTTGTACTGCATTTCCTGTGTTTTAAGATTATCAGCCTTGTTGGTGTAGTAGTCTATAATCAGCCCAGAGAAAGGATTGCAGCATTTCCTGTATTGTACGAGCATGGAGCTTGGTGGGTAACGTATATGTTTGCGGGGATTATTGTTCCAGTGCTTTTAAGCGTGATGTGGAAAAAATTGAAAGGGAAATAGGAGAAAAGATATTCAGTGGTGAGATAAATGGATAAAAAATTGCAAAAAGGAATCGTGGCAGTTTTAATTGCTAATTTGGTAAATGTTGCCTTTAGCTTGGCAACAAACTTTTTATTACCTAAATACTTGTCAATCGAAAGCTATGCCGGAATAAAGGAATTTCAACTGTATGTGTCCTATGTTGGACTTTTTCATTTGGGATTTGTTGATGGTATATATTTGAAATATGGCGGTAAGACTTTGGGAAAAGATGTTGACAAAGAGTTTTCTACGGATTTGTCAACGATGTGCATTTTTCAAACAGTTACTACCATCGCAGTCTTGATAGTTGCGATAATACTCAGAGATCGTATTCTGGCCTTTTTTGCAATTTCTATTCTGCCATCAGAATATGAGCAATTATTTCAAGTTCTTGTATCAGGCAACAGGAGAGTTTAACCTCTATGGTAAGGCAATGAATCTGACCACCATTTCAACATTTGCGTTGAATATGGTGCTGCTTTTTGTTCTCGTACATGATAGCGTTTTTCTGGTATATTGCAGGATATGTGGTTCTTTATTTCCTTATCTGGATCGTATTGGATGTGTAATTTTAGAAAGAATCATGTTCTGCAAAAAGGAACTTTGTTTTCATTCAAAAGCTTTCTTTCAAATATCAAAGCAGGATTTTTGCTGACGTTAGGAAATCTATCATCAATTTTTCTCACCAGCATGGATCGCTGGTTTGTAAAAGCATTGATGGATACGCTGGCATTTGCACAATATTCCTTTGCAGTTAGTGTTGAGAACCTTTTTGAATCTTGCGATAACCCCGGTTACAACGACATTATATAATTATTTCTGCCGCGTCAGTGATGAAGAAGAACATAGAAAAGTGTTCAATTATGTGGCGGTGTTTGCAACCATTATTCCGGCAGCGGCATTTCCAGTAAAATTCATTCTGGAAGTCTTTTTGACCAAATACATTGATTCGGCTGCGGTTGTATTTTTGCTCTTTTCCGCTCAGATATTCTATACCGTGATAAGAAGCATTTATGTGAACCTGTATAAAGTGCAGCGAAAACAAAAAGTCTACTTTGTCAAACTGGTAATTATTCTGGCTATTGGCTTTGCACTTAACTGTGTGTGTTATGCGGTTGTTCATGCAAAAGAAGCATTTGCGGTTGGAACATTGTTGTCGGCAATCGTATGGTTCTTTATCTCCAAAACAGATTTTAAGTATCTGAAATGTTCTAAAAAGACGGAATTGTACTTGTTTGTACAGCTTATCCTGTTGCTGACTTTCGGATTCACGTTGCCATCGGTTATCGGCTGCATAGCTTATGTGGTTGCAACGATTGCATCGTTAGGAATGCTAATGAATGGGACATTGCGTGATTTAATGGGGATTGGAATTAAAATGATAAATAAGCGGAGGAAATAAAATGAAGCTTTCGATTGTGCTTTCTACATATAATGGGGAAGCGTATATTACAGAGCAGCTTGATTCAATTCTTAACCAAACCAGAAAAGCTGATGAGGTTTTGATTTTTGATGATTGCTCTACCGATAATACACCACAGATAATAGAACAATTTATTTCAGGACATAATCTGACCACATGGAAGTTCGCTGTGAATCATGAAAATAAAGGCTGGAAACGGAACTTTATGGAAGGAATCTGGAGTACATCGGGAGAACTTGTATTTCCATGCGATCAGGATGATATCTGGATGCCGCAAAAGCTTGAACAGATGGAAAAAATCATGATTGAAAATCCTAAGATCATGGTGCTTACATCGAATTATGAGTCTTTTTATGATTCTGGAAAACGGGTATGTGGGCCAGAAAAGGATGATGGAAAACTTATAAAACAGCCTTTGTCGAATAAGGTGTTTAATATTCGTTATCCTGGCTGCACATATTGTATAAGAAGAGAGTTTGTCGAAATAAGTAAAAAACATTGGCAGGTAGATTTTCCGCATGACGCACTGTTTTGGCGGATGGGAATGTTCTCGGATTCATTATATTCATATAATATGAGCCTGATCCAGTGGCGGAAGCATACAGACAGTACCTTTACTAAAGAAAGTAATCGAAACCGCACATATAAGAAAAAGCTGGAATCTATGGATTATGCAAGGCGAGTAGTAGACGATTTGCATGACTTTGTAGAAGATAATGATTGCTCACAGGAAAAGATTGATATACTTGATATGTCAAAAAAATGGATTGAGTGCAGGAAAGCGTTTTATTTGAGCAAGAATCCATGTGATGGAGTGAAGTTACTTAAATATATAAATTGTTATGATAGAGTAAAACAGTATTTGGGAGATTGGTATTTGGTATATGGAAAAGAAAATAAAAATTGATGTCATAACGCTTCATGCGGTGCAGAACTATGGTTCAGTATTACAAGCTTTGGCAACTCAGGAAATATTAAAGCAGCATGGCTGTGACGTTACGATCATAGACTATGTAAGAGAAGATGTTCGGTATGAAAATCTAGTAAAAAAATGGAGTGGTGGGAATCCAATTAAAGCACTTGCGATTATCCCGACGATTCTCAGATGGAAAAACGTATTTCAGTCTTTTGCGAAAAAGTATCTTGATTTGAGTGAAAACACATATACAACGGAGGATGACTTTGAAAGTTATCCCTTGGATGCAGATGCGTATTGTACTGGAAGCGACCAAGTATGGAATTCAAAATGGAATAATGGGATTTTGCCATGTTTATATTTAAGCTTTGTGCCGAATGATAAGTATAAGTTTGCCTTTTCAGCAAGCTTTGGGCAAAGCAAATTATCAACAGAGGAAATCAATAAAACCAAGCCTTATCTTGAACAATATAATAGGATTTCGGTTCGAGAAAGCGAAGCGAAAGTCATTTTAGATGAACAATACAACATTAAAAACAGTGTACATCTTGTTGATCCGACATTGTGTGTCTCTGGAGATTTTTGGCGTAAATATGAGACACCTAGAAAAATAAAAGATGATTATATACTTATCTATAATTTGAATCGGAGCAAAGAGTTTGACCGATATGCAGTTGAACTTTCCAAACGGACAGGATTAAAATTGGTACGTTTTTGCACACGGTATGATCAGTTCTATCGTCCTGGAAAAAGTATGCTCGTGCCAGAAGTATTTGATTTTATCAGTTTGATTGATAATGCAAAATTTGTATTAACTGATTCTTTTCATGCAACGGCTTTTTCTTTGAATTTGCATACGGAACCTATTTGTGTTTATCCCAAAGAATTCGGCGGACGGCTTGAGAGTATTTTGAGGCAGACAAACACAACACAAAGACATATTGATAATTATGAGGATTTTGATGTTGTGAATCGAGCAGTGGATTTTAAGCAAGTCAATGAAATATTGAACGGAGAAAGAAATAAGGCGAATAACTTTATTGATACCGTAATAGAGGATGTCTTGAAACAAAGCAAGAAAGGGGTGAATACAAAGTGAAAACAGTATGTACCAAAGATAATTGTACTGGTTGCATGGCCTGTGTGGAAAGTTGCCCCAAAAATGCAATTAAGATTGTTGATGAATTGGATTCATACAATGCGATAATAAATGAGGAACAATGTGTGAATTGTGACCTATGCAGAAAAGTGTGTCAGAACAATAGAAATGTAAAGTTTACTCAACCGATCATGTGGAAACAGGGATGGGCAAGAGATACTTTAGTTCGGTCGAGTTCATCTTCTGGAGGAGTAGCGCAAGCGATAGAACGTGCCTTTGTCAGAACAGGCGGTATTGTGTGTAGTTGTGCTTTTGAAAAGGGAACATTTGGCTTTATGTTTGCCGAATCAGAAAAAGAAGTTGAAAAATTCAAAGGCTCAAAGTATGTTAAGAGTAATCCGAGTGGAATTTATAAGAAGATAAAGGAATACTTGATTGCTGGGAGAAAGGTTCTATTTGTAGGTTTGCCTTGCCAAGTAGAAGCAGTTAAATGCTATGTTGGAGAAAAACTTGACAATAGTTTATATACGGTTGATTTGATTTGTCATGGCTCGCCATCACCTAAAGTCTTGGATATGTTTTTGGCACAGTATGATATTGATACCCCAAAATTGTCGGATATTCAATTCCGTAACAAAAACAACTTTGCTGTAAGAGAAGGTACAAGTTATATTGTGCAGAAAGGTGTATTAGATAAATACTCTATATCTTTTTTGAATTCAATATCTTACACAGAGAATTGTTATCATTGCCAGTATGCTAATATCATGCGTGTCTCTGATATTACGCTTGGCGATTCTTGGGGGAGTAATCTTGATATCCAAGAACAAAGGAAAGGAATTTCTCTGATTCTAAATCAGACCCAAAAGGGGAAAGAACTATTAGAACAGTCTGAGTTAGAACTTATGGATGTTGAATGAATCGAGCAATTAGAACATAATCATCAGCTTCAGGCATACCATCTATTAAACCAAACACAAGAGAAATTTTTTTGGTGAAATAAAAACGGAAAGAATTTTAATGCTATTGTAAGAAAGCTGTATACCAAAGCAAAGCGCAAAGCAATTAGTAAAGATGCTTTTGATTAAAGCAAAAATTATGGGGGGGGTATGACAAATTATGGAATAAGTTATGTTATGAAGTAAACGTAAGTGTCATAAACCTCGATAGCCCAATGCTATTTTGGGTTAAAGATGTAGATCGCAACATAGGGCGAATTCCTAGATATAATCTTTTGATCTCATAAAATTGAAGACTTGAGAATTCAGAGGATAATATCCAGAAATGTAAAGGGGAATGAGACTATGTTGCCAAAAGAAACAAGTGAATTTATAGAACAGAAGTTGATAAATGTTACAGACAAAGTAACTGTTATTGTGCCTGTATATAATGTATCGTCTTTTTTGAGTAAGTGTATTGAGTCAATATGTGAACAGGAATATCCATTTTTGGAAATCGTTCTTGTCGATGATGGGTCAACGGATGAATCTGGAAAAATATGTGATTCTTATGCGGAGAGAGATGCGCGGATTAAAGTTATCCACAAACAAAATCAAGGAGTGAGTTCAGCAAGAAATACAGGACTTGATGTAGCAACGGGGCGGTGGATATGTTTTGTGGATGGGGACGATTACATAATGCCAGAATATGTAAGCTATATGCTGGCATTAGGGGTTGCTTACGATGCAGATATTGCATTGACAACACATATGTTTGGAAGCTTTGACAATAAGCAGATGGATGCAGATGATGTAAGAATATGGACTGGTGAAGATGCAGTAGAAGCGATTTTATGTTATAAGGTGCCGATAGGATGCTACTGTAAAATGTTCAAACGGGAAGTATTGAAAACAACAAGATTCATACCTGAAGTGTTTATTGGAGAAGGATTCAATTTTAATGTTGCAGCTTTTCAAAAATCAAATCGAATCCTTGCAGGAAAGTTGAAAACGTATTTTTATCGTCGAGATAATCCTACAAGTGCAATGACTAAGTTTTCAATAAAAAAATGTGAGTGTGGACTGAAAGCGTTAGACATTATAAAAGAGAATTTACAAATACATACAGATAGAGTTCAGACTGCATGGGAATTTGCAGATTGGCGCACCCACTCAGATTTCTATGATGCAATGGTATTAGCGAAAGTTAAGAATGAGTATCCGGAATTCTATCGAAAATGTTTGAATGTCACAAAACAGAGAGCTTTGGTGGCATTAAAAGTCCCAACAACAAGATCGAATAAGATTAGAGCTATTTTAATGAGGGTATGTCCGGCTATTATACCGTTCATGCTAAAGATCAGAGAAAAACGCCATAACGTAAATATTTCTCATCGGTAACCTTACATATTTGCAGAGATTTAGCTTAAAAAATCTTCAGAAAGTATAACATAAAGAAATTACGAATCTGTATGTGTTAAGGATGCTCAGTTAAAGCAATATGAACACAATAAGGAGAGATATGAACACAACATTACTTATCATGGCAGCCGATTTGGAACAGGAATAAAACAGTTGGAGCCGGTGGATGATGCTGGTCATATCATTATGGACTACTCGATACATGATGCGATTGGAGCTGGTTTCAATCATGTGGTATTTATCATCCGTAAGGATATTGAGAAGGAGTTCAAAGAGGTCATCGGTGATCGCATTGCCTCTATTTGTTCCGCTCACAATGTAACTTCACATTGGGGTCAGACCCCATTAAATACCGATAAAGAAAATAAACCGGGATTAAAAGTTCTATAAAAGAAACATAAAATATCTTGTAAAAACTTATCATGAGTGATAAAATTCCATAAATGAGTTATCAGAGATGGGATAGGGAGATAAGCAAATGCAGGAGAACATGAAAGAATACCTGACGGAAAAGGAGGCCAGGGAAAAGAGACTGGAAGTATATACAGAGAAGATCCAGGAAAAGGTGTTGAGCAGATCTTCGGAAACAATCCGGCAGTTAGTGGAGGAGAGACACCGCCAGAAAATGACGCAGCAGGAAATAGCGGATATTACAGGGATAAAACCGTCGAATATGGCTCGGTTTGAGAGCGGCGGCAGGGTACCAACGCTAGTTGTACTGGAGAAATATGCGAATGCCCTTGGAAAACATATTGAAATAAAAATCTGTGACGACTGACAGGTTTTTATTTTAGGATAATCATAGATGATACTATTATTGAAAATAGCAAAGCAAAATGGAGGGAGAAAGATCGCAAGAAAATTAAGGGACTGGTATCCGGGGGCAATTTACCATATCATGCACAGAGGAGTGAGAAGAAAACCGATATTTGAAGATGAGATGGATCATCAGGTACTGTTGCAGATAATAAAGACATCATTGAGTAAATATAACTGCTGGCTGCATGCGTATTGTCTGATGACAAACCATGTCCATCTGTTGCTTGAAACAGGCGATATAGAAATCGGGAAGTTCATGAAATATATGTCAGAGTGTTATGCCATTTATTATAACCATAAGTATGGTTACAGGGGGCATGTTTTTGAGAGCCGGTATAAATCCTGTCTTGTAAAAGAAGATGCCTATTTTCTCCAGACAAGTCGTTACATACATCTTAATCCGGTAAAAGCGCAGATGGCAGATTATCCGGAAGATTATTTATGGAGCAGCTATCGGACAATGATAGGGATTGCGGATGATGGGATCACAGAAAAAAGGAAGACACTTGCGTACTTTCCGAAAAACAGTATTTATCAATACAGGGAGTTTGTGGAAGATATAGGACACAAATATATAGTGCAGGAACAGCATATCAGAAAAATGATAGGGGAAGATGAATTATGGCTACCGTGGTAAGAAGTTTTGCAATTCAGGGGATTGATGGGTATCCTGTGGATATAGAAGTAAAGATGCTTGAGGGACAGCCGGTGATATCGATCATCGGTCTTGGGGATCAGGCTGTAAAAGAAGCGGCAGAGAGGATCCAGGCAGCGATTGATGAGAGCAGTTATGTTTTTCCTAAAAAGCGTGTGATCATCAGTCTTGCACCCAGTGATAAAAAGAAAAGTGGTTCTCATTTTGATCTTGCAATGGCGATTGGAGTGCTTTGCCAGAACGGAGACATAGGGGTGAAGAACCTGAAAGAATATGGCTTTATCGGAGAACTGTCATTAGATGGAAGGTTAAGAGCCTGCAGAGGGATTTGCCGATATCGATTGCCGGTCAGAAGAAAGGAATAAAGAAGATTATCGTGCCGGAGGCTAATCTTAAAGAAGCAGGACTGGTGCATGGAGTAGAAATTCTGGGATTTCATGATCTGACAGGCGTAATCCGCTGTCTTGAAGGAAAACATCAGGAGGAGAAATCCATGTGGATGAAAAGGAAAAAAGTTTGGAAGAATCAGGGATAGTTCTGGATTTTAAAGATGTTAAAGGACAGGATGAGCTGATAGAGGCGGTTGTTCTTGCTGCGGCAGGAGGGCACAATATGCTGATGGTCGGGGAGCCCGGATGTGGAAAGACCATGATCGCGCAGAGGATTCCAACGATACTTCCGGAAATGACAGAGGAAGAATGTCTGGAAGTAACAAAAATATACAGTATTTCCGGTCTGCTTCCCAATGGACATGCCCTGATGAAATACAGACCATTCCGCGCCCCGCATCATAATGCATCATTGAATGCTCTGATTGGCGGTGGTGCCTATGCAATGCCGGGCGAGGTATCACTGGCACATAATGGGGTACTGTTCCTGGATGAACTTGCTGAATTTTCAAGGCGGACTCTTGACGCATTACGCCAGCCGATAGAAGATAAAAAAGTATCTATCTCAAGAGTGAACGGTACTCATACGTTTCCTTCCAGTTTTATGTTTATTACAGCTATGAATCCCTGTCCGTGTGGTTATTATCCGGGTGCAAAATGTAAGTGTACGGATTATGAGATTATTAAATACAGGGGAAAGATCTCCGGTCCTATCATGGACCGGATAGATATACAGAAAGAAGTCCATCCTGTGGATTTCTTTGCAATAGCAGACCAGAAATCAGGGGCTTCTTCGAAAGAATTGCGTACAAAGGTAGAAAAAGCCCGGAAGATACAGCAGGAGAGATATGCGCAGGAAAAAGGAATCAACTGTAATGCGCAGATGACAACGGAACTCATACAGAGATATTGTGTGCTGGATAAAGATTCATTGAAGTTACTGAGAGAGACCAGTGAAAAGTATGGATATAGTGCCCGTGTGATCCACAAACTATTAAGACTTGCCAGGACCAGTGCGGACCTGGATGGAGAAGAAAAAATCCGTCAAAAAGATATAGAAAAAGTTCTGACGTGCCGGGAGCTGGACAAAAGCAATAGTAAAATGGTGGTGATTAAATAATGATATACTGGATATGGCTTACGCAGATACCATTTATCGGCCCTGTTACAACCAGATACCTGATAAAAGAACTGGGAGATGCGGAAAAGATTTATCAGGCTGACCATGAAACCCTAAGCGGAATGTCAGGACTGTCTGCAAGACAAAGAGAAAGTATCATCAGGAATTATTCATTGGAAAAAGCGAAAAGGATCATGGATGATTGCCAAAGCAAAAATATCTCTATCTTATGCTGGAACGACGATCGTTATCCTTTACGTGCCAGAGAGCCTGCTGATGCTCCACCAATGTTATACTATAAAGGAAACATCAAGAAAATGGATCAGACAGTTGGAATAGTAGGAGCAAGAAGATGCAGCCAGGAAGCAAAACAGGAAACGGTATTTCTGGCATCAGAATATGCAAAGACCCGGATTGCAGTTGTCAGCGGAATGGCCAAAGGAATCGACAGCTATGCACATACTGCATGTCTCAATGCCGGTGGCTACACAATAGCAATATTAGGAAATGGTCTGGATATCTGTTATCCAAGTGAACACCACAAACTGATGAAATGTATAGAGGAAAAAGGTCTGCTCCTGTCAGAATACCCACCCGGAACTCCACCATCCAGATACACGTTCCCCAGAAGAAACCGCCTGATCAGCAGTTGGTCCGATAAATTAATCATAATCCAGGCCGGGAAAGGCAGCGGAGCATTGATAACGGCAGAATATAGCAGAAAATATGGGAGAAAAGTGGAAATGAGAGAAAGCGGATAATTGTAGGTAGATTCCTGAATATTAAGGTTATTTGGAAGTCGTGATTGGATGATTATTTATCGATTGGATTGGATTAAATGATATTAAAATCTGTCGACAGAAAATCACAGGAGACTAACATAGATTCTTGTAATCAATATTTGAATATGGTATGATAAAAAACGAAAACAATAGGAGAGGGTCGGTTAAAGGATGCCTATTGAGGAATTTGATGAATTGATATATTAGGGCATTCTTGTGAAAGTTATGAATTCATAGGAATGCCTTATGTATATTGATACTTATCAATGGAATTATTAATAAGATGTGAACTTCCAGTGATTTTTTCACTTTGTTTTGTTAAAAAATATAATAGATTAAAATTCATCTGGATTAATCATATCCGTCCGTTAAACATAAACAGAAATGAGTTTGAGGTGACCGTTCGCGGAAGCATTTTTATCTGGTAGAAAAAATACGTATATAGAAAGTATCTGTGTATTCCCAATGGGAGATTCACTGGATTATGCAAAAATGGCAATGGTGCAAAACTAATCAGATTTATGTCATGGGAATAAATCTGATTAGTGACAAACTGAGAAATCAGCAATAATTATGAGAAAAGGGATATAGATGTTAGGATGGAGAAATTTTTAAATAAGTGGGAAATACTTATTACTATAATTATTTCTATTACGAGTATTTTTTTGGCTATAAAAGCTAATGAAATGACAAAAATACAAACAGAAGTGGCAAGAAATAGCTCATTACCCAATATTCAAGTGGTGGAAAAAAATTTGATTAATGAAAAGACGGGAAAAACAGATGATTCAATAATACAGATTTCAAATTTAAATGGAAGACTTAATAATTATGAAAGTAGAATTGTAACATTTTTAAAATGTTCTTATTTAGATAATAAGAATAATGTTTATGAAGAAGAGATTCCAATATTTAATTATTATATAATTGGTCGTCAAAGTGGGAATACTGAAGGCATTTTGGAAGAAAAAATAACAGGAAAAAATAGTAATAAGATAAAAAAGATGATGGAAAAAATTCTTCAGTATAATGAATTCAGACAGCTCTTTATATGTAGAGATTGAATCTTACCTGTGTGTTTCATATATAGATATATTAGGAGAAAAACACAGAATATACTATTTAACAGATGTGTTTGAATCTAAATTAATAACTGAAAAGGAAGGACAAAATAAATTTGAAATTTATGATAAATTGTTTAGTTTAAATGAAGGGATAGACCCTAATAGGGAAGAGGAGATAGATATACAGGGATTAATAAATAAAATTTATGAGGTTTCTAATTTGAACATTGGAAAAGTAGTAGAAAAAAATGAAATACAGAATAAAGGGATGGCAGATGCAATGACAGAAATAATGGGTGTATTTTTGGCTTCAATTTTAGCTCATGTATTATGGATAGTGCAAGAAAGAAGAAGAAATAAAGAAAGTAAATCACATGCGGCATCTATTTTATATTATGATTTAAAAAGTATTGAAGGATATTTAGTAGGTGAAAGAAGTTCTGTTAATTTAAGATATTCTTCCGAGTGGCAGCAAATGGTTGCAGGGTGTTCTTTTTTGAAAGATGAACAAGTCAAAGAGTTATATAATATATATGATGAAGTATATAATTACAATTATTTTTATAAGCTTAAAGAAGATAAAAAGGAAGCGGTTATAAAAGAAGATATACCTCAGTATAAGGCATTGAAAAATGTTTTTTTGAATGAGTCTGAAGACAACACAAAATATGCAGAAATATTGAAGGAGTTAAGAGCACATATAATGGTTTCTAATATGTATGCGGATAAGAAAAAGAGAAAGAATACAGGGGAAAATATAACTCATCTATGATTAAAGGAATGATCTCAGGTAAGAGATTTCTGACACAGAAAAAAGAACGGATAGTTATAGGTATTCTTTATTCAGCTACACTAAAGGAACAAAATTATAGCTTATGGAAATGCTATATGGATATGCTTTGTTGTTTTGGGTATCTGGAACTGCGGGCTGGCCAGAATTATCAGTATAAACCAAGTAAAGGT
>ENA-OPYX01000724-OPYX01000724.1-human-gut-metagenome-genome-assembly--contig:-NODE-724-length-19115-cov-5.483937_pt1 | contig 19115 bp, 16 predicted proteins | sample MGYA00242639_ERZ504486 | MGnify/ENA primary metagenome ERZ504486 (study PRJEB26092, sample SAMD00036296) | human gut metagenome | host: Homo sapiens | study: EMG produced TPA metagenomics assembly of... | reverse complement strand
GGAATCCAGTGGTAAGACCACGCTGGCTCTGCACATTCTGGCCGAAGCCCAGAAGCAGGCGGCGAAGTGGCCTTCATTGACGTGGAGCACGCACTGGACCCCACCTATGCCGAAGCGCTGGGCGTGGACATCAACAATCTGCTGGTCAGCCAGCCGGACACCGGCGAGCAGGCCATGGAAATCTGCGAAGCACTGGTGCGCTCCGGTGCCATCGATGCCATCGTGGTGGACTCGGTTGCCGCCATGGTGCCGAGGGCTGAGATCGAGGGCGAAATGGGCGACAGCCATGTGGGCCTGCAGGCCCGCCTGATGAGCCAGGCCATGCGCAAGCTGACTTCGGTCATCGGCAAGACCAACACGGTCTGCGTCTTCATCAATCAGCTGCGTGAAAAAGTGGGCGTGATGTACGGCAACCCGGAGGTCACCACCGGCGGCCGCGCCCTGAAATATTACGCCTCGGTGCGCATCGACATCCGCCGCGTGGAGGGCCTGAAGGACTCTTCCGGCCAGTTCATCGGCAACCACACCCGCGCCAAGATCGTCAAGAACAAGGTGGCTCCTCCGTTCCGTGAGGCTGAGTTCGACATCATGTTCGGCGAGGGCATCTCCAAGATGAGCGAGCTCATCGACGTGGGTGTCAAGCTGGGCATCGTCCAGAAGAGCGGCGCATGGTTTAACTACGGCGACATCCGTCTGGGTCAGGGCCGTGACAACGCCAAGCAGTTCCTCAAGGACAACCCCGAGATCGCCAACGACATCGAGGGCCAGATCCGCGCCAATGCAGACAAACTCTACGCCACCCGCCGCCCGGCGGGCAAAGCTGCTGCCGCTGCGGCAGAGAAGGAAGAGGGCGGCGAGACCGCTTCTGCCTCCAAGGAGCCTGTCGTCAAGGCCCCGGCCCGCAGCAGCGAGAGCGAGCTGGACATCATGGTGGAGGACTAAATGTCCTTTTCGAGAAGAGGCCGTCCGCTGGCCGAAGAAGAAAAGTCCACCGACGCCGCCAAGGCCCGCGCCCGGGCCATGGAGCTTCTGGCCGGGCAGGAGCTTTCCTCCGGGCAGCTCTATGAGCGCTTGGGGCGGAAGTTTACCCAGCCCACCGCCGCCGCTGTGGTGGCGGAGATGGTGGAGCGGCAGTATGTGGACGACGAGCGCTACGCCCGGACCCGGGCGCACGGCCTGCTGGCCGCCCGCAAGAGCCGCCGCGCTGCCGCGCAGGATCTGCGGCAGAAGGGGCTGGACGCGCAGCAGATCTCTGCTGCGCTGGAAGAGACCTACGCCCCGGACGAAGCGGGCAGAGACCCGGAGCTGGAAGCCGCCGCCGCCCTCGTGGAAGGACGGTACCGCGGCAAGCTGGCCGCAGGGCGGAAAGACCTTGTGGTGGCTGCGCTGGCCCGGCGGGGGTTTGCATATCCGGTTATTAAAGAAGCGATTCGGCGAGTGGAAGAGGACGGTTAGTTCTCTTTTGCGCGCCAAAAGAAAACCAGAAAAGCGCCGCTTTGCGGCAGATTTTAAGTTTCTGCTTATGGCGAAAGTCATTTAAAATTATATCGTTAAATTGACCCTCAAGAGAGAAAGAGAGTATTACCCCATATGAAAATTGCGTGTATTTCCCTTGGCTGCCCGAAGAATCAGGTCGATTTGGACGTGATGGTCCACATCCTGCTGTCGGCGGGCCACGAGACGGTGGCTGACCTCGCAGAAGCGGACGTCATCCTCGTCAACACCTGCGGATTCATCGAGAGCGCCAAGACCGAGGCCATCGAGAACATCCTTGAGGCCTGCTCCTACAAGCAGGCGAATCCCAACCTGAAGGTGGTCGTCACCGGCTGTCTGGCCGAGCGCTATCGCAGCCAGATCGAAGAAGAGATCCCCGAGGTGGACGCCGTGGTCGGCTGTGCCTCCAACAAGGCCATCGACTCCATCGTGGCCCGTCTGTTCAACGGTGAAGAACATCTGGAAAGCTACGGCCTCAAGAAGGACTTTCCTCTGGGCGGCAAGCGCGTCATCGGCACGCCTGCCCACTATGCGTACTTAAAAATCGCCGAGGGCTGCAACAACCGCTGCCACTACTGCGCGATCCCCGGCATCCGCGGCCCGCTGCGCAGCCGCGAGATGGCCGACTGTGTGGCCGAGGCTCGCTGGCTGGCCGGTGAGGGCGTCAAGGAGCTCATCATCGTGGCCCAGGACCCTACCGCCTACGGTGAGGACTGGGGCAAGCCGGGCAGCATCTGTGAGCTGCTGGACAAGCTGAACAAGATCCCCGGCCTCGAGTGGATCCGCATCATGTACGCTTACCCGGAGCGTATCACCGACGACTTCATCGCCGCCATGAAGCGGAACGAGAAGGTCCTGCCTTATCTCGATCTGCCCATCCAGCACTGCAACGACACGATCCTGAAAAACATGAACCGCCGCTCCAACCGCGCCGAGCTGCTGGACGTCATCGGCAAGCTGCGCCGTGAGATTCCGAACATCACCCTCCGCACTACCCTCATCGCGGGCTTCCCGGGTGAGACGGAAGAGCAGTTCGAGGACCTGTGCAACTTCGTGAAGGAAGTGCAGTTCGACCGTCTGGGCTGCTTTGCCTACTCCGCCGAGGAGAACACCGTTGCCGCCAAGATGGACGGCCAGATCGATCAGGAAGTCAAGGACAAGCGCGCTGAGCTGGTGATGCAGATCCAGACCGGCATCATGGCCCAGAAGCAGGCCGCAAAGGTGGGCCAGACTGTCCGCGTCCTCTGCGACGGTGTGGACGACGAGAGCGGCCTCTACCTCTGCCGCACCGCTGCCGATGCCCCCGAAGTGGACGGCAACGTCTGCGTGTCCAGCGAAGAGCCGCTCTACCCCGGCGAGTTCTATGATGTGCTGGTGGACGACAGCGACCTTTACGATTTGTATGGTACTGTTGCAAAATAACAGATTGGAGGTTAATTTTGTATGAATCTGCCCAATAAACTCACTCTGACCCGCATCCTGCTGGTGCCGGTGTTCATGATCTTCGTCTCGCTCGGCCAGTATATCACGCCGAGCTACAACCCGCGGTACTACCTCATCGCCGGCCTCATCTTCGCCGTGGCCAGCTTCACCGACTTCCTCGACGGTCATCTGGCCCGCAAGTGGAACATGGTCACCGACTTCGGCAAGTTCGCCGACCCGCTGGCCGACAAGCTGCTGACGACGGTAGCCTTCATCTACATGATGCGGGACGGCGTGTGCAGCCCTGTGGTGCTCTGCATCATTCTGGCCCGCGAGTTCGCCGTCTCCGGCCTCCGCATGGTGGCCGCCGGTGCAAAGGACGGCAAGGTCATCGCCGCCAACATGTGGGGCAAGGTGAAGACCGTACTCCAGATGCTGACCATCATCTTCTACTACTTTACGGTCTCCCTGACCGGCAATGTGCTGGGCCAGCAGTGTGCAGACGTCGCCTCTGTGTTGTGCTGGGTCGTGGCCGCTGTCACCGCCATCTCCGGCATCAAGTACCTGTGGGATAACCGCAGCTTCATCAATACGGCAAAATAAGCGCCCGTCCGGGTGTAAAAAAGAAACGAGCGGAAAAACGCTCGTTTCTTTGATATTTCAACAAAAAATTACAGATGGGAGAGTAAAACGGTGCTGAAAAACATCCTGACTGTCCTGCGGAAGCTGGCCTCGGCGGCAATGAACTTCCTTATCGTGTACTTCGAGACCATCGCCGTCCCCATGAGCTGGGCCATGGGCGGGACCATCATGTTTACGATGTACACCGAGCTGTCCAACATCTTCAACGGCGCGGTCTGCCTGCTGGTGGGTCTGTGGCAGCTGGGCTGCACCTTCACCGGGCGGGAGCTGCCCCTCTGGCTCAAGCGGCTCAAGTTCATCTCCACCAGCTGCCTCGCCATGACCCTTCTGACGGTGGTCATCATTCTGGCCCCCATGTACGAGGACGGCAACGGCTGGTACATCATGCTTTTCACGGGCTCGATGCTCTACCACCATTTCCTCAACCCGGTGCTGGCGATTCTGTCGCTGGTGCTCTTCGAGCGTCTGCCCCGCCTGCCGCTGCGGCAGGTCTGGTGGGCGCTGGTACCGACGATCCTATACGGTCTGTATGATTTGCACGGCAATATTACAGGAGCTATCGACGGCCCCTACCCCTTTATGCGGGTATACGACCAGACCATTCAGGAGACGCTGATGTGGTTTACCATCATCCTCGTCACGAACCTGCTGTACGCCTTCCTGCTCTGGTGGCTGGGCGGAAACGGGAGAAAAAGCAAGGTGGGTCTGGAATTCAGGACATAAGAAAAAGGACTGCTGCGGATGCATCAGTCCTTTTTGTATACAGTCTTACAGCAGCGGGATGCCTGCCTTCTCGCAGGCTTCGCGGGTGGCGTTGTCCCAGACGCTTGCCTGCACCTCACCGATGTGGGCGCTGCCCAGCAGCAGCATGCACAGACGGCTCTGGCCGATGCCGCCGCCGATGGTGTAGGGCAGCTCACCGTTCAGCACTGCCTTGTGGAAAGGCAGGGTGCGGCGGTCGTCACAGCCTGCCATGGTCAGCTGCCGGTCCATGCTCTCGGGGCTGACGCGGATGCCCATGCTGCTCAGCTCGTAGCTGCACTGCAAGGGCTCGTTCCAGAACAGCAGGTCGCCGTTCAGGTCCCAGTCGTCGTAGTCGGGGGCACGGCCGTCGTGGGGCTTGCCGCTCTTCAGGGGAGCACCGATCTTCATCAGGAAGGTGGTACCGTTTTCCTTTACAAAGGCGTTCTCGCGCTCCTTCGGGGTCAGGTCAGGGTACTTGTCCTCCAGCTCCTGGGTGGTGACAAAGGTTACGTTGGGGGTGTGCAGGGGCAGATCCTGCAGCTGGGGGAACATGGCGTGCAGGTTCATCTCGGTGGCGCAGACAGCCGACACGATGGAGCGCACCACATTCTTCAGGTAGGTCTCGCTGCGGTCCTCCTCGCGGATGACCTTCTCCCAGTCCCACTGATCCACATAGACGGAGTGGAGGTTGTCCAGCTCCTCGTCCCGGCGGATGGCGTTCATGTCGCAGTACAGGCCCTTGCCCACGCGGAAGCCGTAGTCCTTCAGGGCCTTGCGCTTCCACTTTGCCAGCGACTGCACCACCTGTGCCTCAATGCCGCTGTCCCGGATGTCAAAGGTGACCTTGCGTTCCACGCCGTTCAGGTCATCGTTCAGGCCGGTGGAAGCTTCCAGAAACAGCGGAGCCGACACGCGGTAGAGGTTCAGCGTGGCACACAGGGTGTCGGCAAACAGACGCTTCACGGTGCCGATGGCACGCTGGGTGTCGTACAGGTTCAGCGCGGGTGTGTAGTTCTGCGGGATCATCGTTTTGCTCATAACAGTTTACCCCTCTCTTTCCGTTCTCCGCCGCCGAGTTGCGGCACTGGAACGGCTTTCCCTTTAATACAGTAAATTATGGCACAATTCCAGAGCGTTGTAAAGGGGAGAACGCAAAGCCGGTGCAATTCGGGAGCTTACGCCTCTGCCACGGCCTCGATCTCGCACAGGACACCCTTGGGCAGATTCTTGACGGCAACGCAGCTGCGGGCGGGCTTGGAGGTGAAATACTTTGCGTAGACCTCGTTGAAGGCGGCAAAGTCAGCGATATCGGCCAGGAAGCAGGTGGTCTTGATGACCTTGTCGTAGCCGGAACCGGCGGCTTCCAGGATCGCACCCACGTTCTTGCAGCTCTGCTCGGTCTGGGCGGCGATGCCCTCGGGCACAGTGCCATCCGCAGGGTTCACAGGGATCTGGCCGGAGGTGTAGACGAAACCGCCTGCGATGAAGCCCTGGGAGTAGGGGCCGATCGCGCCGGGAGCCTTTTCAGTAGCGATGACTTTCATGGAAAATACCTTCTTTCTATTTGTTTGATGGTTTTTCTCTCCTCGGGGAGAAAAATTTCTGCTGCTTGAAGTCTACACCATGCGGCGGGATGTGTCAATCCGGGAGGGACTTTTTGCCCATGCGGCCTTTACAAGCGGGCAAAAAGGCGGTATCCTTAATCTATTGATACACAACCCTTCAGGAGGAACCCATGGATATCCGCCAGCTGCACTATTTTCTGGTTTTGTGCGAAGAAATGAACTACACCCGCGCGTCACAGCGGCTGTTTCTGTCGCGGCAGGCCCTGCGGCAGAGCATCACGGCGCTGGAAGCCGAGCTCTGCGGCCCGCTGTTCGTCAGCGCTCACCACAAGCTCTCGCTCACCGAGCGGGGGCTGAGCTTGCAGCGCCATGCGGCCCCGGTGGTGGAGCAGTTCCAGCAGATGCAGGCGGCCCTCCATGCGGAGATCCAGTCGGCCCAGCCGGTGCGCATCGGCATCAGCGTCTCGCTGGTGCCGGACTACCTGCCCGGGCTGGAGACCCAGCTGGACAAGTTCCGCCAGCAGTACCCCCACATCGAGATGCGGTTCCGCCTGCTGGAAAACGATGCCGTGGCCGATGGTGTGGAGCAGGGCGAGCTGGACGCGGGCCTTGTGATGGACCTGGGCACGGCGGCCCCGGTGCTGGCCCGCACCACCCTGCGGGCCGACCCGGCCTGCCTGCTGGTGCCGCGCGGCCACCCCTTCTGGGAAAAGGAGCGGGTGCCGCTTTCGGCCCTGCGGGGCCAGCGGGTGCTGCTGCCCAGCCTGCGGCAGGATCTGTTCAGCCCCCTGTGGGATGCCTGCGCCAGGGAGGGCTTTGCGCCCAACGCGGAGATCGGCCCCAGCTTCTATCAGGCGTATTATCTGGTTCAGGAGCAGCTCTGCACCTGCCTGACCCGCTACGAGCCGGGGGCACGGCGGGAACTGGACCGGGTGCGTGACGTGCTGCTGGAAGATCTGCCGCCCCTCTGCGTCTCGATGGTGCAGCGGCGCGACCACAACTCGGCCTATCTTGACCTGCTGCGGGGCTACCTGATGGAGGTCATCGGGGGAGCGGCATCCCTGCCGCCCCGGCGGGGCCGCCCGGCAAAGCCCTTCTACAACTTCCCGGTGCTGTCCAGCGCCGCCCCCAAGGCGGCACCGCAGCACCCGGCTCCGGGTACCCAGCTGCCCTTTGCGGGCGGGAACAACTTCCGGGAGCTGGGCGGCTACGAGGCCGACGAGGGTAAGCATGTCAAGTGGGGGCAGATCTACCGCGGCATTCCCACCGGACTGCTGACCGGGGCGGCTGACCGTAAGCTGCTGGACAGCCTGGGCCTGCGGCTCATCCTCGACCTGCGCAGCGGGTCCGAGGCAGCGGAGCAGCCCGACTATGTGCCCGATGGCGCGCGGCTGGTGCGCATCTGCGGGCTTTGCCACCCGGACGGAAGCGAGATCTCCTTTTCTCCCGGGGACATTGAAAAGCTGCTCAAGGGCAAGAAGGATGAGGAGCATAACCTCGCCGATGCCATGTATGAGCAGATGATCTTCCGCAATAAGGCCTACAAGGAGCTGTTCCGGGCACTGGAGGCAGGCGAAACGCCGATCCTGTTCCACTGCTCCGGCGGGAAAGACCGCACCGGCGTGGCGGCCATCCTCATCCTGCTGGCGCTGGGGGCTTCCGATGAAACGATCTGTCAGGATTTTGTCCGGACCAATGTCTGCCGCCGCCCGGAGCTGGAAAAGATCTGGGCCGCCCATGCCGAGGAGATCGAGGCGCATCCCGAACAGAAGCAGTTCTATCAGGGCATTGCCGGTGTCCACCCGGAGTCTGCCCCCTTTGTGTTGGACACCATCCGCAAAGAGTATGGCACCACCGATGCCTATCTTGAAGCCGAATACGGCCTGACCCCCGCCCGTCTGATGCGGCTGCGGCGGATGTATCTGGAATAATGGCTGTTTTTTTAGAAAATTCATTTCACTTTACTTGACATTGTACCAAATGTTTCGTAATATAAGAAGTAGTATGGAATCCATGACGCTGCGTGCAGGGATCTTCCACAACCAAAGTTCAATGGGGCTTCATCTGCCCGTTTTTATATGAAAACCTTGTAGATAAAAAAAGCTGCATCAGGCCGCAGGGGCAAACATGCCCTTTTTGTGCGGTGCTGTTGTCTGTTTTGTTGTTGAGAGCTTGATTTTGTATTGTTGACCCACGCCTTGCGCGGCAGCGTCTCCAGATTTTAGTTAATTTTGAACTTTAATTGTAAGGAGAGTGAACACGATGTCCCCGATCATTCTGTTGATCGTGGTCGTGGTTGCTGCTGTTGCTGCCGGCGCGGGTTATTTTATTGGTTACAACAACCGTAAAAAGACCGCCGAGGCACAGATCGGCAGCGCGGAAGCCGAGGCTACCCGCCTGGTGAACGAAGCAATCAAGACCGCTGACCAAAAACGAAAAGAAGCTGTTCTGGAAGCCAAGGATGAGGCTTTCCGCCTGAAAGCCGAGGTCGATGCCCAGAAGGCAGAGGCCGACAAGGAGATCAAGCAGCGCCGTGCTGAGATCAGCCGCCAGGAGAACCGCATTGACCAGAAGGAAAATGCGCTGGACCGCAAGACCGAAGCCCTGGAAAAGAAGGAAGAAGAGCTCAAGAAAAAGCACGAGGAGGCCGACAGCCGTCTGGCTGAGGTGGATGCCATCCGTGCCAAGGAGATGGAGCGCCTGGAGACCCTGGCGGGCCTGAGCCAGGAGGATGCCCGCGAAGTGCTGCTGCACAAGGTGGACGAGGAGCTCACCCACGAGAAGGCTGTCCGTGTGGCTGCCTACGAGACCGACCTGAAGGAAAACTGCGATAACATCGCCCGCAACATGATCGGTCAGGCCATCAGCCGCTGCGCCGCTGACCACTGCAGCGAGACCACCGTCAGCGTGGTGCCCCTGCCCAGCGACGAGATGAAGGGCCGTATCATTGGCCGTGAGGGCCGCAACATCCGCGCGCTGGAAACTGCCACCGGCGTGGATCTTATCATCGATGATACCCCGGAGGCCATCACCCTGTCCTCCTTTGACCAGACCCGCCGCGAGGTTGCCCGCATGACGCTGGAGCGCCTGATCGGTGATGGCCGCATCCACCCCGCCCGCATTGAGGAGACGGTGGAGAAGTGCCGCCACGACCTTGAGCTGCAGATGAAGCGGGAGGGCGAGCGCGCCGTGATGGAACTTGGCATCCACGGCCTGCACCCCGACCTCATCAAGCTCATCGGCCGCCTGAAGTACCGCACCAGCTTTGGCCAGAACGCTCTGACCCACAGCATGGAGGTGGCCTGGCTGGCCGGTCTGCTGGCGGGCGAGATGGGCGTGAATGTCACGCTGGCCCGCCGTGCCGGTCTGCTGCATGATATCGGCAAGGCCCTTGACCATGAGATCGAGGGTAGCCATGTCCAGATCGGTGTGGATATCTGCCGCAAGTACAAGGAAAACACCCAGGTCATCCATGCCATTGAGGCCCACCACGGCGATGTGGAGCCCAAGACCCCGCTGGCCTTTATCATTCAGGCCTGCGATGCCATCAGCGCCGCACGTCCCGGTGCCCGCCGCGAGAACGTGGAGAGCTATGTCAAGCGTCTGGAAAATCTGGAGGAGATCTCTTCCAGCTTTGAGGGCGTGGAGCAGGCCTTTGCCGTTCAGGCCGGCCGCGAAGTCCGCATCATGGTCAAGCCCGATGTCATCAGCGATGATCAGGTCATCCTGCTGGCCCGCCAGATCGCCAAGAAAATCGAGGATACCCTCGATTATCCCGGCCAGATCAAGGTCAACGTCATCCGCGAGAGCCGCGCCATCGAGTACGCGAAGTAAGATCAGAACCAGGAGGAGCCCGTTGTGTTCGTACAGCGGGCTCCTTTTTTGTCTGTGAGTCCCTCGGGCGCGTCGTGTCAGATCTCCGGGCAGGGTTGCAGGTTTATGAGACCGCCTATCCTGCTTTTCCTGCTGGGAGAGGTGTCATTGCGAAGCAATGACAAAGAGAACTGCCATAGACTGAAGCAATTTCAACTCTTAATAAAATGAAGTGAACGAAGTTAAATGTACTCCATGGAAATACAATCAGTGACTTTAATGCAAGAACTGTCTTTGCACAAAATACAGTACAGGAGAAAAACTATACAAAAATTAGTTTCCATTTTCGGCGGTATGTTGGACAAAGGGGAGAAATGGGCCTTTTTGGAGAACAAATTCGGCAAAAAGTCTTTCTTTGCCGACGGATGGATGTATAATGCGGCCATGGCACAAGGGTGTGCAGAAGCTCCAGAGGGGGAGCAGAGCCCCTTGTGCATTTTCAGAAATTGATGCTTTATCAGTGTAGAGCATTAAAGAGAGGGGAAAACATATATGAAATTCGATCGTCGTATTTCGCGCCGCAGCTTCCTGGCAGCTGCCGGTGTCACCTCTGCCGCACTGGCTCTGACAGCCTGCGGCGGCTCTTCCAGCTCCACGGCTGCATCTTCTGCAGCCAGCGGCGCTTCCTCTGCTGCGGCTGGCACCGCACAGGGCGGCACCCTGAACATCATGCTGGAGACCGAGGTCCAGTCTCTGGACCCCCAGGTGGCGACGGACGGTACTTCCTTTGAGGTCATCGCGGATTACACCGATGGCCTGATGCAGATGGATGCTGACGGTGCAGCAGTTCCCGCCATGGCGGAGACTTATGACCTCAGCGAGGACGGCAAGACCTACACCTTCCACCTGCGCGATGCAAAGTGGTCCAACGGTGAGGCCGTGACCGCCGCTGACTTTGTGTTTGGCTGGCAGCGCGCCGTAGACCCCGCCACCGCTTCCGAGTATTCCTACATGCTGTCCGACATTGGTCAGGTGGTCAACGCCGCTGAGATCATTGCCGGTGAAAAGCCCGTTACCGACCTGGGCGTGACCGCTGTGGATGACAAGACCCTGGAGGTGCAGCTGAACGTTCCTGTCAGCTACTTCCTGAGCCTGATGTACTTCCCCACCTTCTACCCGGTGAACGAGGCCTTCTACAACACCTGCGCTGACACCTTTGGCACCAGCCCCGAAACGGTGCTGTCCAACGGCGCGTTCGTGCTGACCGATTATCAGCCCGCCGCCACCGCCTTTGCGATGGAAAAGAACCCCGATTACTATGATGCGGACAAGATCGCTCTGGACGGTCTGGCCTATCAGGTCATCAAGGACAGCCAGCAGGCTTTGATGAGCTATCAGACCGGCACGCTGGATATCACCCTGCTGAACGGTGAGCAGGTCGATCAGGTCAAGGATGATCCCGAGTTTACCAGCGTGGGTGCCGGTTACCTGTGGTACATCAGCCCCAACATCGACGCTGTGCCTGATCTGGCAAACCTGAACCTGCGCAAGGCCATGACCTTTGCGCTGGATCGGGATGCCATTACCGGCGATGTGCTGAAGGATGGCTCCACCCCCGCATACACCGCCGTTCCCGCACAGTTTGCAGCCGGCCCCGACGGCAGCGATTTCAGCGCCGACCAGACCAAGTTTGCAGATGACTGCGCTTATGACCCCGAGAAGGCCAAGGAGTTCTTTGAGACCGCCAAGGCTGAGCTGGGCAAGGATACCTTCACCTTTGATATGGTGGTGGATGCTGACGATGCACCCCAGAAGGTGGCTCAGGTTGTCAAGGAGCAGCTGGAGACCACGCTGGAGGGCCTGACCATCAACCTGACCGTGGAGCCCAAGAAGCAGCGCGTGCAGGATATGCAGGACGGCACCTTTGAGCTGGGCCTGACCCGCTGGGGCCCCGACTACGCCGACCCCATGACCTATCTGGGCATGTGGGTGACTGGCAACTCCAACAACTACGGTCTGTGGAGCGATGCCGACTACGATGCCATCATTGACGAGTGCACCACCGGTGATCTGTGCACCGACCCCGAGGGCCGCTGGGCTGCCCTGTACGAGGCAGAGCAGATCGTTCTGGAGCAGGCGGTCATCTTCCCCCTGTACGGCCAGTGCAACGCCGAGATGATCTCCTCTTCCGTCAAGGGTGTCGAGCATCACCCCTGCGCTCTGAACCGTGTGTACAAGAACACCACCAAGAGCGAGTAAACAACTGAATCGCTGAACAAGGCCGCACAGTGGCCCGCAAAGAGCCACTGTGCGCCTTTTTGGCATTGTGCCTGTCCGCGGCAGACGAACGACTGACCGCGAGATCCCGGAAGGAAAAGGGGGTCCACCCGACGTGAAAAAATATACGCTCAAGCGAATCCTGACCTCGCTGTTCACACTGCTGGCAATTTTGCTGGTGCTGTTTATTCTGATGCAGCTGATGCCCGGTTCGCCCTTCAATGATGAAAAGCTGACACCCGATATGCGGGCTGCCCTGTACGCAAAGTACGGCCTGGATCAGCCCATCTACATCCAGTTCTTCCGCTATGTGGGCAATATGCTCCGCGGAGATCTTGGCGTGAGCTATAACATCTCCAAGAATACACCCATCTCCCAACTCATCCAGAGCCGCCTGCCCATCTCCATTCAGGTGGGCGGCATGGCGGTGACGCTGGGTGCCGCTGTGGGCCTGGTGCTGGGCATCATTGCCGCACTCAAGCGGGATACCATTTTTGATACCATCGCCACCATCATCTCGGTCATCGGCGTGTCGGTGCCTTCCTATGTGTTCGCACTGGCCCTGAGCTATGCCTTTGGCTTCAAGCTCCGCTGGTTCCCAATGCTGTTCTCCGCCAAGGATGTCTTTGGCTCCAGCGTCCTGCCCAGCATCTCGCTTTCCATGTTCACCATGGCCTCCATTGCCCGCTTTACCCGCAGTGAGATGATCGAAGTCCTTGATTCCGATTACATGCTGCTGGCCGAGAGCAAGGGCATCTCCGGCCCGGCGCTGATCTTCCGCCATGCCCTGCGCAATGCCCTCATCCCCATCATCACGGTGCTGGCACCCCTGATCGTGGATCTGATGACCGGCTCGCTGGTGGTGGAAAAGATCTTCGCCATTCCCGGCGTGGGCAGCCTGCTGGTCACGGCCATCCAGTCCAACGATTACAACGTGGTCATTGGCCTGAGCTTTATCTACAGCGCCATGTACATTGGCATCATGCTGGTCGTTGACCTGCTCTACGGCATCATCGATCCGCGCATTCGTCTGGCAAAGGGGGATGACTGATATGGCAGAAAAAGCGATCCGCCTGGGCGGCGAATCCACAGCGGATGCCATCGTCAGCGCGGTGGATTCCTTGTATCCCGAGCACACCTTTGAGGACAAGGAGTTTGCCCTCAAGCACAACGACGATGAGATCGCCGTGGATACCAACTTTGCGGCCCAGAGCTTCTGGAAGGATGCCATCCTCCGCTTCTTTGGCAAGAGGAGCGCCGTGCTGGGCCTGATCCTGATTGTCGTCATCGTGCTGCTGGCCGTTTTTGGCCCGGGCATGAACAGCTATACCTACTCCGGCCAGGATCTGAGCCAGAAGAACTTTGCTCCCCGTGTGCCGGGCATCGAGCGCCTCGGCATCCTGGACGGCAGCGAGAAGATGAGCACCACCACCGGCAGCAAGAGCGTCAACGCCTATGTGGAAAAGGGCAAGGACGATGTCTACTACTGGTTCGGCAGTGACCTGTACGGCCGCGACATCTGGACCCGCACCTGGGAGGGTGCCCGTGTCTCCCTGATCATCGCGGTGGCCGCCGCTGTCATCGATATGGTCATCGGCATGAGCTATGGCCTGATCTCCGGCTACTTTGGCGGCAGGGTGGATATGGTGATGCAGCGCTTCCTCGAGGTAGCCAACGGCATCCCCCGCCTGGTCATCGTTACGCTGCTGCTGCTGGTGCTGCAGCCCGGCATGGTCACCATCATCTTTGCCCTGATGCTGACCGAGTGGGTGGGCATGAGCCGCATTGCCCGCGCCGAGATGCTCAAGCTGAAGGATCAGGAATTTGTGCTGGCCTCCCGCACGCTGGGTGCAGGCAGCTTCTTCATCATCTTCAAGGAAGTGCTGCCCAACATCATCGGACCCATCATCACGCAGGTCATGTTCAGCATCCCCACCGCCATCTTTACCGAAGCATTCCTGTCCTTTGTGGGTCTGGGCATTCCGGTGCCCCAGTGCTCGCTGGGTTCTTTGATCAGTGAGCTGTACAACAGCTTCACCACCCACCCCTATCAGATCATTCCGCCTATTGTGGTGATGAGCCTGCTGATGCTCAGCTTCAATCTGGTGGCCGATGGTCTGCGCGAGGCCCTGGACCCCAAGATGAAGAGTATGTAAGGAGGAACACCCCATGCCTGAGAATAAAAAAGAACAGGTCTTGTCGGTGCGAGACCTTGATATCACCTTTAAGACCACCGCAGGCCCGGTGCACGCCATCCGGGGTGTGAACATCGACCTGTACAAGGGTGAGACCGTTGCGCTGGTGGGCGAGTCCGGCTCCGGCAAGTCTGTGACCATGAAGGCCGCCATGGGCATTCTGGCCAAGAACGCCACCGTGAACAGCGGCTCCATCCAGTTCAGCTACCACCATGCAGACGGCTCTCCCGAGACGGTGGACCTGCTGCAGAAGGATAAAAAGTGGATCCGCCGCCACATCAATGGAAAGCGCATCGCCATGGTGTTCCAGGACCCCATGACCAGCCTTGACCCCACCATGACCATCGGCAAGCAGATCATGGAGGGAATGCTCTGGCACTTCAAGATGCCCAAGGCCGAGGCCTACAAAAAGGCACTGGAGCTGCTGGAGGAGGTGGGCATCACCGATGCGGAAAAGCGGATGAAGAATTACCCCCATCAGCTGTCCGGCGGTATGCGCCAGCGCGTGGTCATTGCCATTGCCCTGTCCTGCGACCCCGACCTGCTCATCTGCGATGAGCCCACCACGGCGCTGGACGTGACGATCCAGGCCAAGATCCTGGAGCTGATCCGCAGCATCCAGAAGGAGCGCGGCATCTCGGTCATCTACATCACCCACGACCTGGGCGTTGTGGCAAAGGTGGCCGACTATGTGGATGTCATGTATGCGGGCAAGATCGTGGAGACCGGCACCATTGATGAGATCTTCTACGACCCCAAGCATCCCTACACCTGGGGCCTGCTGTCGGCCATGCCCGATCTGGACACCGCCGATGACCGTCTGTACACCATCCCGGGCTCTCCGCCGAACCTGCTGCATGAGAAGCCGGGCGATGCCTTTGCACCCCGCAACCGCTTTGCCCTGCACATCGATGATGAAGTCGATCCTCCCATGTTCAAGATCAGCGAGACCCACTATGCGGCCACCTGGCTGCTGGACCCCCGGGCCCCCAAGGTGGAAATGCCGCCGGAGCTGGCCCAGCGCATCAGCCGCATGAAAGCGGATGCAGAAAAGATCAAGGAGGCGGAATAAATGGCTGCACAGAGCGCGACCCCGCTTCTGAAAGTAGAGGGCCTGAAACAGTATTTCAAGGTGAACAAGAACTTCACCGTTAAGGCTGTGGACGACGTGAGCTTTGAGATCTACCCCGGCGAGACCTATGGTCTGGTGGGCGAATCCGGCTCCGGCAAGTCCACCATCGGCCGGAGCATCATCCGGCTGTACGACCCCACCGCAGGCAAGATCACCTTTGACGGGCAGGACATCAGCGGACACCTGAGCCACGCACAGAACAACACCCTGCGCACCCAGATGCAGATGATCTTCCAGGACCCCATGGCCAGCCTGAACCCCCGCAAAAAGGTGGAGGACATCATCGGCGAGGGTCTGGACATCCACCACATGTACAAGACCCCGGCGGAGCGTCGGGAGAAGGTGGAGAAAATTCTGGCCAAGGTGGGCCTTGCCCCGGAGCACGCCGAGCGCTATCCCCATCAGTTCTCGGGCGGCCAGCGCCAGCGCGTGGGCATCGCCCGCGCCCTGATCATGAACCCCAAGCTCATCATCGCCGATGAGTGCATCTCGGCACTGGATGTGTCCATTCAGGCGCAGGTGGTCAACCTGATGAAGGATATCCAGCAGGAGACCGGCACGGCCTACCTCTTCATTGCCCATGACCTTTCCATGGTCAAGTATATCTCTGACCGCATCGGGGTGCTCCATCTGGGCCACCTGCTGGAGACCGGCACCACCGAGGAGATCTTTGAGCATCCCATCCACCCCTACACCCGGAGCCTGCTGTCGGCCATCCCGCTGCCCAACCCTGTTGTGGAAAAGCGCCGCGTGGCCGAGACCTACGATTACGCCGCCTCCGGCATCGATTACAGCCTGGGTACCAGCCACCATGTTGCGGGCAGCCACTACGTCAAGTGCACAGACGCAGAGTTTGCCCAGTGGTGCAGGTAGACCATATCCTCCCAGCAAATGCAAAGCGCCCCCGCTCACCGGTGTTTCCGGCAGGCGGGGGCGCTGCTTTTTGCAGGAAGTTCAGAAGGTCAGCCGCATCTGGTACCACACCACGCCGCCGTGGGTGGAGCCGGAAACGCCTTCGCTGACAAAGCCGAAGCCGGCGTAATAGTGCACGAGCCGATCTTTGCAGGTGAGCACCAGCCCCCTGCGGCCCTGAGCCTTTGCATCGGCGATGGCCCGGCGGAGCAGCTGCCCGGCCAGGCCCTGCTTCCGGTATTCGGGCAGGGTGTTCACCCCAAAGATCATCTGCCACGCCCCATGGGCATCGTGCAGGGAAGCGTCAGCGTACATCTCGTCTGTCAGGTCGGGGGTATCGGTCACAAAGCCGTCCACAAAGGAGACGAGCTTCTCGTCCTCAAACAGCAGCCAGAAGTGGTCGGCGTAATGGGTCAGCCGCCCGGCAAATTCTTCTTTTGTGGCCGCCTCCGCAGCCGGAAAGCAGGCCGCCTCCACAGCGGCAATGGCATCCAGATCTTCAAAGGTGGCAGTGCGAATCTTTTGCATAGTCATTCTCCAGAGTTTGATTTGTTGAGCTGAGTATACCACACCATCCCGCAAAGCGCCAGCAAAACAAAAGAACCACCGACCGAAGTCGAGGTTCTTTTCCTCGGGTGGAGGATGATCCATCCGGGACTTCACTTCTCAAGCTCCTGCGAGTTTCCGAAGTGCTCTTGTTGGGCGTGCCTGTCGGGGCAACGCCCCTCCATCTGCTGTCGCAGACCGCGCTGCCGCTTAAAGCTCCACTGGGGCTTTCATTGCTCCGCTGCGCTTCGCAAACGCGGTCCCACCCCAAACCCTGCCGGGAACGTGTATGGCAAACTGGAAGTTGTAAATACATGTTTTCCCAAGTTCTTTTGCCATATCATGTATTCTTGAATTTAACATCAAATCTACAATTCTATCAGGCTCTTACTTTTCCATTTTCCACTCTTCCATCTAAGCACCATTCCAATTGCTCTAGCGCACTCATCACCCGCCATGGCAATATATGCTCCTACCGCCAGAAGTCCCATGTGTATTCCAAGAAAATATGTTCCACCAACTGCAAACAGATACATAAATATTGCACCAATTATAACTGGAAAAATAGCATCTCCACTTGTTTTTAATGCCTGTCCATATACAAGATTTGTCACTCTTCCAAATTCAAGGAATATATCTACTATCAACAATTTTACTACAAGCTCAATCATCTGTGTATCATCCGTAAATATATGAACGATAAAACGTCCGGTCATTGCAAATGTCACAGAAAAGCACGTTGCTGTTACAAGACCATATATCACAGCTTTCCGTGTACCCCTGTCGCATTCCTCATACTTCTTTGCCCCGATTCTCCAGCCAGTCATAATAGCATTTGCCTGTGCAAGTGCTGCCCCCACACAATATGAGAAATTGGCTATCTGCATAGCATACGAACGAGCTGTAACATTCATTCCATCCGTATCCATCTGGTTCATAAAACGCACTATAAATGTCATTGCTACATTATAAAGTGCTGTCTCAAATGCAGAAGGAAACCCAATCTTAACAATCTGTGCAAGTATCCTTCGTGGTTGTTCACGTTCAGGACTCTGCTTTGCTTTTATAAGTACAGCCCCCATTGCCGCTACAATAATAAGATTCACAGCTTTTGAAATAACTGTTGCAGTAGCAACTCCCATGACTCCCCAGTGAAACACAAACAGGAATACTGAATTCAGTATAATATTAATTACATTACCGACAACTGTCCCTATCAAGGAATGTTTTGTATATCCAAATACTCTTAAATAGCTGGAAAAAATAGGAATAAGCGCATTTAAAAAGCTTGCGCCTCCAACAATTTTAAGATATGTTTCAGCTGATTCAAGCAAAGCAGGAGCAATACTCACTGCCCTCAGTATCCCTCCTGAAAAGACAGCAAGAACAACAGATATCAAGATACCTGTCAGTGCATTAAATACAAGTCCAAGCTGTCTCGCCTGATATGCAATTCCAGGTCTTCCAGCCCCGATATTCTGTGACATCACCGCTACCATACCAGATGATATTACCCCGAACATAATGATAAAAACACCTATATATGTATTTGCTGTTCCGACAGCCCCAACAGCCTGGTCGCTTACTGATGATAACATCAGTGTATCAACCATACCTGAAAGCATATAAAATAAAGTTTCCAGACATATTGGCACAGATAGTTGTGTCAACGTTTTTCTTTCACCTTGCATGTTTTCCTCCACAAATTCCGAGTTGTTGAACTGAGCCGAGTATACCACACCATCCCGCAAAGCGCCAGCAAAACAAAAACCACCGACCGAAGCCGATGGTTCTTGTCCTCGGGTGGAGCAGGGGCCATCCGGAACTTCGCTTCTCAAGCGCTTGTGAGTTTCCGAAGTGCTTTTGTTGGGGTGCGCTTGTCGGGGCAACGCCTCTCCATCTGCTGTCGCAGACCGCGCTGCCGCTTAAAAGCCCCACTGGGGCTTTCATTGCTTCGCTGCGCTTCGCAAACGCGGTCCCACCCCAAACCCTGCCGGGAACGTGTACGACAAACTGGAATTTTCAAATTAGTCTTTGCAAATAACCTTTGAATCTTCACCATCAATTACAATTCCCTGACGGTTGTTAATTGGGCATAGATTCAAATCCGAAAACTCAGTCATTATTTTCTCGGTAACTTTCTTAAATGGTGCTGTAAGATAATGCGGAAGAACATAGAAATCAATCAAATCAAGCCCTGCATCATCTTCTTGTGAGTAGTCCTCCGGCTTTTCATCCATTTGCTCGATATATTGGATGCTTGGAGCGCATATAATTGCGCCTGCCGACTCGCCGATCATCAATTTTCCATTTGCCAATTCCTTTTTCAGCAGTCCATCAGTTCCCGTTTTACGGAGCTGGTCCATAAGAAAG
>ENA-OPYX01000720-OPYX01000720.1-human-gut-metagenome-genome-assembly--contig:-NODE-720-length-19159-cov-4.185897_pt1 | contig 19159 bp, 20 predicted proteins | sample MGYA00242639_ERZ504486 | MGnify/ENA primary metagenome ERZ504486 (study PRJEB26092, sample SAMD00036296) | human gut metagenome | host: Homo sapiens | study: EMG produced TPA metagenomics assembly of... | reverse complement strand
GTAGAATAGCTGTTCAGATGCGAATGTGTGTCATGCGTAAATAATACATCCAGATGTTTTTCCCCATCTGCAGCCTCGGTCTGCACTCCCGTCAGCAGCGGCATGCATAACATCACGATCAAAATCAGCACAATAACTCTTTTTACTCTTCTCATATATTTTTCCTTCTTTTTTATATAAAGAGAACTACCGGCAGCAGATTCTCCTGTATACCCTCGTATGCAAAAAATCCCGAAGAACTGCATCATATCATACTGTTCTCGGGATTATCTTTTCATGCGGATGACAGGACTTGAACCTGCACGTCGGGGACACTAGAACCTAAATCTAGCGCGTCTGCCAATTCCGCCACATCCGCTTAATAAAAACGCAAATCCTTCTTATTCTGAAAGATCTGCGTTTTTAAATACTGAGCGTGCGGGGATTCGAACCCCGGACAACTTGATTAAAAGTCAAGTGCTCTACCACCTGAGCTACACGCCCATAATAAACTGGGCTAGTTGGATTCGAACCAACGAATGCAGGAGTCAAAGTCCTGTGCCTTACCGCTTGGCGATAGCCCAATAATAAAGAAAAAGGGTGGGTAATGGGACTCGAACCCATGATATCCAGAACCACAATCTGGCGCGCTAACCAACTGCACCATACCCACCATATTACTTATCGAACTGTCTTTTGTCCAACTAAGTATCACCGTATTAAATTTTGTGGTTCAAACGAGCCTGGGGGGATTCGAACCCTCGACCTACGGCTTAGAAGGCCGTTGCTCTATCCAGCTGAGCTACAGACTCATATCTCTAACCACACCCAAAACAAATTGTTTCAGGAAAGCGGGTGATGGGAATCGAACCCACGTATCCAGCTTGGAAGGCTGGTGTTCTACCATTGAACTACACCCGCATGACGTATCGGGGTGACAGGATTCGAACCTGCGACCTCCTGGTCCCAAACCAGGCGCTCTAGCCAAGCTGAGCCACACCCCGATGGTGTTGTTTTGTATCACTTTTTGTTACCGCTCCGTGACACAAGACATATTATATATGAGTGCCAACTAAATGTCAACAACTTTTTCATTTTTTTATTTTTTCTTCAAGCAGTTCCTGGAAACCCTTTGAAATACAAGGATTTTCCGGACTCTCCCTTTACGGATTCAGATATTCCTGTGTAATTCTCCATTTTTCCGTTGTCGTCAATCTGCATGAGCATATAACTCGGCTTTCTCCCCTGTTGTCTTGGATAACAGAGGCTTCCCGGGTTCAACGTGATCAGATCTTTTTCTTTTTCATAAAACGGCCGGTGTGTATGCCCATACATTGCAATGTCGGCACCACGCCCTCTTGCCTCCTGTTTCAGTCGTTCTTCTCCCATAGATACATAATATCCATGTCCGTGTGTAATAAATATATGATAGACCCCCGATCATGAACTCTTCCTCTCCCGGAAGATCGGAAAAAAAGTCATTATTTCCACGCACCATATGTACCGGGCAGTCCGCAACTGCCGGAATATAATCCTCATCGCCTTCTACGTCGCCGAGATGTATCAACATATCCAGCGGCTGTTCTTTTTCTATCACACGGTCAAAATTTCTGTGTGCCCCATGCGTATCACTTATGATCAGTATCTTCATATTCTCTTTTCCTAACTATTCTTCTGTCTGCTTCTTTTGTCTGTTTCTTTTGAATTCTATCTCTGTTCCAGGATTTTACGGATTTTTTTCAATCCTTCCCCTCTGTGACTCAGTTCGTTCTTCTTTTCCGGCGATAGTTCCGCACTGGTACATCCGCATTCTGGAAGAAAGAAGATCGGATCATAGCCGAATCCATTCTCTCCTGCAATCTTATGTCCAATAATTCCTTCCATCGTTCCTCTGACTACTTCACAGCAACCATCCGGCATCGCTGCTGCAATCGCACAGACGAATCTTGCTGTACGCTTTTCATCCGGCACACCGTCCAGACGGTCCAGAAGGGCCTGATTCTTAATATCATACGAAGTATCTTCTCCCATATATCTCGCAGAATAGATTCCCGGTTCTTTATTCAGATAATCAATCTCCAGACCGGAATCATCTGCCAGAACGACTGCATGTGCATACTCCGGCATCTCATGTGCGATCTTTGCAATCTCTGTTGCTTTGATCATCGCATTTTCTTCAAATGTCATTCCATCCTCTATCACGTCTGCTTTGATTCCTGCTTCTTTCTGAGAAAGAATCTCCACTCCCAGATCACTTAAGATCGCACGAATCTCTATCATCTTATGTTCATTGCCCGTTGCAAATATAATTTTATCCATCTTATTTCTTCTCCTGTCTGTCCGACGGACGTCCGGCCTTTGGCGGCTTTGGTCCTAAGAACTGGTAAAAATATGTCTTTAACATTCCGTTATAAATCTTACGGTTACGATCGGCTTTCCGTCCGAAATAGCGTTCTGCATCTTCATAGGATGTAATCATATACGCAGACCAGGAATCCAGATTCTTAAAGCTCTCTCCGAATGCCTTATATAATGCCGGCAGATCCTTCTTATCTTCCAGTCTTTCTCCATACGGCGGATTCGTAATGATGAATCCATATTTCTTTGGATGACTTAAATCTTTCACATCTCTTTCCTGGAAATGGATCAGATGATCGACACCCGCCTCTCTCGCATTACGTCTCGCGATCTTGATCACAGATCCGTCTACATCGTATCCCTGGATATCAACTTCGATATCATCATTAATCAGTTCATTCGCTTCATTTACCGTCTCATACCAGAGCTTCTTCGGGATCAAGTTCGTCCATTCTTCTGCCGTAAAGGAACGATTCATCCCCGGTGCGATATTCGCTGCGATCATTGCTGCTTCTATCGGAAATGTACCACTTCCGCAGAACGGATCTACCAGAATTCTGTCCTTATGCCATGGAGTCAGCATGATCAGTGCTGCTGCCAGTGTCTCTGTGATCGGTGCTTTTCCTGATACTTCACGGTATCCTCTTTTATGCAGAGATACACCGGATGTATCGATTCCAACCGTCACAACATCCTTTTTCAGGAAGACACGGACCGGATATGCTGCTCCGTCTTCCGCAAACCATTCTACCTGGTACTTCTGTTGCATTCTTCTTACCATCGCTTTTTTCATCACTGACTGGATATCCGACGGGCTGAATAATTTACTCTTTACAGATGCCGCTTTTGCAACCCAGAATTTTCCATTTTCCGGGATATAATTTTCCCAGTCCAACGCTCTGGTATTCTCAAATAATTCTTCATAGCTTGTTGCTTTAAAACTGCCTACTTTCAGAAGAACTCTCTCCGCTGTTCTGAGAAATATATTTGCACGGCAGATTGCCTCTGCGTCTCCCCAGAAACCAACCCTTCCGTCTTCTACTTCCGAGATATCATATCCCAGATCCAGTATCTCTCGTTTTAATACCGCTTCCAGCCCAAAATGACAGGGAGCGATCAATTCCATTTTTTTCATTCAATTCTCCATTATCTGCTCTATTCATGCAGTACAACTGCATTCCATCTATTATTTTCTACTTACTTATCTTACTGATAACCGCCTCTCTTTGTCAACCCATTTCACATATAGAACCTCCCGGTTCTCCACCCGGTCTCCTGTTTTTGGAAATTCGTTACACATACACGACGGCAAAAAAGCAGGACGCACTTTCGTACGTCCTGCCCGGAAACTCTTTTTTCTAGTAGCTGCTGTTCTCATTTCCATAATTGTAAGAATTCTTGTCTTTCGCATCTTTGTCATATGCATTTTTGTTGTTTACATTCTTGTCTGTTACATTTCTGTCCGATGCATTCTTTCCATATGCGTTCTTGTTCGATGTGTTTCTGGATGCATTTCTGTTCGATGTGTGCTTGTCCGCCTCGTTATGACAGTTTTCTGATGAATTGTAATTTTTAGCCATTTTGAATTCCTCCTAATCACTTTTTGTTACGTGATTAGTATGTCCTGACATTTTCCAATTATGCATCCCGGCACATATTAAGATTTTTTTAATATTTTTCTTGATTTTTATTTTTTACTATATTATACTGTTGGTGTAGAAAGGACACTTTCTACAACCCCTTATTAATTATTTATACTCCCCTCAAAAGACCGATGGCTCCCCCATCGGTCTTTTACTTATTATCTATTCACCTTCTCCTGCCGTTAATCAGCTTAATGATCAGACACACGATCAGAAGCGGCACGAATATCGGTGCAAGCAGACTGATAATTCCTCCGACCACCGCCACAACCAATACAACAATTCCTATAATTCCAAGGATCAGAACCAGTTTCTTCCACCAGGTATCAAGTCCAAAGACATGCGCGCCCCTGTATCCGGATTCGCTGCCATAGTCCTGTTCATAAGAATTCTCTCTTCGTCTTCCCGGCTCATAGCTGTCATATGATTCCTGTGTGTTTCCTTTCATTTCTTCCGAAGTAATAATATTCTTTGCAATTGCCCATGGATCCCCCAGTTCTTCGATCACATCAGACTCTCTGCGTCCTTTCCGCACTTCTTCCGTAATATAATCGTTGTAATAATTCACATTCTCCTGTATTACACTTCCCGAAAGGTCATTGACAAGTGCTTTTTTTAATTTATCTAAAAATTCTCTTTTCGTCATGATTGCCCTCCTTACAGGATTTTAACATACTTTGGTATCTAAAAACCCTGAACTTAGAATATCACAATCATGTGTCCATTCCAAGTCCAGGGTTCTTAAATTTTTCTAATGTATTTCTAAAATATTTTCTTCGTCTAACAGATAATCTTCCATCTCTGATTATACTTCAAAGATAAGATCTCCATAAGAAGGCATTGGCCATGCTTCTTTGTCAACGATCATCTCCAGTGTGTCAACCGGAGTACGGAGTGCTTCCATTGCAGGTACAACATCGAAGTGATAGAATCTTGCCTGATCTTCTCCCTCTTCCATAGCTGCTGCCTGATCTGCGACAACTTTCAATGCTTCCAGCGCTTTTTTAGTCTCTGCTAACAGTCCGGAAACTTCTGTCAGAAGTTCAGCCTGAACAGATGCATCTGCACCTGCTTCCTTCACTGCAACCACTGTGTCTGCAAGATCTTTGGTATATTTGATAATTGCAGGAATAATCTGTTTGCTTGCCATATCGATCATCGTACGTGCTTCGATATTGATTGCTTTGGCATAGCTTTCGAATTTGATCTCTGCACGTGATTCCAGTTCTGCCTTTGTAAATACTTTGAATTTTTCAAACATACTTACAGCTTTCTCTGTAGTCAGGGCAGGAATCGCTTCTACCATGGATCTGATATTCGGAAGTCCTCGTTTTTCTGCTTCCTCTACCCATGCATCTGAATATCCGTTGCCGTTAAATACAACTCTCTGATGCTCTGTTGCATACTGCTTGATCAGATCATGTACTGCTTCATCAAAGTTGTCTGCTTTTTCCAGAACATCACAAGCCTCAGAGAATGCCTCTGCAACGATTGTATTCAGTACTACGTTTGGTCCTGAAATAGAATCACGGGAACCTACCATACGGAATTCAAATTTGTTGCCTGTGAATGCAAATGGTGATGTTCTGTTACGGTCTGTTGCATCTTTTGCAAGATCTGGAAGTGTATCAACTCCTGTCTGAAGCTTTCCGCCTTTCAGACTATGTGTAGCTTCGCCTGTGCTGATCAGCTGTTCCAATACATCTTCTAACTGTTCTCCGAGGAATACAGAGATGATTGCCGGTGGTGCCTCGTTAGCTCCGAGTCTATGATCATTACCAGGATCTGCTGCAGATTCACGAAGAAGATCTGCGTGTCTGTCAACTGCTTTCAGGATACAGGTAAGTACCAGTAAGAACTGAATATTTTCATGTGGTGTTTTACCTGGCTCTAACAGGTTCTTTCCGTCGTCTGTTGTAAGAGACCAGTTATCATGTTTACCGGAACCATTAACTCCTGCGAACGGTTTCTCATGGAGTAAACACTTCATACCATGCTGGCATGCAACTCTCTTCAGTGTCTGCATGATAATATGGTTGTGATCCAGCGCTACATTACACTCTGCATAGATTGGTGCAAGTTCATGTTGTGCAGGTGCAACTTCGTTATGCTGTGTCTTAGATGTAACACCGACTTTCCAGAGTTCTTCATTGACATCTTTCATGAATCCTGCGATTCTCTGACGGATGGTTCCGAAATAATGATCGTCTAATTCCTGACCTTTTGGAGGCATTGCTCCGAACAGTGTACGTCCTGTATAGATCAGGTCTTTTCTCTGTAAGAATTTTTCAGCATCTACAAGGAAATATTCCTGCTCCGGTCCTACGGAAGGTGTTACTTTCTTAGATGTTGTATTTCCGAACAATCTTAACAGTCTCAGTGACTGCTCACTGATTGCCTGCATAGAACGAAGAAGTGGAGTCTTCTGGTCAAGTGCCTCTCCTTTGTATGAACAAAATGCTGTAGGGATGCAAAGTGTTGCTCCTGCTGCATCATGTCTTACAAATGCCGGTGATGTACAATCCCATGCTGTATATCCTCTTGCTTCAAACGTTGCACGAAGTCCGCCTGATGGGAATGATGATGCATCCGGTTCTCCTTTGATCAGTTCTTTTCCCGAAAAACTCATCAGTACTTTTCCATTCGGAAGAGGTGCTGAAATAAATGAATCATGTTTTTCAGCGGTTACACCTGTCAGAGGCTGGAACCAATGAGTATAGTGTGTAGCCCCCTTCTCAATTGCCCATTCTTTCATCTCATGTGCAATTACATCTGCTGTAGCAAGGTCTAATTCCTTACCTTCTTCAATTGTTTTCTTCAGATCCTTATAGACTTTTTTTGGAAGACGTTCCTGCATTACAGTATCATTGAACACGTCTTCGCCAAATATCTTGGCTACATTAATTGCTTCACTCATGTCTCTTCGTTTCCTTTCTCATTGTTATTTATAGTATAAGTTTCACACTATGGTATGCATATAATCTTCTTATACACTTTCTGTGCATACCATAGTATGAAAAAAGGCACTCCAACTTTCGTTGGAACGCCTTTGTTCTTCCTATGCCAGTTAGTATAACTCAACCAGTCAAAAAAGGCAAGTGAAAATTTACTGATTATTCAGCTTTTCCTACTGAACCGAACAATTCCATCTTCTCTTTAACTGTTGCCTGGATAGCTTCAGCACCTGGTTTCAGGAGTTTACGAGGATCGTATCCTTTTCCTTCCAGATCTTTTCCTGCTTCAATATATTTACGTGTAGCATCAGCAAATGACAGCTGGCACTCTGTGTTTACGTTGATCTTTGCAACACCGAGACTGATTGCTTTCTTGATCATATCTTCCGGAATTCCTGTACCTCCGTGAAGAACTAATGGCATATCGCCAGTCAGTTTCTGGATAGCATCCAGAGTCTCAAAGCTTAATCCTTCCCAGTTTGCAGGATATTTTCCGTGGATATTACCGATACCTGCTGCGAGCATATCAACACCAAGGTCAGCGATCATCTTACATTCATTAGGATCAGCACATTCACCTTTACCGATAACTCCGTCTTCTTCTCCACCGATAGATCCTACTTCAGCTTCGATAGACATTCCTTTTTCTCTGCAAATAGCAATCAGTTCTTTTGTCTTTGCCACATTCTCTTCGATTGGATATTTAGATCCATCGAACATGATTGAAGAGAATCCTGCATCGATACATTTTTTACATCCTTCGTATGTTCCGTGGTCAAGGTGTAATGCAACCGGAACTGTGATGTTAAGTTCTTCCATCATAGCTTTAACCATAGCTGCTACAGTCTTGAATCCGGTCATGTATTTTCCGGCACCCTCAGATACACCTAAGATAACTGGTGACTTTAACTCTTCTGCTGTAAGAAGAATAGATTTTGTCCACTCTAAGTTATTGATGTTAAACTGTCCTACTGCGTAGTGACCTGCTACTGCCTTATCGAGCATTTCTTTTGCTGATACTAACATATGTTATTCCTCCAATTCTTACTGCCATAAGCATCTCTGCTTCTTTATGACAAATTTGTTTCACTTGCATTATATATCATAACTTCTAAAAAGATCAAGGAACTTATCCTTGCAATTATGAAACGGTAATATATATCAAAATCGCAAGGTATCCCGCCCGGTCTTCTGTATTATCCGCTTATTGAAATTCTTTTTCTTTATATAAAAGATTGCTTATAGATTATATCTATGAAATTAATAATGGACTTTTAACAGACTTGTTTTGAACACTTTGATAAAAAAAGATCTGCAGAAGAATCTGCAGATCTCAGTGACTCCGAGGGGAATCGAACCCCTGATTCCAGCGTGAGAGGCTAGCGTCTTGACCGCTTGACCACGGAGCCATTCGTTTGGTACTTGCCTAGTATAGCAAGGATTCTGCAAAAAGGCAAGTACTTTTTTTAATTTTTTAAATTTCTCGGTTTTTTCTACAATTTAAGGATTTTAATCTTCTTCATGCGTTCCCGGAACCATGATCTGAAGCTCTTTATTCAGGTTCTCGACCACAACTTCATCGTGTTCGCCGCCGAATTCCCCATCCAGCGTCCATGGTATCTCCTCTATAGATTCGAACATGATCCGTCCACTCTTGAACGTATACATATACTTGGAATCCATCTGCTCGATCATCAGTGCAGCGATGATTTCCTGCAGTTCAATCGGATTCTTAGGTGTCTTGATCAATGTCACTTCAAAAACCCCGTCATCGAATCCGACCTGTTTTCCGATCAGATTACGGAATCCTCCGACGGATCTGGAATTTGTAACCATTCCATATACGAATTCATCTTCGATCACTTCATCATCATGTGTCACCTTCACCTTATATGAAGGAATATTGAACAGACGTTTCGCACCTTCCAGCACATATGCCAGATGTCCCAGAACATTCTTCATAGACTGTTTTGTCTGGTAAGATACATCTGTAAACAGTCCGAATGCCGCAATATAGACAAAAATATCATCATTAAATCTTCCGGCATCACAGGCAAATACTTCCCCATTTACTGCATTGTCTGCCGCCTCCAGTAATCCTCTCGGAATATGAAGGCTGCTTGCGAAGTCATTTGTTGTACCGGTCGGAATATATCCGATCGGCTCCCGCTTATCCCTGTCGCGTTTCATCATACCGGTTACGACCTCGTCAAGCGTTCCGTCTCCTCCGCTGCACACGATCAGATCATATTCACTGGAATCATATTTCTTAATTTTCTTATACGCATCACGATACGCCTGCGTCGGATATGCCACAACCTCATAGCCGGCTTTCACAAAGATATCAATCACATCTGCAAGCTTCGGTTTTAAAAGTTCTTTTCCCGCATGTGGATTGTAGATAAAAAGCAAACGCTTCATAAAATATGCATCCTCCCTTATCTTTCATATAATTCTTAATTTAATAATGAAGAGGCTATTGTAACTCTCATCACAACGGCCCCTTTATCTCACATCATCCGGATATTCCCTGTATTATTGTTATGCACCTAAAAATGTTGCCACGCCACTTACGGCTGCATCTTCATCCTGACCGTCTGCTACAATTGTAACATCTTCGCCTTTCTGAAGTTTCAGACTCATCATTCCCATAATACTCTTTGCGTTAATCTTTTTACTTTCCCACACAATATATACCTGGCTCGCATACTGGCTTGCTTCCTGTACGAGATGAGCCACCGGACGGTCTTCCATGTCCATATTATTCTGAATGGTAACAGGCTTTCTAATCATAACGACTTGCTTCCTCCTTGCTGTTCCCTTAACTGTTGTGCGATTTCACTTAACTTCCTGAGCCTGTGATTCACCCCTGATTTTCCAGAGGATTCGCCATTAGCTGACCAAGCTCTTTCAAAGCCGCTTCCGGGTATGCCAGACGCGTAAGGGCAACGTCTCTTAATCCCTCCGGCAGCTTCTCAAAACCGATCTGATCTCTGATATATGTAATATCCTCCATCTGCCTTACTGCAGCAGATACGGTTTTATTAATATTAGCTGTCTCACAGTTTACTTTCCGGTTCACAGAATTACGCATCTCTTTCATGATACGGACATTCTCCAGTTCCATCAAAGCCACGTGGGCTTCCATCACATTCAGTATATCTACAATCTGTGAGCCTTCCTTAAGATAAACTACATATGTTCTTTTACGCTGTACAATCTTCGCATCTACATCGAAACTGTTCATCATGTCCCGCAGATGCTCTGCCTGACGCATATCGTTACAGACAATTTCAAAATGATAAGACTTGCTTGGATCACTCATAGACCCCGATGCTATAAATGCTCCCCTGATATATGCTCTCTTACAACAGACTGCCTGTACGATCGTGTCACGGATCGCCATTAGTTCTTCACCTTTTGCATAAATGTAATAACTGTAATTATCTTTTCCTGCATTTCTGCGGACTACGATATCATTCTTTATATTAAACGTTTTTTCCAACAATGTAAAGCATTTTCTTGCGACCCCGAGATTTTCCGTATGTACTTTAAGACAGCACACTCCTTTGTATCCCGATCCAAATGCTCCGCACATATGAACAATTGCAGACAATTCCGCAATATCACAGTGTCTTGCTCTGGCATAATGTTCCAATAATTCTTCTTTTACTTTTCCCGAGAATGACATCTGACTTTCTACCTCGCTTTGGTGACAGCATCCTTTCCAATATCACGGTGTTCGATACGGATACCATAATTATCATTCTTACTCAATGCTTCATATAATTCATTCGCCAACGTTACCGACCGGTGCTTTCCGCCTGTACATCCGATCCCGATCACCAGCTGTGTCTTACCTTCCTGTACATAATTCGGAATCAGGAATTCCACCATATCCGTCAGTTTTGCAAGGAACATTCTTGCCTTGTCATTATCCATGACATACTCCCGGACTTCTTTGTCATTCCCGCTTTTCGGGCGCAGTTCATCAATATAATACGGATTAGGAAGAAAACGTACATCAAATACAAGGTCTGCATCTGCCGGTATTCCGTATTTGAATCCAAATGACAATACGGATATATACAGATTCTTATATTCTTTATTTTCCACAAAAATCTTTGACAGTTCTGCACGCAGTTCTCTTGTCAGCATATGACTGCTGTCAATCAGATAATCTGCACGCTCTCTTAAAAATTTCAGCCGTTTTCTTTCTTCTTTAATTCCTTCTTCCACTCTCCCGTCTTTTCCGGATAAGGGATGAAATCGTCTTGTCTCTTTATATCTTTTGATCAGTACATCATCACTGGATTCCAGATACAAGATCTCAAATCTTGTTCCCGACCGGTCCAGCTCTTTTAATATCTTCTTCAGTTCATAAAAATTCTGTCCACTCCGGATATCTACTCCAAGAGCAGCCTTGTTGATCTCCGTCCCCGGCACGCTTAACAGTTCTGCCATCTTCGGAATCAGCGGTACCGGTAGATTATCTACACAAAAATATCCCATATCTTCCAGCATCTTAAGTGCTGTACTTTTTCCAGCCCCGGACATTCCGGTAACGATCACACATCTCATCTTAGAACACTCCCAGTCTCTTTACTTCCGGCTCAAGCCGTACTCCTGACATTTCATACACCTTATCAGACACCTGGTTCATCAGGTTCATCACATCTGCTGCTGTTGCCTGATTCTTATTCACTACAAATCCACAATGTTTTTCAGACACCTGCGCTCCTCCGACCTGAAATCCACGAAGTCCTGCATCCTGTATCAGCTTTCCCGCGAAATATCCCTCCGGGCGTTTGAATGTACTTCCTGCACTCGGATATTCCAACGGCTGCTTTGTAATTCTTTTTTCCTTCAGGTCATCCATAACGGCTTTGATCTCTTCTTTTTTTCCATTCTCAAGTCTGATCACCGCACTTAATACAATATAGTCTTTTTTTGCGATCACACTGGTACGGTATCCGAGTTCCAGTTCATCTTTTGTCAACGTTTTTACATCCCCGTCACGGGTAAGAACGGTTACCGTTTCCAGTACATCCTTCATCTCCCCGCCATATGCTCCGGCATTCATCACACACGCTCCTCCGAGTGTTCCCGGAATTCCTGCCGCAAATTCAAAACCTGTAAGTTCTGCTTCCATTGCACGGTTCGCAATCATGGAAAGCAATGCGCCCGCCTGTGCGTGAATCTCATTTTCTGTAATTTCCACCCGATTCATCTGTTTATATATCTGGATGATCACTCCTTCATATCCCTGATCGGATACCAGAAGATTACTTCCATTTCCTACTATATAATAAGGAACATTTTCCTGTGTGCACACCTCGATCACTTTTGCAACTTCTTCTTCCGTCTCTGGTGTCACAAAATAGCTTGCCGGACCTCCCACACGGAATGTTGTGTGAATCTTCATCGGTTCATTCTTTTTTACCTGTTCCACTTTTAAAATACTCAATAATTTCTTTCCTATTTCCTGATTCATTCTTGTCTCCACCTTTTTTGTCAGGTTGTTCTTCTTCCAACCGCTACTATATCATACAGAATTTTCAGTTCATAAAATTCCTGCCCTCAGACAGTAACTACATCTTACACTAAACGCCCGGTAAATTCAACGTACACTTGCAAATTTGCCTCAAATGCGGTATATTAGTGCCAAGTATTTATTTTTTAAAGGAGTGAATTATACAATTGGACACGAGTGTCGCGATACAACTCATTATTCTATTGATTTTATTGATTCTTTCAGGATTTTTTTCATCTGCGGAGACAGCTTTAACAACGGTAAACCGAATGCGTATCCGCGGTCTTGCCGACGAAGGCAGCAAGCGGGCAAAAACCGTTATGCGTATTACCGATGATACCAGCAAGATGCTGAGTGCGATCCTGATCGGTAATAATGTGGTGAATCTTTCCGCCGCTTCCCTTACTACCACCCTGGCTTACAATCTTGGCGGGTCTATGGTGGCAGTGGCAAGTGCAGTTCTGTCTGTACTGATCATTCTCTTCGGAGAGATCACGCCAAAGACCATGGCTACACTGCATGCGGAAAAGATGTCTCTTCGTTATGCTCCGGCCATAAATCTGTACATCAAAGTCATGACACCATTTGTATTTATCATCAATACGCTGTCGGATATTATTCTCCGCATTCTTCACATCGATCCGAATGCCGGAAATAAACAAATGACAGAATCCGAACTCCGTACGATCGTAGATGTCAGCCACGAAAGCGGTGTCATCGAATCTGACGAAAAAGAGATGATCTATAACGTATTTGATCTTGGCGATGCGAAAGCGAAAGATGTTATGGTACCAAGAGTTCATGTTACGTTCGCCGATGTAAATGCTACCTACGAAGAATTGATCGACATTTTCCGCGAGGACAAATTCACACGTCTTCCGATTTTTGAAGATACAACGGACAATGTTGTCGGTACGATCAATATGAAAGATCTTCTCTTATATGACAAAGAAAAAGAGTTTCATATCCGCGACTTTATGCGCGAGGCCTATTTCACTTACGAATATAAGAATATTTCCGAATTACTTGTGGAGATGCGCCAGGCTTCTTTTAACATTGCCATCGTTCTGGATGAATACGGCGAAACTTCCGGACTGATCACATTAGAGGATATCCTGGAAGAAATCGTCGGAGAAATTCATGATGAATATGACGAAAACGAAGAAGACTTTATCAAACAGGTTGGTGAACGCGATTATATCGTAGAAGGTTCCACGAATCTGGATGACTTAAATGACAGGCTCGATCTTGATCTGACCTCAGAAGAGTATGATTCCGTCGGTGGATTCATTATCGAGCATCTGGACCGGCTTCCTGAGATTGGCGACGGCGTCACCACCGAAGACGACATCCATCTGGTTGTAGAAAAATTAGATAAAAACAGAATTGAAAGTGTACATTTATATCTGCCGGAACCAAAACCGGAAGATGAAGAAGGAGACGAGGATTAATCCCCGTCTCCTTTTTATTCTTCATCTTTCACTTCTTCTCCGGCAAGTTTCAGAATATCTTCGATCTCATCCTCGCTGATTCCAAGTCTGTCTGCAACTTCATCCACGCTGACTTTACGTCCGTATTCTTCTTTCATACTCTTGATCGTCTCATCAAGTTCTGTAACTTTCTCAACCATCTTATGATCTCTTCTCTTTACTTCTGTCTGCGACTCCAACGCTGCCAGCATTCCGGCACGTATCTGTTCCAGAATCTCTTCTTCATCTTTTTCCTTCTGGATCTCTTTTAATGCCAACATCAGTACAATGTTTCCTTCCTGGATCATATCACCGATAAACACTTCCGGATGATGCAGTCTCACTGCTTCTTCTACCACTTTCGGAAGATAATATGCCATGCGCACCTCTTCCGGTGTCTCTTCATTCATATCGCCAAGACTTCGCAGATATTCTTCTACGTATTTCTGTTCGTCCGGGCTTAATGGCTGTTGTTCTTCATTTTCCGCTTCTTTTACCGTACCTCCGGCCTGTTTATAACCGATCACCGCCATCTTCATCGATAACAGGTAATCACAGACCAGATTCATCTGTTCCTGCGAAAGTCCGTCCTCTTCAAAATACTTTTCCACTTCATCTACGGTAATCTTTCCATTCTGATCTTCTGCAAGCGCAAGTACTCCCGCAAGCTTTTCTTTAAACTGTAATCTATCTGCCATTTTATTCCTCCATCTTTTTATTACTTTTATTCATACATACACATTTTATTGTTGTCTTAACACTCCCAAAGCAATTCCATAATATTATGAAATGACCCTCGTGTCAATTGCTATACCATCCGCCATCATGTCCTCCTGTATATTCCGGAACTAAAAAAGGACTTGTTCTACACTGATTTTGTAAAACAAGTCCCTTTTTAATTTATCTTCTATTCCATGGAGTGGTGTTTGTATAACCCGTACAGATATAAGCTGCCCCCGACCAATCCTACGATCAATCCTCCGTAGATTCCTGCACACATGAGATTTTCCAAATTACCCATGATAGAAAATCCCCAAAATTTGCAGATCAGCATTCCTGCTCCCATCGTTGCTGCCATCCATCCAATCATATTGATTACCAGAAAGGCACTGACAGCCCCTTCTATTGTAAATTCTTTATTCAACATATTCCACAGATATCTCATCTCTAAACGCCTCCCGTTTTTTGAATCTTTACTCTTATCTCTTTTTCTGATTCAAGTATAGAAAGGCTATGTTAAATAAAATACCCCGGCAATGAAAAATCTATGTTAAATCTTCCCCTGCACGATCAAAGTCTGATATCCTGCCCGCTTCAGACGGCGCTCCATCTGTACCGCATCATTTAAACTATCAAATTCTCCTACATAGACTCTGTAATACGGACCGGTCAATGTACACCGGATACTCCTGTTCCAGAAGTTCATTCTGCAGCCGGTTCGCATAGCGTTGATTCCGGAACAAGCCCACCTGCACCCGGTACACCGGAACTTTTTCTTCTTTGATCAGCCCATTACTTTCCAATGTGTCCAGAATCCCATCTGCAATTGCCTGTGCGATATCTTCAAAGTTATCATCAAACAGACGGTTATCTGTGTCCGAATTCAGGAAGCCGGCTTCTACCAGTATCGCCGGCATTTTTGTACGTTTCAGAACCACCAGATCCGGTCTTGCTTTCACGCCCAGATTCACGAAGCCTACACCTTCGAGCTGCTCATTGATATCCTGTGCCATCTTGTATTTGAGTCCCGACAGATCATAGATCAGACTTTCAACTCCTTCCACCTCATTATCGGCAGGAAATGAATTTCGGTGAATAGAAATAAAGAGATCTACTCCTGCATTATTTGCCTTCATTGCTTTCTCATAAGGGGTTTCATAGACATCCGTTGTCCGCGTATATCTCACATCCAGTCCTCTGTCAGACAGGATCTCTCCGATTGCCAGCACCAGTCTCAGATTGTCATCCTTTTCCTGTCTTCCTTTATAGACTGCTCCCGGATCTTTTGTACCGCCGTGTCCGGCATCCAACATGATCGAATATGCCATAGCTATGTTCCTTTCCTATCATCTTTTATAAAATCAGGGACTCCTTCATTTCTGCCTCTTTACAGACAAAAAATATAGCAGACAGGAACCAATCCCATCTGCTATAAAATATGAAACATCACGCCAAATGTTCTTCTGTTTTTCTATCTTTCCCGTTCTTCCAAAATCTCATTGATCAACGTAAAATGATGTTCCAAAGCCTCCAGGCCTTTTGCTTTATTTTTCTCTTTCAACCCTTCTATCAGCTTTTTATGACATTCATTCAACAAATTCTTTTTCTCTTCCGTACGCAAAATCTCCGCACGCATATCGTGGATAAATGAATCGATCACACCGGAACATGCCTCCAGAAAATCCTGCACCAGTATATTGCCCGACGCCTGTGAGAGCGTATAATGCAGTTTCTTATCCAGTGCTGCATTCTTTACATCATCCTGACTCCGATCCAGTTCCTTTACTGCTTTCTCCATTTCTTCTATCTGACCATCTGTTGCATTCTCTATTGCAAGCGAAAAGGCCAGACATTCCAACGCCTGGCGTATCTGACTGATCTGCCTGTAGTCTATCTGATCCATAGCAAACATCATCGTCATCGTCTCCGCAAGACTTTTCTGGAATTCGCAGGTAATATAATTTCCCGATCCCTGCTGCGAAGAAATTACTCCTGTCATATCCATGATACGGATTGCCTCCCGCACCGAATTACGGCTTACATTCAACCGTTCTGCGATATCCCGCTCCGGCGGCAGTTTCTCCCCCGGACGAAGTTCTCCATCCAAAATCTTCTTTTTAAAGTAATCAATTACGCCTTTATAAGCCTTCTGCTGTCTCTCCATCACATTCCTCTTTCATTACGCGACCACAAGTGGAACACCCAGTTCTTTTGCTTTGCCGACATTCTCTTTAGAAACTCCGTCATCTGTAATAATCTTATATACTTCGTTTGTCGGACAGATTACAGACAGATAGCCTCCTCCGAATTTGCTGCTGTCTGCAAGTACATATACCTTCTCTGCCGCTTTCATGATCGCTTTTTTTACTTCCATCTGTGGCGTGGCAATGGAAGTAAGACCCACATTAAAATTAATACTGTGAACACCGATAAATGCTTTATCCACATGGAACTTTGACATATTCTGGATTGCCACATCCCCCATTGTTGCCGCAAGATGTCCCGTCACATAGCCTCCGATCATAAAGAGTTCCACATGTCCGACTCCCGCCAGCTCATTGCCGGTGATCAGGGAATTGGTCACAACCGCAATCCTTTTTTCCGGATGGTTCCGGATCTCCCTGGCAAGGTAGAAACTGGTCGACGCATCATCGATGATGATCGTATCCCGGTCTTCCAGAAAATCATAAGCCATTTCCGCAATCTGCTTTTTCTGTGCGACATTCCGGTAGAGGGATTCTGTCGAATATCTTCCGCTTTCAGTTTCTGCCGTTTCCAGCTTCACCGCTCCGCCATGGGTGCGCTTCAACAATCCTTCTATATCCATCGCTTTGATATCATTCCTGATCGTCACTTCCGAGCATCCGAATTCCCTGCTCAGATCTGTTACCTTTACTTTTCCTTTTCTGTCAAGTTCTCTTAATATCTCATTTCTACGTTCTTCCATGGCTGCCTCCCTGCAACTATCTCTTAATAAATAAGTTTACACTATCTGTTTATATTGTCAAGCACACAGCCATTTCCTGTTTCAAAACAATCCCAATATTCTCTCTGTTATCTCATTCTCACCTTACTCTGTCCAAGCTGTGTGGCGATAATGGTAAATATCGGTACAAACTGGTCTCCAAAATCCTGTTTCGGAAGGATCATTGCACATTCCGGTGCATAATAGATTCCAATCGTCTTCGGTGTCACTACCGCTCTCTCGATATGATCCCATTCATAGGTTCTGCTCTCTCCATTCTGCCTTATCATAATACCGGCTTCCGAAAATGTATACTCTGCCGGCGAATTATATTCTTTATTTATAACAACCTGTTTTTTTGCCCGCATCTTAAGCTGGATCGGCGTACCGCCGAGGAACAGTGCTGCCGCAGCAAGATAAAGTGCTACTCCCGCACCATTTACCTTTCCCGCTGTATAAGAAAAGATTCCCATAAACACAATTGCAAGTCCAAGGATATTGACCAGAAAACCACTGAATTTGGAATATGCATGGAACAAGAGGAAATCATACAATGCTTCCTTGGTCATGTTCACTGTCATCCGGCTTTCTTTGACCGCATTTGCCGGTCCTGTCGCTTCATTTTCTGTTGTTACATTTTCTTCTGTCATATTCTCTGGTGTACTCATAGCATAACCTCCTGTATTTTTCTTTGTTTTTTAGAAAAGTCCTTTTATACTTTGACATATAAAAGGACTGAAATGTTATTCGTATTACGGTTCAGATTAGTTTGCTTTTACTCGATCATAAGCCCAGCCTTCCGGACTGTAGATACCTTTCTGTCTCTTCTGCATCCATTTATCAAATGCTGCTGTAATGAATGGGCAGAGGAACAGTGTAATGATAGATGCTGTCGCACACTGTGCTGTTGCCATACTTACCATACCTTCCATTGAAGGATCTGCTTCTGCAACTGCTGCAGGTGTCATAGCTGAGTTCAGGGCTGTTGTACCGATAGCTGCACCCATCGCATTTCTTTCCTTCTTTGGAAGGAGAAGATTGATTACGAAGAAGAAGATAACTGCTGTTGCTGCAGAGATCAGTCCAAGTACGATACCGGAAGCTCCTGCTGTCAGGATTGTCTTAACGTCTGTCTTCGCACCGATAGAAATAGTCATGAAGAATGTTACGATCGGTTGTGCTGTCTTACATGCATCACGGAATCCTTTGTCCAGATTTCCCCAGAAGAATCCGATAAGCAGTGGTACTAATACTGCGATCAGGGATTTGATCGGGATATTTGCAAGTCCTGTTGCTCCAAGTGCGATCAGTGTAAAGAATGGTCCGTCATTCAGTGACAGGATTGAGATAGCTCCTGTATCTGTTGCATTTCCGAACTGTGAAGAAAGGGAAATGTACAGTGATCCGTTTGAGTTTGTGATTGTTGCGATCAATACGAATGGTGCGATTCCAAGGAATCCTTGTGGTCCGCAGATCTTACCAACAATAAGACCAACGATAACTCCAAGTAAGAACTTGGTACCCGTCCATTAATTAAC
>ENA-OPYX01000719-OPYX01000719.1-human-gut-metagenome-genome-assembly--contig:-NODE-719-length-19161-cov-4.442104_pt1 | contig 19161 bp, 25 predicted proteins | sample MGYA00242639_ERZ504486 | MGnify/ENA primary metagenome ERZ504486 (study PRJEB26092, sample SAMD00036296) | human gut metagenome | host: Homo sapiens | study: EMG produced TPA metagenomics assembly of... | reverse complement strand
CGTTTCCACCATATACACGAAGATGTTGTCCACCTCGTAATATCTGCACTGCTGCGCTGCCGTCTTGCTGTTTCTTTTTGCCATGTCGGTAAGGGTTAAAGGGTGAATAACCAAAGGATGAAGCCAAAGAAGGCAATGGTGGAAAGGATAGCCACGATTACACCTATCGCCACTCGGAACACTCCGTTTACAATCTCTCTGATGATGCCCCAAAGGATGCCGAACACCCCGAAGGCGGTGCGCATCATCAAGCCGCATATCGCCAACCCGATGTGTTGCGCCATTTGTCTGAAATTTGCCGTTGCCGTCATATCTTCGCTGTTTTTGATTTTTTTGTTTTTAATGCGGATTCAAGAGCTGAGGGAGTTGAGTTTCAAACTATCTTATCTGCCTCTCGTTTATCCGACATTTTTTTTATGCGTCTTTCTGTCGCATCGGTCGTTTTCGTTTCGGGTGCTTGAAAAGGTAGGGATTAGGGAATGCAAGGTTTTTCGGTCAAAATACTACCCGCAGGGCTGGAGATTTTTACCGAAAACAGGAGGCTTGACCTTGCTTTCCCGTCCAATCCCGGAATTACCTTTGCGCCCAGAACGAAAATGACTGACTGATGCGGCTTACTGAAAGGCGCAAAATGGAGGTAAACGAAAACAGAGGCAGATTGTGTAGAAAAAAACTTCAGGGGAAAATCCGTAAAAAAAAGAATCACCAAAAGGAAAAAGACATCACCGGAAGCGTGAAAAGGGCAAACCACAACAAAGGAAGTATGATTGTTTCCGATCCGACGGAACTTGTTCAGCCGGGTGGCAACAATCATTCTTCCCGGTTTGTCCGGCTGTGTGTGGGCGCCTGTTTCATTCATGGGGCAGGCTGACACACTCTGCATTCACTTTCCGCTTCCGGCAAAAGAGACAGCGAAAAAAGAAAAATCATTTGAAAACCCGTAAAAGCACCTCTTGGCATAGGCGCAAAAGAAAGGGGCATTGCTTCATCTGTCTAAACATCGTTTAGGCGTGAGGCAATGCCCTTTTCTCCAGCTATGCGGTAGTCGGCACACGTTTGTTCCAAACTCGTTTTGGGCAATGGTGTGCCGACGGACAATACCGCTTTTACGGAAAATTCTTATGAATGAGGGGATAAAAAACGGGAGTTTATATCAAAATCTCGAATTAAATAGCTACTTTTGCATACGAAGAGTTCTTTGAAGGTTACGCAACGCGCAGAAGGATAATGCAGTAGATAACTAACTAAATCGTAACCTATTACTATCAAGAGCAATTAACCTACGCTCATTTCCAATAAATTACACTCTTTTCGTAACTTCGGGTTGCAAATATACAATAATTATCCCACCTTTGCAGAAAAAAGTAATATGTATCAAATAATTCAACCTACGCCCGATGACTTTGATGAATTGACCTGTTTATGGGAAGCTTCGGTGCGTGCTACTTATCATTTCATACCTGAAGCATATATTCAGAAGTTAAAGCCACTGGTATGGAGTGTTTATCTTCATAGTATGCCGCTTTACATGATTCGTGACAATGCTGGTATAGAAGGATTCATGGGTATTAATGGGACTATGCTTGAAATGCTTTTTGTTCATCCGCGTGCCATAGGTACGGGAATAGGGAAACAATTGATGCGTTATGCTTTGGAGCATTGCCATGTACGTTATGTCGATGTAAACGAACAAAATAAGAAAGCGTCCGGCTTTTATGGCCATTTTGGATTTCGGGTTATTGGCAGGGATGCAAAAGACGCATCGGGCGAACCCTATCCTATTTTACATTTAAAACTGGGAGGTATCATGAAAATTGAAAATTGGGGATTAGTTCCCTATTCTGAGGCTTGGAAACGGCAGACGGAGTTGTTTAATGCCGTGGTGGAAGCTAAACAAGTGGGAAAAACGTATGAGAATAGAATTATTTTTGTAGAACATCCGCATGTCTATACATTAGGCAAGAGTGGAAAGGAAACGAATATGCTGCTGGGGGAGGCACAATTGAAGATGATTGGTGCCACCCTTTATCATATTGATCGAGGAGGGGATATTACTTATCATGGTCCCGGACAATTGGTTTGTTATCCTATCTTGAATTTGGAGGATTATCATTTGGGGTTGAAGGAATATATTCATGTGTTGGAAGAAGCGGTGATCAGGGTCTGCGCATCTTATGGCATTGAAGCCGGGCGAGTGAAGGGAGCGACCGGAGTATGGCTGGCCGCGGGAACTCCGCAGGAACGGAAAATTTGTGCAATAGGAGTGAGAAGCAGTCATTTTGTGACAATGCATGGATTGGCGCTGAATGTAAATACGGATTTGCGCTATTTCAGTTATATCCATCCTTGCGGATTCATGGATAAAGGGGTTACTTCATTACAGAAAGAATTGGGGTGCGAAGTGCCTATGGAAGAAGTGGCAGGACGTTTGCAGAACGAATTATCTGAACTTTTGTAGTTATACCGTATGTGTGGCTTTATACATACGGGGCGGAGGGATTAAAAATCCGATTGTGTTATCATGTTGTCAACTGTAGGGGCAGGGTTTGCCTGCCCAAATGCATAAGCAAACCATTTTTGGGCGAGCGAACCTTGCCCCTACTGGCAAAATGATACGCCATTTTACTTTTGATACATCTTCATATTATGAAGAGAGCTTTTTTTGATTTATTCTTTTATATCTTGGTACAAGAAGCGCTTGATACTTTTCTTGGCTGTTTTTTCAAATTCCTCAGGATATAGCTTGAAGCGGGCTATTTGGGAAAATGCCGGTAATTGTTTGTTCAGTTCAAGGCGGTTTTCTTCCATTACCCGTACAAGGTCTGATTGGCTCAAGCCGTGAGCAAAAGCATCATCGGAATCCGGATAGATTAGGCCCACCAGTTTGTCTTGTTGCAGAATAATCAGTGACTCTGACACGTATGGCATATTGTTTAGCTTGGACTCTATTTCTTCCGGATAAATGTTTTGTCCGGAAGAAGTGAGTAACAGGTTTTTGCAACGTCCTTTGATAAAAACATTTCCGTCTTCGTCTATTGTCGCCATATCGCCTGTATGCAACCATCCTTCAGTATCAATGACTTGCCGTGTCGCTTCCTCGTTCTTATAATAGCCCAACATCAGGTTGGCTCCACGGCATACCAGTTCACCCGCAATGGCTGATGGGTTAGGAGACAGTACCTTGGCTTCCATACGTGCGGCAACTTTTCCGCAAGATGCCAGTTTCAGTTCTGTCCAATGACTATGGCAGATGATGGGACCACATTCAGTCATTCCGTATGCAATGGTGTATGGGAAATCTATCATTTTTAGAAAGGCTTCCACTTCGGCATTGAAAGGAGCACCTCCGATGATGATTTCGATGAAATTTCCGCCGAAAACTTCCATCGCCTTCTGCTTGATAAGTTCTTTTATCTTATCGCTGATGATGGGAACATGTAATAGCAGTTTACCTAATTTGTTGTCTACTTTGGGAAGAATATTTTTCTTGAATATTTTTTCCACAATCAGTGGTACGCAGGCTATAACGCGCGGGCGGATTTCCGCAAATGATTCGGCTATGATTTTGGGTGATGGCATACGGGTAAGAAACCATAGATGGGCGCCTGCTGTGAAACCGTAAAGAAAATCGAAAGTCATGCCGAATACGTGCCCCAAAGGTAACATGGATACGACGCTGTCACCTGCTTTCAGACCTATTTTTTCTTTACAGTAGAGTACGTTGGAGAGTATGCTGCGATAGGGCAGCATCACGCCTTTGGAATATCCGGTAGTACCTGAAGTGTAATTAATGATGGCTAGGTCTTCTGATTTTTCTTTTTCATAAGAAATATCATCAGGACGGAATCGGCAGGGGAATTTGTGTCCGAATATCTCATTCAGATGGTCGCGGGCATAAGCTAGTTTTTCCGAACGGGATACGGGTACGCCAAAATCTTTCAATTCTATGATACCTTCCAAATGAGGCATAGCTGCTTCATTCAAGTTCTCCCATATCTGATCGCCTACGAACAACAGGCGGGCTTCAGAGTGGTTTACAATATTGTGTACCTGATCGGCTTTGAATTCATGTAGGATAGGTACTACTACGGCACCATAGGTGATGACGGCAAGGTAAGTTACTGTCCAATGAGCGCTATTACGCCCGCAGATGGCTATTTTATCTCCCTTCTCAATGCCGGCATTTTCCAGCAAGATATGTATTTTCTCTATTTTACGGGCCACATCTCTGTATTGTAATGTGATGCCTTTATAGTCTGTAAGAGCGTTTAAATACCAATTTGTTTTTATACTTTGCTCGATAAGAGCAATAAAACTCTGTTCTAGTTCCATGATAACTTTTGCACATTTATAGGCTGAGTGTGCGCAAAAGTAGTAAAATGAGGTAAGGGGGATGGGAAATGAAACAGTTTTTTACATTAATTTAACGTCCTGAAAATGTAGATCCTTTCATCCCTTTACTTTAAAATGCTAGTTTATAATCGTTTGCCAATTGTTGACGTGTCCTATGAAGGAGTATAGTTGCTATAATTGCCAGAATAAGAGTTAACCTTGCCCGATACCATGATATACTCTTTGTTTCAATGATAGTCGGGCAAGTTCGAAAATTGTTTCTATAATTATGGGATTTCTCGATAAAGAAGCTTTATTTATCGTTGCTTTTATTTCTGTCTCTTCTTTAGAAGGCTGTGGTTTGATGATAAGTCGCAGGGATGGGTCGTAGGTGAAATAACTCCACATCCAATCTATAAAAATAAATAAACGGTTTTTTAACCCCCACTATGCTCATCAAGTGTATAAATAGCCATACTGCCCATGCGGGAAATCCACTGAAACGTATCTTTTGCAATTCTACCACTGCATTATTTCTCCCGATGGTTGCCATAGACCCTTTATTATAATATTTAAAAGGGATGAGCGGCTGGCCCTTTTCGATATTTCTCAGATTCTTTATTAAGTTCATGGCTTGCTGTATGGCAGGCTGTACAACTTGCGGATGTCCTTTAGGATACTCTTCTGAAATCATTAGTGCGGTGTCACCTATAGCAAATATATTTTTAAAGTCTTGTATCTGATTGTGTTCATTCACTCTCAAACGGTTGCCTGGACCATAGCATTCGGCAGGAAGGCCTGCTAGACTGTTTGCTTTTACGCCTGCTACCCAGTAAACGTTGGCTGATTCTATAAAATTCCCGTCATCCAGTACCAACATATTATTCTCGTAATTTTTTACTTGTTGGTTCAATAATATTTCTACTCCCAAATGAGTGAGGTATTTTTTTACTTCTTCGGAAGATTGGGGGGAGAAGGCGGAAAGCAAGCGTGGACCACCATCTATTAATATGATTCTCATCGTACTGGTGTCTAGATCGGGATAATCGTGCGGAAGGATGAATTTACGCATTTCGGCTAGTGCCCCTGCCAGTTCAATACCAGTTGCTCCTGCGCCGACTATAATGAAGGTCATCAGTTGCTCCCGCTTTTTGGAGTCATTAGTGTTCAATGCTTTTTCAAAGCTTTCAAGTACTTGGTTACGATTATGCAAGGCTTCTGCTGTGGTCTTGAGGGACATGGTGCGTTTAGCTATTTCGTTGTTGCCGAAATAATTGGTATAGCATCCGGTAGATATAATCAGATAGTCGTAGCTTAGACTGCCGATGGAAGTGGTGACTTGTTGTTCTTCAGGATGTACTTGTTGTACTTCACATATGCGGATATGAAAGTCTTTGTATCCTTTGAATATCTTGCGGAATGGGAATGAAATAGCACTGGGCTCGATGCCTGATGTGGCTACTTGGTAAAGTAACGGCTGGAAAAGATGGTAGTTGTTTTTATCCAATAACACAACTTGGTAGTGTTGTCTTTTCAGTTTGCGTGCAATCTTTAACCCGCCAAATCCTCCTCCGACAATGACTATTCTTTTTTTATTTCCTTTGTCGGGAATGTTGGTTATCTGTTCAGTCATAATGGTATTTGTTATTTTATGTATATAATAACAAATAACCGGGGTGAAATGTTTAGTGTCATGGCTATTAGAAATTAAAAATTCCGGGGGATAATGTAGGATTGATATAACTTACGTCTCGTGTTTGCACTAGCCTGCCATTCAGAGTGTAGAATAATTGTTTGGTGGCCGACGAATTGTTTAGGTTAACAGTAATTACGTACAGAGTGGTTCGTTTAGGAAATTCTATGAGATTTACATTGGTGGCAGTCCACATGGCGTATGGACTCAATGTAAAATCATTATATACGTTAGGTGTCAGTTGATCTGTAGTTTGTAAATCGGTATTAGTCATTACCCATTGGGCATTACCGTTCATCCATACTTCTTTTTCAAAACCATTTTGGGTAAAAGAGGCCACATAATAATTCCCTTGTTGGCTCCAGCTTACGTTCGTGGCATGTGGATATATCTTTTTCAGTGCTATATGAAATGTAGTGGGAGAGGTAGCAGACAAGGTGGTGATCAGTACCCATAATATTACACATATAGAATAACATCTCTTCTTCATGGTATTTAAATGTTTTGATGAGGTTGATAAAACAGCTTGGCTATACTTTTTGTTCGCCGGTATAAAACCTGATTTTGTGGATTTTTTCCACACTTTTGTGGCGTTGTCAACAGGAATCTACACTCCTGAAATGAAAAAGCGTATATGTATGTGGTTGATTTTTAGTTAGATATTAAAATGAGCAGATTTGTGGCACGCTTCTTGTTTTATTGTTGTCGGTAAAAATGAATAAAAAATAAAGTAATTATGAAAAAGGTATTAGTAACATTGGTATTAGTGATGACTTTAGGCGTGTCTGTTTCTTTTGCTCAAGCGGCTCCGGTAGAGGTTCCGGTAGTGGAAAAGCCTCAACAATCTAAGAAGTTGGTTTTCTCGGAAATCTATATGAATGATGTGCCGGAAGCCGTGATGGACAGGCTTGCACTGGAAGGTGCTATGATAAAGCAGGCTTTTATGGCCTATGGCATTGATGGAAGCCGTATTTATAAAATTAATGTGTTGACAAGTGATGCTCATGAACAGACATTGTTCTTAGGTGAAGATGGTAAAATTTTGCAATAGTTAGTATATTTATAATAGTGCTTTTACATGAATTCCCGGCTTGTGATAAGTCGGGAATTTTTTTAGTTAAATTGTTTCTTGACGATATTCGAAAAATAATTAAGAAATCTCTTGTGCATAATAATTGTAGGTTTTATCTTTGCCACTCAAATTTTAAAAAGGTGATACAATGGAAACTTATGATATATATTTTAAAGAAGGTAATGATTTTGCTAATAAAGGATTTTCATTGAAAGATAAGGCTAAGGCCATTAGAATGGCGGAAGATATGTTGGCTGAACGCAAAGGATATGTGAAGGATTTTGTTGGAGGAACTATTTCCGTAATGTGTAAAGAAACGAAAGAGGAAGTTTGGTCCAAGCCGATAGAGGAGGTTTAATGCAATTTTTACATCTTTTTTTGCCTTGCCAATCATAGAGTTGTGAAATACAGTGCTGTAATTGAAATGGTACGTAGCCGTTAATAGCAGCAACCCTTGGTTGTATTTGTGGTGGATTTGTTATTGGCGGACATGAATATTTCTTTCTCTTCTAGGATATTCGGTATATTTCTCCTTTCATGCTTTTGCCGGACTGATATAGATAATGCCGGGTAGCACTTGATAGGACGATGATTGTTCTTTTACTAAGATGCTTCAGTATGACTTTTTTCCGATCCTATCCATTCTTGACATATAGTTGTTATTCATAGCTAAATACACCGTATTCCCAATGAAGCTTTCTGTGGGGATCCCTTTGGTGTTCGTGTAACTATTGTGACTGTTATTATGCCGATGGGGTATAGTATTGATACAACAATGATTTTTCATAATAACTTTTAACTTATGATTTAGATAGCTCCGACTTGTCACAAATCGGGGTTATCCGCTTGTTATGCTATTAAACTTGGTCAGCTATTGGTTAACAATTTCACGCAACAGTAACTCTTTGGAGTAAAAGTGGCAAATAAACTTTTTGTTCACATGCAAAAAAACTTTCCCAAAAGCTTTGTATTATTGATTTTCTATGTATCTTTGCATCGTTATTATTTCTCGGGGTATTAGCTCATCTGGCTAACTTTTTTCTACTTCTTAATCTGCTGTTTGTCACCTATTTATAGTTTTTCGTTTTCGTTTGATGTTGAAACAATGTTGAAACAAAGGAGATTTTCATGTTAAAGCCGGGAAATGATGCCCGGCTTATATTGTTGGTTTGGAACCGCCACTTATTTTGGTTATAGCGTCATGCTCTGTGTTTTTTCTTTGTTTCTCATCCTCGTCTTTGAGATACTTGTTCCTTATATCTTTGATGTCGTTTGTCATTCCCCATACTTTGAAGAAGAGGATAATTTGCAGTACTCCGAATATTAGGAGTATAATGGTTAGAAAGTCAATCATAATCTTAAATATTTAGTTTGTTCTTTAATTCGTTGAAAATGTTGGGATTTTCCATATCCAACCATGTGTATCTTTTATAACTATTCCGATCAAAAGATTGCTCCTTTTCATATACAAATAGATAATATTTGTCACACAGGACAATAACAGATGACTCCAACAATTGAGCGTATGATTTAGCTTGTATGAAAGCATATTCTATCGCTTGGTTGTTCTTCATGTAAAGTTTGGCTTCAATCAACACTTTGGACTTTTCCTCATCCGGCTTATTTTCATAATGCAAAGCGTAATCTGGGAATATCCGGTGCCCACGTCCTGCATGTATTGGCAATTGGCGAATGAAGTCTTTGTTCTCATACCATCCCATAGAGTTAAGCAAAGGTTCTAATAACTGTTGCTCTACGTCCCGTTCTATCTCTATACTTATATTTTGGGGTAGTGTAGGAGCATATAGCTTTGGTAAGGTATCTATATCAAATCCTTTTGCCTTTATCATTCGCAGAAGTTCGGAGTAATCCTCACTACTCATTGGCCATCCGTTTACTCCCTGGAACTTCTTTCTAATAAGAGGATGCTTTGAGAAGTATTCATCGGCTTGGAGTTCCTTCAATGTTATATGAGGTAGATTTATCTTATTTCCTATGTACGTATTGCTGTAATAGTGGAAGAATGGATCTATCACTCCATCTGTTTGAGCGATCCACAAACAAGTGATTGCGCTAACTGGTGATGTTTCATAGTGAACTAGAATATCGCCTTTTTGGGTTTCAGGATTGGCCTGCCAAAAAGTAAAATCTAAAGTAGATTCTATCGGGGCTGTTTTCCCACCAATGAACCATGCTTGTGCCGGTTGTGGAATATCTGTTTTTTCTTTTGAAATGAAATTGGGTGCATAGTCATATAAAAATGCGCATAACTCTGCTGGAGAGAGTTGGTTTTCAATTCTAAACCGATAAAACACCTCACACAATTCCCAATAATACATACATCTCGATTTATAATCAGATTTTTTAGGTATAAGAGGAAGTTCTATCTCGAATGTGTCTGTTATCTTATTTAAAACGAAAAAACGACTTCTGAAAAGGTTTGGGAAAAAGTATTCAGGGGCAAAGTAATATAACATGAATGACAACATATCATTAGCAGATAGCATTAATTGGTATTCGCCCTCATTGATTACTGCTACATGCTCTTCATCAAATATCCCTTTGGTCGTGAGTGTATAATAAAATTGCTTTGCAGATTCATGGTTTTCGGGCTTTTCTGCACTGTCGAAAGAGCAAGCCCAAAATAGGTCGCATGTTTCTACAAAATAGTCTTCTGAAAGAAAACGTGCTGAATTAGGATTGTATTTAGAAAACAGTTCGTATTCAGTCATCTTTTCATTGGCTTCCTCAAACTCCTTAATAGCTTTTTGTCCGTCAGAAGATTGCTTATATAGGTTCCATGTGTATTGATTGAATTTCATAGTATTGTTATTGTAACTACATTTGCGTTCTCGCTAATTTACCTACAACCTTGTATAAATGAATTACATCATTATCTATGTCAATTTCCATATCGGGATATTTTCTTTTCCCATCCGGATTAGCTATATTGTTGTAGGAAGACAATATTGTTTTTTTTCGCTCGTAGTCGATATGAATCATTTTAAGAAGTCTGTCTTCTTTTGTTATAATTACATACGGCTGTCCATTGTCTATGTTTCGTTTGTCTTTTATTTCACGGACAAAGATTGTATCTCCCGACATATACATATCGTACATAGAATCACCATATACGGTTATTCCATAGCATCCAGTAAATTCTGGTATATTCACATATCCAATAACCTTGTTTTCATTTCCGTCAAATCCAATTCCATGTCCTGCGCATACACGTATATCAAGTATTTTAATATCTTTATTCGTGGTTGGAGTTTCAGTGATTGACGAATTGGTATTAATTGTCATGTTGCCAATTCCAGTTATTAACCAATTTATATTAAGGTCAGGGCAAGCAGACGCTATCTTTTCTATTGAATCTGCATTAAAGCCCGTTTTTTTGGCAATAGCTCCACGAGATAAACCAGCTGATTCTTCAAAAGCGGTTTGTCCAATCCCTTTGATTTTTAAATATTCAACAAATCTTTCTTTTGTGCTCATCTTTTTTTTGGTTTTACTGTTATCTTTCAGTATATTTGTGTCGGAATCAAGTTGCGGATGATTTCGACTAAATTGTTTAACTATTCCCATTAAGGGACTATATAGGCGACTTAACTTCAAACCGCAACTTTGGAGTTGGTCGCTTTACTTTTATAGTTATGGTAATAATCAATCCTTTTCTATTTGAATCAATGAGAATGCAAATAGAAGAGTCATCTCATATGCCAAACAAAACAATCTGTAAGGATCCATTTAAAGAATCAAACAGGCTTATTGATAATGCAAAAGAATCATACTTCAAGATCTTGAAGGAAGAGAAGCGCGCTATCAGAGAAAGTGCCAATCCTTCCGAGTTTAATCTTTAGTTTCCTTGTGAATGCATCGTCAAACAGTGTATATCCATATCGTGTTTTAAGTTCTTTCAACTGATTAATAACATAATCTATATCTTCCTTATCTTTAGTCTTTTCAGTGGTTTCAAGCATCATGTAAATAGATTGCCTTATATCTGCTATATTTTTTAATTTCATAGCCATGTGTAGCAGGCGTATCTCTATATACATCATAGTTTTTGCTGTATGAATTACATGATGGTCACTTATGTCCTGTAATTTTTCTTCTATTTCATTTTTAAGGTCGTTTTTTAACCCAAAAATGTTATATCCAACCATTACGGCTAATGCTCCTACAACGAAAGAAAGAAAAGCAATCATAGAATCGAATAGAGTCCATGTTACAGGCTCGTATTTGCATAGCCATAGCAATATTGCAATGACACTTAATCCAAGTGCTATCCACGCTATCCAATTTCTATTTCTGTCTTCTTTCTTCATATTATAATAAGGTATAACCTGCTCTAATAGTTAAATAGTGTTGTTATACTACTATTTTTCAGTAAAAAGAATCTATTACTGAAAAATAGTAGTATATTTGCATTATCAAATTAAACTGATACAAAGAAACGAAGATTAATTCAGATTTCAAATAGTATAAACATATTAAAATACACGATTATGAGAACAAGAGAATTTTTACACGAAGTAATGAGCCTTGCTTGGCAGTTCGTTAAGCGTAATGGCTACACCATGAGCGAAGCAATGAAGGTCGCTTGGGCTAATTTGAAACTGAAAGGTGAGATGAAGAAGAAGATAGTGAAGTTCTACTTCAAAAAAGTGGACGGTTCCGTTCGTGAGGCATACGGTACACTAAATGAAAAGCTGATGCCTGCCATCACTGGTACTGACAACAGAAAAAAGAATGATACCGTCCAGACTTACTATGATACTGAACGCCAAGAATTCAGATGCTTCAAAAAAGCTAATCTGATGTCAATCGCATAACCGCTGGTAGGCGAAAGCCCTGCCGAATATCGTTCTTTGACTTATTGATGATGTAAATTTTAAACTATATAGATTATGGATGAAGATTATATCTGAAAGATGCCATGCCGGTAGTTTACTAAAAACTACCGCATGGTTCAGTTTTGTGATGATTTATTCTAAATGCATACTACTAGCAGCAATAGCATTTAACATCCATGTATTCTGATGTGGAACAATATAATTTCTTATTACCTCTTCTGCATCCTTAGTAATTTGTGCAATAAACGGGCTTCCTGTTGATGAAGCGTGTGCTTCTTCCATCTTCAATCTTACGGATGCGTCAATCAGATGGTAAGTTTGTATTTTTTCAATTCCTCTGTTACGCTATTGGTATAGAAAGAAACGAATTTGTATAGGTCAGTTATGGAACATACGCCGTCTCCGTCTATGTCTTGCGGATTTTCAAGCCATTGGAACAGAGCGATAACCGATATGTTTGCTACCCATCTGAGTCCATTCAACATATAACTCAGGCTTGCATCTATATCCGTTGCACCTATGTATACAATATTCTTGTTTTCATCTCGAATATCCATAAAATTGAAGATGCCGGCATAACACTGACCAAGGAATACAAGAATATTTTTTGCATACTTGTTGTTCTTCAAGGCTCGGTTGAGGGAGAAGGGCTTGATTGGAGTTGCAGAATCTATACCGCTAATGGAGCCGTGGCAACAAGAAATGATAAACAAGTTTTCACAATCTGCGTTTTCAATTACAGATTCAAAACTTGAAGACGTGGAAAAGAACACGTTTGACATATTGGTACATTTTGCTATCAATGTTTCTTTTGCTGCATCTGTAACAACTGTAATATCTTCGTCTGCTACACCTTGATTTTTCAATATTGTGACACCGTAATTCACATCGTACAAGAACCTATCTTCGAGGTGCTTGCTGGAGGTAGCGATAAAGATAAATTTTGAACCTTCGCTTATTTTCATATTAACGGCATATTTACAGTTGGTGCAGTCGGGATTCCCGAGAATGTAATCTTGCTTAAGTATTCAAGCACTTCATCTTTGGGTACTGGTGAAAGTACATTCCCATCCTTATCTAAAAGAAATTCGTTTTTATCGGTCGCCAATGCGTATTTTGCATCTGGGTTGGATTTGCAATGGATGTCGTATAAGAACCATAGTCCCATATTTATTACATCTTTTATAAGCCCGGATATTTGCGGCAATTCGGATGCCGGAATTGTTCTACTTTCCATACTAATGTGTATTTAGATGTTTCCTCAAAATTAGTGTTTTTCATATATAGTATAACATCTTGCAAGGATATATGTTTTGTGAATTTATTTCTTTGAAAGGTTCTCAATGGTTCTTTGCTGACTTTCAATGATAGAGAGCAGGCGTTCGTTGGTGATGGGGGTTAGTTCTTCTTTTGGCGATGATGATTTGAACATTTCACCCTTACCAGTAAGAAGCCATTGAGCAGATATATTTAATGCTTCTGCATTTACTATGCTGCTTAATACATCATAAGATGGTTTACTTTGTCTTTCACCTAAGATAGTATTCATTTGTAGGTTGCTTAACATCAACAGCCCTACAAAACGCAGATATATTACCATTAAACAGCTCATCTGCTATTTTTCTAATTCTTTCTTGTACTGACATATTTCAATAGTTAATTAATGCAAAAGCATTGAATATTTAATGCAGTGTCATTTGCAATTAAATGCAATTGCATTATATTTGCATCATCAAACAAGTTTGATACAACAAAGATAGATAAAAGAGAAATACTAAGCAATAGTATAAACGCATTAAAAAGATATGGATATGAATGCTTACACGATTAACCAGCAGTTGGATAGCCTTTATAAAGATTTAGAGGCTGCCCATAACAATGATGAAGAGGCTGTCTGCCTGATGTTCAATGCTGATAGCAAAAAAGAAGCTATCCAGTTGATAACGGATGAGATAGACAGTTTGGAAGATGCCTTAAAAGGTTTTGAAACTTGTGAAGATGATGGCATGGACTACGATGCTCTATGCCGGGTACAAGGTATCAGCCGATACGCATAATACACGATTATGCAACGCACGACAGCCCTACAGACGGATTGAACGGCAACCGATAGCGAGAATCGGGTAGGGTACTATTGATTAGTTCTTTGAAATTCTGTAAAAGCAATTACGGTGTAATTCATAAGCCGTTTTTGCCAACCAAAGATAACAAACGCACATAAGCAAGTTGGAGCTTGTGAGCTGTGCAATGTTTAACAATTAATAGAAAACACCGCAAAGAATCGTCTTTGAGCAGTGAGCATACGGGTTAGGCGTCCGTACTGTTTTCGACAATATAGCCTGTACTGAACTGAAATAAGGTTCTGTTATTCGATTAGGGTACAGGTACTTATTTAAATTTATACGATTATGAAAACAATCCAATTCGTTTTATCTATATTGGTTAGTATATGTGCTGCCGGTATGCTTTACGGGGCTATTACTACTTACAGTCCTATGAAAATATTCTCTATCACTATAATGAGTGTTATATGTGTAGGGTGTGTGTCGCTCATGAGAATAACTTATAGAGAACTTAAAACAGACCGCTAAAAGGTAGTCCTATAATCCGGCACAAGGCGCATTGGGGATGAGTGCACAATCACCTTGTAAACCAGCTGGGCGGTAATTTATGAAGTAGCATTGTTGGAATGCGTGTAAGCGATTAATTGTTGGTATTAACTTATATTCTAATTTATATATTCATTTAGCTTACAAGAAGTAGGTTCGACTCCTACCTTTTTAACGACATTTTAAATTTATACGATTATGACAGTGGAAGAATTAAGAGGCATGACGCATGAAGATTTAGTAAGGCGTGTGCAGGAACTGGAAGAGGCTAACGAGAAATTAGCTGAAGAGAAAAATACATGGTATAAATCTTGGAGTGATTTGAACCGGAAGTTTGATCATTTCAAGAACGCGGTTAAAAGCATTGTTCTGATAATAGATTAGATATTCGTGTTTTATATTGTGTTTGTACTGGGTGTGCCGTCCGTGAGGATAGTGCACCTTTTTTAATCGGATGGTTAGCTTATCGGTTAGAGCTTCGTGTTGCGCAAACAATTGGCACGATTGAGAGGGGTTCGATTCCCTTACCATCCACGAATCATTAATTAAATTTTACTCTTATGGCAAAAGAACTGAAAGAAAGAACAGAAATCAAGAAAAAGCTGAAAAAGAAGAATGACAGAATCAGCTTTGACTTTAGCGACAAACTTGCCGGACAGCTTCGCAGGTGTACCGCTGATCTTAACAGGCTGGCAAGGATTGATCGGATAATAGACAAGAAGCAAACTTTGTATTCGGTGGACACTAACAGGGAAGCCGGATATATTGAGGTTATTCGCAATTATTAATCAGCTGACTTACACGATTATGAAGAGAGTTTTTAATGAACTTACACCTGAATGCGAGATTACGGCACGAATGTATGCACAAGGGTATGAGAAAAAAGAAATTGCAAACCTCAAATGCCGAGCGGTCAGCACGATAAACAACCAACTGCAAAGAGCTTTTGAGATTTTGAACGTAAGGAACGGCAGAGAACTGGCAACCATGCTATATGAGAGAATAGCTGGTATGAAGTTCACGATGGACTTTTCACCTACTATTAGGTCGGCTGTTGCTTTCTGCCTGTTGTGCATCTTTTCTTTTTCGCTCTATCACGAACAGGGCGATATGAGAAGGGGACGAAGAACGAGAGTTGAACGAATTGAAAGAACTGGACGGTATGGAGGTAAGACTTGAATTATTTGAATTTAAAAATATCTGCATGGACATGGCGGAGCTTGGTGCAGCTGCCAGTGAGAAGAAACGGTCTCCTGTATCTGATGAAATCAAGCAAAGAGAAGCGTTCAGATGGTTAAAGACACTTGGGTATGAACCTAACTTTTTGGAAAAGTTAGAGAAAGAAGGATTGGTGCATAAGAAAAGAAAAGGCTCATCCAGAAATTCTCCTATCATATATTCCAAGTTCGAGATACAATCCGCTATTAATGCTTTTAAAATGAGTAAATATCTGAACAAATAACCCTATAAAATTTACGATTATGTCACTGATTAAGAAAAGTAATGAATTAGTTATCCCGACCACCGTGAAGATGATGATTTACGGTCAAGCCGGAATGGGAAAGAGTACGGTAGCATTGAGCGCACCGAAACCGCTGCTGTTGGACTTCGATAACGGCGTGAAGCGCATGAACATGGCGCACTTGGAGAATATAGACACGGTACAGGTCACTTCATGGAGCGATGTTCAGCAAGTTCTTCAAGAGGACTTGTCCGCTTATCAGACCATTGTAGTAGATACCATCGGCAAGATGATGGACTTCATCATTACTCACAAGTGTGGAACCCGCCAGCCGTCCATCCGTGATTGGAGCGGTATCAATGCAGAGTTTTCATGGATGACACGAACACTTTCGGGGCTTAACAAGCACATCATTTTCGTTGCCCATCGCGACACAAGAAAAGAAGGTGATGATACGGTGTTTATCCCTGCCTTGCGTGAAAAAATCCTACAACTCTATCGTTACTGAACTGGATTTGCTCGGTTATCTTGAAATGAAAAGCGAAAGAGGCGTCCAAAGACGTACTATCACTTTTGACCCAACTTCAAGAAATGACGGTAAGAATACTTGCAATCTTCCTTCAGTGATGGAAGTTCCTACCATCCTTGACAAGAATGGTAATCCAACCGCAAAGAACGACTTTATCACCGCCAAGATAATAAATTCGTATTTGGGTATGCTTGCTGCCAAGAAAGAGGCACAGGAAAAGTATGATAAAGTTATTGAAGAGATAAAAGAACAGATCGAACTTATTACGGATGCGGAATCTGCTAATGAGTTCGCCTCTCATATTAATGAGTTTGAACACGTTGGTAGTTCTTTGATGATGGCGAGAAGTTTGTTTGCTGCAAAGGTAAAGGCTTTGGGACTGGTATTCAATAAGGAAACTAAAATCTACTCAGATGCAGCAGCCTAATGAGATTTGGAAAGACATTCAAGGTTATGAAGGACTCTATCAAGTAAGTACCCTTGGTAGAGTTCGCTCTTTAGATAGGCTTATTAAAAGCAGGTATGGTAATTTTAGAAAGATAATAGGAAAGATAATTAAGCCTAATAAAATATGGAGTGGATATTTACGAATATCATTATGGAAGCAACAACAAGTTGAATATAAATCTCTTCATAGACTTGTCGCTGAAACGTTTATCCCTAATCCGCAAAAATTTCCATGTGTAAATCATAAAGACGAAGTTAAAAGCAATAATTCAGTTTCTAACTTGGAATGGTGTACATGGAGATATAATGCTAATTACGGAACACGAAACGAACGGTTTAGCAAAAAGAAAATAAATCACCCGAAGATGTCAAAAGCCGTTGTTCAGTGCCGAGAGGATGGTACATCAATAAATACATTTGAAAGTGCTAAAGAGGCTGAAAGACAAACGGGTATTAATAATGCTAATATTATCAGTTGCTGTATAGGTAGAAAAAGCCATCTTACAGCAGGTGGTTACAAATGGAGATATGAGAATGAGTAAAATATCTTACAAACTATACCCAACATTGTTAGATTCTTATCAAAATTATATAGATAGTGATAAGATATATCAAAAATATTATGCTTTTTCTGACAATCCTCCATGCGATGAAGATGAGTTCAGAGAAAAACAATTCCAATCTCTTATTGATAGGATAAATAGAGTACCTTTCGATAGCGAAAAAGCTGATAGAGGAACATGTTTTGGGGAGATAATTGATTGTATGATTGAGAACCGTAAATCTTCTATAATGGAAATTAGCAAGGCATATCACGATGACGGAAAACTTTACGGGATAAAAGCTGTTTACAACAATCGCACTTTCACTTTTCACATTGACCTTTGCCGCGAGTTTGCCAACTACTACAAAGGAGCATTAACCCAACAAAGAGTAGAAGCCATCTTGCCTACTGCATACGGTAGTGTATTGGTTTATGGTCTGATTGACGAACTGATGCCTACCAGTGTTCACGACATCAAAACAACTGGTAGTTATACCGTGGGAAAGTTCAAAGATCACCACCAGCATTTAGTATATCCATACGCTTTAATGAAGAACGGTTCTGATGTACGGACATTTGAGTATAACATTGTAGAGTTCAACAAAGGCGGTTATGTGGTAGATACCTATACAGAAACATACGTTTTCAATCCTGAACGTGATATTCCTATTCTTACTAATCATTGTGAGGAGTTTATCCGGTTCTTGGAAGAAAACAGAGAACTTATAACCGATAAAAAGATTTTTGGAGGAGAAAATTAATGGCAAACCAAATAACCGGACGGATAATCGAAATTGGACAAACCGTTCAAATACCATCCAAAAACGGTGGTTCCTCATTTACAAAACGGGAGTTTATTTTAGATGCTACTACTTACGACCCTTATACGGGAGAGCGTAGCGAGTATGAAAACATTATTCCCTTAGAGTTTTCAGGCGATAAGTGTGCAGAACTTGACCGCTTTAATCAGGGTGATGTTGTTACTGTATCATTTGTCTTACAAGGTCGTTCGTGGACGAACTTGGATGGAGAACTTAAACGTATGGCATCCATTCGATGTTATAAGATAGAGGCACGTGGTGGTGTATCACAACCTCCCCAAACTGCACCTGCACAACAGCCTGTTCAGCAGCCGACGCCACAGTCTACCTATCAACAACTGCCGGATTTTCCGCCTCCTGTTGATGCGAATGGTAATCCCAAGGACGATTGCCATTTAGCGTATGATTTTCGACTTGAAGAATGAATATATGGAAGAAATTTGGAAAGATGTAAAAGGATATGAAGAGTTATACCAAGTGTCTAATTATGGTCAGATACGTTCAGTTGATAGAACTGTTGGATATAGGTATAAAGGAAAACAAAGGATATACAAAGGTCGTATGTTAAAGCAAGTTGTAAGAAATGGATATTTATCTGTAAGTTTATCGAAAGAAAATAAACTAAAACAGAAAAATATTCATCGACTTGTTGCCGAAGCCTTTCTACCCTTAATTCCGCAACACTATAGTTTAACATTATTTATAAGTGCCTGAGCAACAAAAAGTTGCCCAGGATTTTGCCATGTCAGAATTTTCACTTACCTTAGTGTTGCGAAAAGAAGACAAGCAAAAC